>Ga0334893_1001244_pt1 | contig 25672 bp, 20 predicted proteins | sample GraSluR3_MG_5_FD_207218 | JGI IMG/M metagenome (GOLD analysis project Ga0334893, IMG submission 207218) | Sludge microbial communities from methane-producing bioreactor in Wageningen University, Netherlands - Granular Sludge_09_05-R3 | ecosystem: Engineered > Bioreactor > Anaerobic >...
AAGGCCCGCAAGAGGTCGCGGGTCAAAACCAGTGGAACGTCACGGCCGAGCTGCTTCTCAGGGAAGGCGTCAGTCGCGTGGTCGTCACGGTGCTGACCGACGGCGGCGAAGCCCGCGCCGAGCGCGAAATCAGCTACGTGCCCCCGCCCGTCCGCGTGACCGTCGCCAGCCTCGAGGCCGTCTCCGACCCCACGCAGGTCGTTCGCCCGGTCGTCCGGGACGATCGGCTCGTGTTCGAAGAGCCCCTGGCCTCGGGTTACGCGCGCCTGCGCGGCGCCGTGGTCTGGCACGGCGAGCGCCACCAGCGCGCGGCCAGCGCCCAAGTGCGGGTGTGGGTCAACGGATTTCAACAGAAGCCCGTTCGCGTCAAGAGCGGGGCGGGAGAAGTGGGGTTCGAGACGCTCGTCGTCCTCAGCGAGGAGAAACAGAACCAGGTCGTGCTCGACCTCGTGGGGGCCCCGAAGGACGCCCAAAGCCGGCTTGCCTTTGAGGTCGATTGCCTCAGTCCCCGCGCCCGGCAGCGGCTTCACCTGTTGATCGTCGGCGTGGGCCAGCGCGACGCGGCCGCCCTTCGCCGGCGGGCCCTCGAGGCCGTCGGGGCCGAGGCCGACGCGAGCGGCCGGTTCGCCGAGCCTCTTCGCTCGACGGTGTTCTACCGCATCAACGCGTACGCGCCGTTGACCGGCAAGGTCACGTTCTCCGACGTGTTTCGCCTGCTGCTCGACGTGCGCACCGACATCGAGGTGCCGGTCGCCGCCGACGCGTCGGGCGAAGTCACGCCGATCAACGACGTGGTCATGCTCTACTACGAGGGCGGCGTGCTCGTGCCCGACAAGAGCCGTTTCATGCTGAGCACCAGCGAGCGGTACGACCCGGGCAATCGTTTCTCGGCCGTCTCCTCGGAGTGGCTGGCCAAGTTCTTCGATTCGATGCGCGGAGCGCAGCTTGCCCTGCTCGACGTCTCGACGAAGAAGCCGCCCCACGACATCCCCGTCGGCGACTGGAATCACGATTCCCACGCGGCGCTGTTGTGCTATACGTGGCGCGAGGGAATCGCGCCTCCCGCCGAACTCCGGTTGATCAACGCCGTCCAGAAGGCCCTCGCCGCGACTGGGCGCCTCGGCGAAGTCGACCGCATGCTGGCCGACCTCTCGGCCCAGTCGCGCGAGCTGGATTACAACCGCGTGCTGCCCGAGAGCCTCAAGTCGCTGTTGATCACCCGGCGCTGACGCCCAAACGTTCACGGCGACCGCATCCCCCCGGACCGCCGCCTCCTCTCAAGCACCCTCGACCGCCGCAGCCGGATCGGGAGCGACTCCGCCTCCCATCCTCCATCTCCGCTCTCCGCTCTCCGCTCTTCAATCTTCAATCTTCAATCTTCGCTCCTCAATCCTCCCCCGCCTGCTCGGTTCGGTTCCGCCCGCGTTGTTTTGCCCGGCGAAGCGCGGCGTCGGCCGCCGCGAACAGGGCATCGGCCGAGGCGGCCTCGGGCCGGGCGACGCAGCAGCCCGCGCTGGCCGTTACCGCCGGGGTCCCGAGGCCGGCCAGTCGTTCCGGGATCCTGTCGCGCACGCGTTCGACCACCGACCGGCCGCTTGCCTCGTCGGCGACCCAGGCGAGCAGTCCGATCTCGTCGCCGCCCAGCCGGGCCACGAAATCGCTTTCGCGCAGGCCGTCGTGGATCACCTGGCCCACCGCGCGAAGCACCTCGTCGCCAACCCCATGGCCGTGCCGGTCGTTGACCTGCTTGAAATGGTCGAGGTCGAGGATGGCGAGGCAGAGCCGGCCGGGTGGAGGCTCTTCCGGGTCCAAGCGCGACGCGAGGGCGCGTTCCCAGGCTCTTCGATTGGGCAGCCCGGTGAGCGGGTCGGTTAATGCCTCACGCAGAAGCCGCCGCTCGAGACGCGTGCGGCTTCGGGCCTTGCGCCGCAGACGCACGATCTCGGTCAACAGCCGGCACGCGAGGCACAACTCCCGCCGGGTTACGTCGGCCGGAAGGCGCACGTCGGCCGGCCCCTCGGCGCCGATCCGGACTACGGCCGGAACGCCGGAACCGAGCCCACCCCCCTCTCCGGGGTTGCCATCGCAAAACTCTCGCTCGGCTGGGGTTGGCTCCTGGTCGGTGACGATCAGGTCGAGCCGGCAGTCTGGGGCGATTTCGTCGGGCGAAAGCCAGAGGCGGTATTGCAGACCGGCCAGCGCGTCGGCCCAGCGCACGGCTTCGCCCCGGTCACGGGAAAGGATCAGCACGGCGGCCTCTTCTCGCGTTTCCATGGGGCTCGATTATATCGCGCCCGGGCTGCTTGCAGCATTCGGTCTTGCTGCTAGAATCAGCCGGCGGAAAAAACGCCGAGGGGCGACTGCGGGCGGCACGGCCCGACTCCCGGAGACCCTTCCGACTCGCCCGAGGGGATCGATGGACGCGATGACTACCGAACTCGTCGACGTGGGGCCCGTCCCCGGTTGCTGGCATCGGCGGCATCTGCTGGGGCTCGAAGGGCTCTCGGCGGAAGAAATCACGGCCATTCTCGACATGGCCGATCGGTTCAAGGGACTGGTGGCGCAGGGGGTGCGGAAGATCCCGATCCTGACGGGCAAGACCTGCGTGAACCTGTTCTTCGAGAACAGCACCCGCACCCGCACCAGTTTCGCCCTGGCCGCCCGGCGTTTGGGGGCCGATTCGGTCGATTTTTCGGCCGCGACCAGCAGTCTCTCGAAGGGCGAGACGGTGATCGACACGGCCAAGAACATCGAGGCCATGGGCGTCGACGTGGTCGTGGTGCGGCACCGCACCCCCGGCACCCCCCACCTCTTGGCGCAGAATCTGGGCTGCTCGGTAATCAACGCGGGCGACGGCCCCCACGAGCATCCCACCCAGGGGTTGCTCGACATCCTCACGATCCGCCAGCGGCGGGGCCGCGTCGAAGGGCTGACCGTGGCCCTGGTCGGCGACATCGCCCACAGCCGCACCGCCCGGTCGAACATCTGGGGCCTGAAGAGCCTCGGGGCCCATGTGATCGTGTGCGGCCCCTCGACGTTGGTCTCGCCCCGCTGGGAGGAGATCGGCGTCGAGTATTCTTACAGCCTGGACGACATCCTCCCCCGCGTCGACGTGCTCAACCTGCTGCGGATCCAGTTCGAGCGGCAGTTGATGCGCCCGTTCCCATCGGTCCGCGAGTACGCGCACCTGTACGCGATGGATCGGCAACGTCTCGCCCGAACCAAGAACGACATCCTCATTCTCGCCCCCGGCCCGATCAACCGCGGCGTCGAGGTGACGCCCGAAGTGGCCGACGGATCGCACTCGGCCATTCTCGAGCAAGTCACCAACGGCGTCGCCGTGCGCATGGCCGTGCTCTGGCTGGTGACTTGTGGATTGAAGAACGAAGATTGAAGAACGAAGATTGCAGAAGGGAGATTGAAGCCTGGAGAGATTCGACGCGACGTGATTGGGAGAGAAGGCATGGACAACGGGGAGTTGTCGGAGCGGACGAAGCAGTTCGCGCTGCGGATCCTGCGCGTCGTGGCCTCTCTGCCCAGAACGCGCGAAGGTGATACGCTGGGTAGACAGTTGCTCAACGCGGGTACCAGCGTGGGCGCGAATTACCGGGAGGCGCGACGGGCGAGGTCTCGCGCCGAGTTTGCCGCCAAGATCGGTGTCTGCCCGCAGGAGGCCGACGAATCGCAATACTGGCTCGAGCTGCTCGTCGAGTCGGGCATGATACGCAAGCCCCTTCTCTCCCCACTACTCGCAGAAACAAACGAACTCATCGCCATCTTCGCCTCAAGCCTGAAGACCTCTCGGAGACCGTCGCCCATCGAGAGAACCTGACGCCACACATCTTCAATCATCAATCTCCAATCTTCAATGTTCAATCTCCGATGAAGACGCTCATCCAAAACGGCCGAGTCATCGACCCCAGCCAGTCGCTGGACCGGGTGGCCAACCTGCGGATCGAAGACGGGCGGATCGCCGGCTACGACGTCGGGCCCGACGGGGAGGACGAGATCATCGACGCCTCGGGCAAGATCGTGGCGCCGGGGCTGATCGACATGCACGTCCATCTGCGCGAGCCGGGGTTCGAGGACGACGAGACGATCGAGACGGGCACGGCCGCCGCCTTGGCCGGGGGCTTCACCTCGATCGCCTGCTGCCCCAACACCGACCCGCCCATCGATAGCCAGGCCACGGTCGAGTTCATCCGCCAGAAGGCGGCCCGGGCGGGCAACGCGAACGTGTTCGTGATCGCCTGCGTCAGCAAGCAGCGTCAGGGCAAGGAGCTGGCCGAGCTGGCCCAGCTCGCCGAGGCGGGGGCCGTGGCCTTCAGCGACGACGGGGCCCCGGTGTACGACGCCGAGCTGATGCGCCGGGCCTTTGAATACTGCCTGATGCTCGACAAGCCCGTCCTCAATCACGCCGAGGTCCTCGAACTGACCCAGGGCGGCGTGATGCACGAGGGGACGATTTCGATGGTGCTCGGATTGGGCGGCATCCCGGCCGCCGCCGAGGACGTGATGGTGACCCGCGACATCGCCCTGGCCGAGGCGACCGGGGGCCGGCTGCACGTGATGCACGTTTCGTCGGGGGGCAGCATCCAGGCGATCCGCCGGGCGAAGAAGCGCGACGTGCGCGTGACCGCCGAGGTGACGCCCCATCATTTCACGCTGACCGACGAGTGCCTGCGGTCGTTCGACTCGAATTTCAAGATGAACCCGCCTCTGCGGGGCCAAGGACACGTCGACGCCTGCATCGAGGCCCTGGCCGACGGAACGCTCGACGCGATCGTCACCGATCACGCGCCCCACGCCAAGGAGAAGAAGATGCAGGAGCTCGACCGGGCGCCGTTCGGCATCGTCGGGCTCGAGACGGCCCTGGGTCTCGTCGTCACCAAGCTGATCGAGCCGGGACACCTCGACTGGTCGGCCGCCCTGGCCAAGATGACCTGCAATCCGGCTCGAATCCTCGGCATTCCCAAGGGAACCCTGGCCGTCGGCGCCGACGCCGACGTCACGATCATCGATCCCGACGCGCGGTGGACGGTCGATCCCGGCGAGTTCAGGTCGAAGAGCACCAACACGCCCTACGCCGGCTGGGAGCTTCGAGGCCGCACGTCGATGGTTCTCGTCGGCGGAGCAGTCAAGTTCCGGCGCTAGGGCCGTTCAATACCAGGTCGATTCGACCTTCCAGAGCAGGCGCGCGTGGCAGTAGGGGCATTCGCGCGCCAGGCCGTCGAGGCGGCTCGAACAGTGGCAGCACTGGGGACGCTTGTCCATGGCGAACGCGGTGAACACGCCGAGCGGCCCGAAAAACAGTCCCAGAAAGAGGCCCGTCACGTAGGCCATCCTGGGCTTGCCGACCGCCCCGCCCAGGATCGCCGAAACGATCATCGAGACCACGTAACAGGCCGCGACGACCACGGCCAGGCTGGTGGCGGCCTCGGGATTCGGCATGACGCGCGTCGCCACGGCCTCGGCCAACGCGTAGACCGCGATCGGGCTGATCAGCACGAACAGGACGGCCAACACCGAGAAGAAGATCAGCACGGGAACCGGGTGCTCGCCCTTGTAGCGAACGACCAGCGACGATTCGTGAAACATCCGGCCGCAGAAGGGGCAGGCGTGGGCCTGGCGCGAGACCATCTTGCCGCAGTCGGAGCAGGGCCGCATCGAAAGGGGCGACCTGCGCATTGCCGAGTCCTTGTTGCCGAAGGCCCCGGTGTCGGGGGCCGGATCGGTCGCCGACGGCAATTCGTCGGCGGTGTCGACTTGGACGCCGCTGCCAGGCGAGTCGAAGAGCCCCTCGGCCTGGGAGGCCGCCACCCACTGCCCCCCCGAGCCCTCGCGGACCGGCGTGTCGCGGTCGATTTCCCCCGCCGCGGCCTTCTGCCGGAGTTCGTCGAACGAGATCGGGCCGACGACGTCGCCCACGATCTGGCAGTACCACTCGCTCATGGTTGTCTCCAGCGGCACGGAAAGTGCTTCCCAGAAAGGATCGCCCCGTATGGCTGACCACCCAGAATATCCAGAAGTCACCCCGCAATCAACCGGACTCCGGCCGGGCGCCGGCCTCTCAAACGATCTCCGGAGGCGTCCTCCACAGAAGTTGCCGATCGACCTTGTCGTGCAGCTTGTAGGAGCGCACGTGCCGGGCCACGGGCTCGCCGAGAACCTCGATTCGGTCGAGATCGGCCTGGCCGAACCCGGCGTCGGCACAGTAGGTCAGGTAGCCGATCTTGGCCAGGTCGATCCCCATCAGCTCGATGCCCACGCGGTCGGCGGCCAACCAGTCGGGCGAGACCACGGCCACGCGATGGTCGACGGGGGTCCCGTTCGAGGGACCGTTGCCCTCCATGCCGGCATAGCCGTCGATGACGGCCAGGTCGGGCCGGAGCCGCTGGCTGAGCGTGAAAAGGTTGTAGTTGATGCCGTAAACGCCGCTACCGTGCGCGATGGGTTTCTGCGTGGTCAAGCCGGGCTTGCGACCGCGGCCCCAGCGGAACCCCAAGTCCTTGATCGGGGCCCCGAACACGATGTTCTTCAGCGACAAGGTGGCCACCACCTGGTCGTGCGTCTTCAGCATCGCCGCCGAGATAAGGTAGCTGTCGTCGTCCAACAGCAGCCGCGACATGCGCACGGCGTGGGGGCGAAAATCCTTCTGGTCGAAAACGTGGATCGTCTCGGTCGGTTCCGCGTCGAGGTCGATCAGCTTGACGCCGTACCTCTTGGCCACCTCGGGATACCCGAAATTGGCAAAACCCTCCATGGTCGGGCCGTTGGCCGCCGACTCGGCGATCACGGCATTGCCGATTTTTCCGATCGACTTAAGGAACTCGAGGATCCCCTCGAGGGCCTGGGGATGGGTGGAAGCGAGCTGGATCTCGACCGAGACATTGTTCGGCTTGACCACGACGCGACGGTCGCCGATGGCCTCGGCCACCTGCCGGCGGAAGGGCCGGAGCCCCTCGAACACGTTCGCGGCCCGGTCGTCGCCCGCGGTCAGCGCGACCCGGCTGGGGGGCGCCTCCCCCGTGCCGCGGTCGGCGACCGCGGCACGGGAAACGCCGCGTCCCGTTGCCGCGGCCAGCCCGCCCAGAAGCGAAGCCTTAAGAAAACCTCGTCGGCACGTCGTATTCGATGTTCTCACCGCGAGACCCTCCTGAAAAACAGATTCGGCGACGCAGGCGTCGCGCCTGCCGACGGCACACGGCGCGTGCCTGCTCCATGGATTCGTGGGCGCGCCCTTAGCCTAGCACGCCCGGGGCCGGCAAGCAAAGGGGCCCGGCCCTCGCGTGTCGACGCGCGATTGCGCCGCGCGAGGCAGCCGGCCTCACTCTCCCATTACGGTGACCACGACCGTGCGCTGCCGTGGCCGGATGTCGCACTCGAGGTGAAAGATCTGCTGCCACGTGCCCAGCACCGGGGCCCCCTCGCCGATCGGCACCGAGAGCGACGGGCCCAGCAAGGTGGCCTGGAGGTGCGAGTGGCCGTTGCCGTCGTGCCATGCCTGTTCGTGGCCGTACTCGCGGCTGGGGGGGATCAGCCGGTCGAGCATCTCGGGCACGTCGCGCTCGAGGCCCGGCTCGAACTCGACGACGCTTACCGCCGCCGTGCTGCCCACGGCAAACACGTGGGCCACGCCCGTCCGAATGCCCGATCGGCGCACCACCGCGCCGACCTCTGCGGTAAGGTCGTGCATTTGGCGGTGGCCTCGCGTCGAAAAGGTGAGTCGCTCTTGGTGGACCATGAAGCGGGCTCCTGCCTGATGCCAGGGTGGCACGAATGCGGCGAGAGACGAATTCTCTCGCGACACCGGTTCGGTCAAGCGGTGAACTGAAAAGCGTATACGTCGGCGTCGCGCAGCACGAACCGCAGCCTCACGGACTTGCCGGCGAGGCGGCTCACGTCGGCCCCCTCCTTCCAGGTAACGGTGCGGGCCAACGCGTCGCCGAACACTTCGGAGCAGTCGGCCAGGGCATAGCCGCGAATCGGCGCGCCCGCGGCGTCTTGCAGCTCGACGCCGACGCCTCCGGCCGCCGAGGTCGAGAAGTTGAGCATAAGCCGGGCCCCCTCGAACACGAGCGGCTTGGTGATCAACTCGCCGCCGGCCCACGGGGCGCTGGCCGAGACGAATCCGTCCATGCGCATCGTGTAGCGGCGCAGGGCGCTGCCGTTGCCGGTCCAATAGTCTTCGGAGGCGTAGAGCGACAACTCGTCGGGCGCGCCCTCGAGGGCCGATTTCGTCTCGACCAGGTGCCAGGCGATGTACTGATGGCCGTAGTGCCAGGTGCCCTTACGCTCGATGCCGGGGCGCAGAAAGGCCTCGTTCCACCGCTTGAAGCGCACGCCGTCGCGGCTGGCCATGAGCAGGCCCTCGGAAAGCGCCGTCCCGTAGCGGAGCGAGGCCGACGCGCGAAGCTCGCGGTGCTCGGGTTCGGGCAGGGCCCGCATCGAGTCCGACCAGCCGCGCTCGACGTACCGGGTGGGGAAGCCGATGAACAGGTGCGGCGCCCGGTGGTAGGCCTTTACCTGGTTGGTGTAGAGGTGCTCGACGGGCGAGTCGACGTAGGTCAGGTCGGCGGGCTTGCCCCAGTGGAGGAAGTCGGGCGACGTGGCCGTGCGGATCGCGCGATAGCCGGCGGGCTTCCAGTTCTTCTCGTCGGTGACGCCCGCCGTGAAGATCCGCCAGTAGGCCCGGTACTCGCCGCGCACGGGATCCCAGAAGGCGAGGTTCTGCGAGTCGAACGCGCCGTCGGTGATGACCGGGCCGTCGCTCATGGGCGACCAGTTCAGCCCGTCGGGCGACTGGAACGGCAGCAGCCCGCGCTGCCGGGCGCTGCGCACGATCGCCTTGTAGCGCGATTCGGGCGGGGCGTCGGGGTTCTCGTCCTTGAACACGGCGGGATGCCCCGCGTCGACCACGAGCGGCCCGCGCGGGCCGCTGGCAAGGACGATGTTGTTGGCCTTCGAGCCGTCGAACTCGATGAGCCCCAGTTCGGGTTTGCGCCAGCCGATGCCGTCGTCGCTCTCGGCGTAGCAGCAGAACAGCGGATGCGAGCCCGTGTTGAGCCTGCCCTGCTGCACGTCGAGGTGCCACGCCTTGTAGTACATGCGGTACCGGGGACCGTCCTGGAACACGCTGTGGTAACCGCTGCCGCTGCCCTCCCAGGGCGCGTCGTGCACCAGCACGATCTCGCGAGGCGTTGGGTGGTGCAGTCGCAACGCGGCTTGGCCGTCGATCCGGTCGATCAGAAAGTCGTCGACGAACAGCTCTCGCCGCGAGCCGACGTCGACGGCTTGCGGGGCCGCGGTCGCCGAAACGGCGGCACGGGTCCACCCCGCGGCCCCCAGCCCGAAAAGGCACCCCTTGACAAAATCGCGACGTTGCATGGCTCACCTCTTGGTTGCAGGACCGGCGGGTCGTCCTTCCCGTTGGGTAATCGGTTTCGTCTGCCCCGCGTAGTGTAACGCCTGCCGAAGCACGACGCACCCCGGGGCGCGGCCGTCTCGGCCAAACGCGGCTGGCGCGGGTTGTGGCGGTTCCGGCCGCGGAGGACAATGCAGTAAGGGTGCCGGCGGCCGCCGAAGCCCGAAGCAAGGGAAATGAAGTCGACGATTCGGTCATTCGGCATGATCCATTGGGAAGAGTTGGCCCTCCGCGCGTTTCTCGCCGATCATCGCAGGGCCGATCGCCTCGCCTTCGCCTGCCTGGTCGCCCTGGTCGCGCTGGTCGCCGGCGCGGTCTTCGCGTTCGGATGCAGCCCCCAGTCGAGCTGCGCTTGGGACGCGGCGTTCCTCCTGGACGGCGCGTGGCGCCTGCTCGGCGGGCAGCGGCCCCACGTCGATTTCTACTCACCGCTGGGCGCGGTTCCGCTGGGGCTGACCGCCCTGGGAATGTGGCTGGCCGGTCCGTGCGCCGGCGCCCTGGGCTACGGTTACGCCCTGGTTCTTCCGCTGGTGACGTGGGCGGCGTGGATGCGCGCCCGGCGCCGCCTGCCCGCCCTGCCCGCCCTGGTCTTCGCCCTTCTGGTGGGATTCACGCTCATCGCCACCCACTATCCGGGACATCCCTTCCACGACACGACCTACGCGGCCCAGTACAATCGGCTCGGCTCGGCCCTGTTGTGTCTCGTGCTGATCCACGCGCTGCTGCCGCCCCGAGACGGCCTTTCGCGGCGCGAGAAGTTCGTCGAAAGCCTGGGCTCGGGCGTGGTCCTCGCCCTGCTGCTTTTCACCAAGATCACCTATTTCGTCATGGGGGCCTTTGCCGTCGCGCTGGGCGCTCTGTTGTTCGGGGGGAGCCATCTCGCCTGGACGCCCCTTCTCGGCGCATTCGCCGCCGTCTCTGTTGCCGCGCTGGGCTACCTCGGCTTCGATCTCCCGGCCTTCGCCGCCGACATGAAGAGGCTCGCCGACGTGCAGCGCCCGGCCGACCGGCTGCGGTCGCTGGCCAACGCCTTCCGGTGGAACCGGGTCGCCCTGGGCATGATCCTGCTGATGCTCGCCCTGGTGGTTCGTCCCATGCGCAAGCGCCGTGGACGCGGCGGACAACCCGGCTGGGGACGGACGGCGGCCGTGGTTCTGGCCCTGATCGGCGTGGGCGCGTTCCTCTACAGCACCGACGGCATCGCCGGCACGCCTCCGGCGTTCGCCCTGGCCGGCCTGGTTCTCGCCGAGAGCTTCCGGCGGCGCTGCGCCCCCGGCGCTGCGCTTGCTCCCGACGCCTGCGAGGCGGCATTCAAATACCTGCTCGCCTGCATGCTGGCCACCTACCTGGCCGGCATCATCGTCATCCACGGCGGACTGAGCGTGGTCTACTCGTTCGCCTGGAGCCGGCTGCACGCCGGGCGCCCGTGCGCGCCGTGCGTGGTTCGGTCCACCGCGCTGCGCGACATGCCCCTTCCACCCCAGGCCGACGAGCGGGGCCTCACCCACGACGAGTTGCTCGCGCGCGTGCTTCGCCGGGATCCCGACGCGCCGGCCCTCACTTCGTGCGAGTACGCCTGTTGGGTGAACGACGGCCTGGCCCTGCTCCGCGAGCACGTCGACGCCGGAAGCCGGGTTTTCGTCATGGACTGGGTCAATCCCTTCTCGTTCGCCCTCGGGTTGCCGAGCCCTCGGGGCGGCGCCCTCTACTGGCACGCGGGCCGCGTTTTCGACGCCGAACATCACCCTTCCGCCGTGGAGGTGTTCGCCGAGGTCACCTTGGTGATGGTTCCCAAGCGGGCGATCCAGCCCGCGTCGAAGGCGATGCTCGAGCGCGTGTACGGCCCGACGCTCGTCTCCGAGTTCGAGCCGCTCGGCGAGTCGGGTCTTTGGACCCTCTACGGACGGCGGAGATCGTTGTCCGCCGCCCGCCAAACGGGTAGTATGAGGATTGGACGCGCGCGAGGGAAAGGCAAACATGGCGATCTTTATGGACTGCCCCCAGTGCGGTCGGAAGTATAAGCTCGGTGACGAGTCGGCTGGTCGGCGGGCGCGATGCCAGTGCGGCCAATCGCTCTCCGTTCCCGATCCGGCCCCCGAAGCGGCCACGGACCCGCTCGCCGGGCTGCTCGGGAAGTCGCTGCCCCAGGTTGGGGAAGAAACGTCGGGGGAATCGGCCACGCGGCCGGGCCCCGCAGGTTCGCGCCGCCTTACGGCGGTTGTCGTCCTCGCTCTCGTGGCACTGCTCGCGGCGACTGCCGTCTACGTCACGCAGAAACCCTCGCAGCGCGACGGCCAAGGCTCTCGGGCCGAAGGGCCGGCCGTCGCGGCCGGCTTCGCCACGCCCGAGGATGCCTTCGACGCCTACAAGAAGGCCACGATCGCCAAGGACTGGGCCGCGCAGGTCCGCGCGTGCACGCCCGACGCCCAGGCCAACATGGCGGCCGGAGCGGCCCTGCTCGCCGTCGCCGGCGCCAAGGCCGATCCCAAACTGGCCGGGATTCTCGAAAAGCACGGACTGGACGAATCGTTCTGGAAAGATGTCTCGCCGGCGTCCGGCACCGCCGGGCTCAGGCAACTCGTCGACCGGTTCCAAGAGACGATCGCCGACAAGGCGGCCTTCTACACCGACGTGATGACCGAAATGGAAGACCTCGGCGCCGAAGCACCCAAGGACGCTCCGGAAGGCGTGGCCGCGGGGCTCTATCAGGCGCGGGCCCTGCTCGGGCAGGCGATGGCCGCCGCCCGACTCGTCGATGTCGAAATCCGCGGCGACGTGGCCGAGGCGAAGCAAGCCCTGTCGTTCATGGGAAAAACGATTCACCTCCCCGTCCGCTTCCGCAGGATCGACGAGGGCTGGCTGATCGAGCCGGAACTCGGCATCCGGTTGCGCGTCGGCGAAAAACGCCCGCCCGCGCCGTGAACCGCTACCGGTACGTCGACTCGGGCTGCTGGTTCGCCGTGCTGATGCCGGCCTGGTCGGGCAGGGCGAGTTTCATGCCGGGCGTCAGGTAGTCGATCTGGTCGCCCAGAACCTGCCGATTCAGGTCGACGATTTCCACCCAACGCGACGCCTTGCCCAACTCGTAGCGCGCGATGTCGAAGAGGTTGTCGCCCTGCTGTACCACGTAAGTCCGCCCAGAAGCCAGAGATTGCGCCGCGGGCACGAGCGACTGTCGCTGCTGCGCCGCCGCGCGGTGTTCGGGCTTGGGGCACAGGGCAGGATAAGCCTTCTCGAGGTCCGCGACGTCGGGGGCAAGAAGCCGGTCGCCGACCCGCAGACGGTTGGGATCGGGCACGCGGCTTCGGTTGTACTCCGCCAGCGCCTTGAAATAGGCCCCGGAACCGTACAGCGTCTGGGAGATCGTCCAGAAGCTGTCGCTCGGCTTGACCACGTATTCGCCGCCGGCGGCCGAGGTCGCGTCGGAAGGGTTCTCGCGCTCCGCCGAAACCGCGACGCTCGGAAGGCCCGGCTCGTCGAGTTCCCGGTTCCCGTCCGACGCACTCGCTTCCGCGGCTGGACTGGTGGCAAAAGTCCCCCACGCCCGGCGGGCGCTATCGGGGATCCCTACCTCACCGGCTTGTTGCGAGCGGGCGCCTGCGACCGGATCGTGGGCCCGATCGTCGTTGCCCGGCGCGGGCGCTGCGTTCTGTCCATAGCGTTGATCCACGGAGGTTAGCGTTGGCGGCCCGCTTGATACGGAGGTCCGGGCCACGTCTTCGCGCTCGGCGTCGACCGAGCCGGGCAGAGCATGCTCCACCTCGACCATGGCCGAGTCATCGGCGCCGACCGAATAGGAATCGCTGGCATAAGCGGAGCTTGGCGCTCGATAGGAGTAGGCCCCTGGGTCGACCGCCGACGTGGGGTCGCGGTAGCTGTATTCGCGCGGGTCGGTGTGCGACGACGGCTCGTCCGTCGGCACCGAGAGATCGCCGCCGGGCGCGCGGAGCGGATTCTGCTGCAAGGGAGCATCGTAGGTCTCGCTCACGCGTGCGGAGGTCTCCGCCTGTTGGTCCGCGCGATGAGCGGATCCGGCGTCGGCCGGCTCGATTCCGCGGTAGCCGGCGTAGCGATCGGCCGGGGCGGCGGGCACGGGGCGGGGCATGTACGAGGGACGACTCGCCGATGCCGAACCCTGCGCCGTCGATTCCGCCGTCCCACGCCACGGATCGGCGCCCAAGGAGGCCGATTCGTCGAACGTGTCGCCCGACTCGGCCCTGGCGACCCGGAACGGCGTCGGGCTCGCACCGGGAAGGGTCGGGCCCGATTCGGAGTCACGGGCCGGTTCGGCCGGTGGCTCGGCCTGCGAAGGCTCTTCTTCCGGGGCGGCGTCGGCCGCCTTGTTCGTGCGGTTGACCCGGGAGATCGCCACCCAGGCAAACACCGCGAGAAGCACAAAGATCACCGCCAGCCCGATCTTGGCCTCCGTGCGGAGCCGCTGGCGGGCGCGTGGCTCGCGCGGCTCGTCGTCGCGGAGGTCGTCGGGAGCCGTCCTTTCGGCGTCGGCCTGATCGTCCCCAATCCCGTTCGGTCGATATTTTCTGGACATCGTGCATCCCTGCCTTGTTGTCCGGGCCGATCCTCCGCGGCGCGACGCCGCGCCGTGGCCGTGCCCTGGTTGAATATCGTTGTCTGCCCCCTAAGCCCGCGACGCCACGCGCAACTTCGCACTCGACGCCCGGGGGTTGGCGTCGACCTCCTCCGGGCGCGGGCGGATCGGCCGTCGCGTCAGCACCGTGTACCTCGCGTCGTCGCGGAATGCCTCTTTGACCCGCCGATCCTCCAACGAGTGAAAACTGATCACCGCCAGGCGCCCCGCGGGCCGCAGGCACTCGGGCAGCCGTCGCAGGGCGATCTCGAGCGATGCGAGCTCGCCGTTGACTGCGATGCGCAGGGCCTGGAAGACCCGGGTGGCCGGGTCGATGGCCCGACCCCTGCGCGATCGAGGCACGCACCGGCGAACCACCTCGGCCAGCTCGACCGCCGTCTCGATGGGCTTCTGCCGCCGGCGCTCGACGATCGCGCGGGCAATCTGCCGGCTGTAGCGCTCCTCGCCGTACCGGTAAATCAAATCGGCGAGGTGCCGTTCGCTCAGACGCTGGATGAGTCGCGAGGCGGGCTCGCCCGTCGTTGGGTCGAACCGCAGGTCGACGGGGCCCTCGGACGAGAAGCTGAAGCCCCGCGACCGATCGGCCAGTTGATCGCTCGAGACGCCCAGGTCGAGGACGATGCCGTCGACCGCCTCGATTCCCAAATCGCGGCAGACCTCGGGCAGGTCGCAGAAGTTGGCGTGAACCCGTTCGACGGGCAGACCTCGCAGGTTCGGCTCGGCGGCTTCCAGCGCGCTGGGATCGCGATCCAAGGCCACGACCCGACCTTCCCGACCAACCCGCTCGGCCAGGGCCCGGGCGTGACCGCCCCCGCCCAGGGTGCCATCGACCAAGATAGCCCCCGTTTGGGGGGCAAGCCACTGGACAACCTCGTCCAGCAGCACGGGCACATGGATGGACGAGGGCCTGGTCATCATCCCACAGTCGCAACGGCCAAAGGCTTCCCGAGGGTCCCGAGGCGGAGAGAGCCCGGCGCGAAGAGGGCAGACACCCGACCTCAGGCACGTCCATGTGCCTGAGTGAGGACGGATGCTGGCGGTGAGCTGGTCGGCGAAGGCGACGACAGTCCCGCGATTCGCAGCCGGGAGGTCTCCTTACCTCCCATGCCCGTGAGAACCAACCCAGCCGGCGCCGGCCGGGTCGTGAACGTCAGTCGGTGGCCGGTAACTGGCGCTCCGGTCCTCACGCAAGGCGAACGGACGGACGATTCAGGATGGGGGCTCCGAGTGGTTCATGGAACAAGGGGGCAACGGCAACAAGCCGCCGCTCAGGGCGAGCCGCCAAAGGCGGCCTCCGCGATTTCGTCGTATCGTTTCTGTCTTTCCGCGAGGTAGGCCTCCCAATGGGCTTTGGCCCACAGCTCCAAATGGTCCTGCACGCCGAGCAGCACGACCTCTTTGCCCAACTTTGCCAGTTCCGCCAGGTTCGGGGGAATCCTCACTCGACCCTGGCGGTCGAGTTCGACCCGTTGGGCCTGAGCGTAGAACAGGCGGCTGAAGTCGCGAACGTCGCGCTGGGTGGGTGAGGCCTGGGCCAGCCGTTGGGCCCACCGTTCGAGGGCTTCCTCCGTGTAAATGGCCAACGAACCATCGGTCGCCGGTGTGACATAAAGGGCCCCCGGTGCCGGGCACCCAAGTGCGTCGCGAAGTCGCTTGGGGATGGCAACTCGCAGCTTCTCGTCGATCGAGCGGCCAAAGGTTCCGGTAAGGAGCATTTTCTCCCCACAAATCCCCACGCATCCCCAATGCTTCCCAAGGATACCCAGATGGCTGCTTGCGTCAAGCGGGCTTTTGTAGCTCGAAAACGCCCAGCGTCGAGCGGCCGCGTCCTAGCCCTTGATCCTCACGAGACTTCCATCAATCCGACGCGACGCAAGTCGCCGGAAAAAAATTTCCGGCCGGCCCCTTCACCGCGTCGCGAGCGAGGTCCAGAGGTCCTGATAGGCTTCGACCATCCCCTCGACGCCGAATTGCTCTTCGACGCGCCGCCGGTTTCTTCCCCCCAAATCAGCGGCCGCCGACCGGTCCGTCATCAGCGCAACGATCTTCGCCGTAAGGGTTTCCGTATCGCCGTAGTCGACGACCTGCCGGTCGGCCTGCGGTCCGAGCAGCTCGCGGACCCCCTCGACGTCGGTTGCCACGACCGCCAGACCGCTGGCCATGGCCTGCAGCACGGCGTTCGGCATGCCTTCCCACCTCGAGGGCAGCACCAGGAGATCGGCGGCGGCAAGGATCTCGGGCACGTCGGGGCGCCACCCGGCAAATCGAACCCGTTGGCCCGTGGCATTCGCCCGGCACATGGCCTCGAGCCGACGCCGCTCGGGGCCCTCGCCCACGAGCAGCAACTCGCAATCGGGCAGGCTCTCGAGCCACTGCCGCGACGAAGCGATCAGCCACGCGAGCCCCTTCTGGCGGTCGAGCCGCCCCACATAGACCACAATCCGCCGCCCCGGGCCGATGCCCAACGACGCAAGATCCGCGGCCCGGGGCGCCGGGTACACCGAGACGTCCACTCCGTTGGGGATGATGGCCAGCCGGTCGGGCGGCAAACGCCCGCGCTCGGCCGCGAATCGGGCCACCGACTGGCTCACGCACACGTGCCGATCGACCTTCGCCGCGGTAAGTCGATCGATCCACAAGCGCCACCGCTGCCGGCGCTCGGCAACCCGAATGCCCGAGACGACCCACGGCACCTCCGCCCGTCGGGCGGCGATCCGCCCCAGGATGTTGGCGTGAAACAGAAAGCTCTGCAGCAGAACGGGCTTCTGCTCGGCCAGCAGCCGGGTCCACCGCCGCAGCGCCGGCAGGGCGTGCCACAGCCGACGCACTTCGAGGAAGTGGACCGGAATGCCCGCCCCCTCCAAGGCGGGAACGCACGATGCCTCGGGCTTCTGGGGACGCGGCTGGAGACAGTGCACGACCGGATCGAAACGCTCGCGGTCGAGACGAGTGGCCAACTCGGCCAGGTTGCGCTCCGCGCCCCCCACGTCGAGGTCGGTGATGGCCAGGGCGATCTTCAGCGGCTTCATGGGACCGGGCCCCGTCGAAATCCGGGTCGTCACGTTCCCCCTGCCCCGCGTCGGGCCCGAGGCTTATACTCGGTTGGACGATTCGGGTAAAGCTCTTCTTCTCTTCGTGGTCGTGGTTCCATGTCCGAACTCTCCCAGTATGACTACGAATTGCCGCGGGGCCTGATCGCGCAGTTTCCCCTGGGCAAGCGCGTGGACGCCCGGCTGCTCGTGGTCGATCGGGCGAGCCAGACCCTGAGCCACCGTCACGTGCGCGACCTGCCCGAGGTGCTGCGCCCCGGCGACGCCCTGGTTCTCAACGACACCAAGGTCGTCCCCGCCCGGCTGGTGGGGTACCGCACGCAGACCGGCGGCCGGTGGGAGGGGCTCTTTCTCGAAGCCGGCGAAAAGCGGCTGTGGCGCGTGATGGCGAAGACGCGCGGAAAGCTCGTGCCCGGCGAGTCGGTCACGCTGGTCAATGCCCAAGGACGAGAGGACGTCCGTCTTCGCCTGGTAAGCCGGGAGCCCGAAGGAGTCTGGGTGGTACTTCCCGACTCGAGCGAAGAGCCCTTCGCCCTGCTCGAGCGCGTGGGTCGGGTGCCGCTGCCCCCGTACATCCGCAGGGGCGAAATGGTCGACGCCGACCGCCAGACCTATCAGACCGTGTTCGCCGAAAAGCCCGGGGCCGTGGCCGCCCCCACGGCAGGGCTGCATTTCACGCCTCGATTGCTCGAACAGATCGAAGCCCGGGGTGTTGCGATCTGCCGGCTCACGTTGCACGTGGGACTGGGCACGTTTCGGCCGATCGAGGCCGACGCGCTGGCCGAGCACGCAATGCACGCCGAATGGGCCTGCCTCACGCGGGAGACGGTCGACCGCATCGTCGCCTGCCGCGAGGGGGGAGGCCGGGTCGTCGCCGTGGGCTCGACGTGCATCCGGGTTCTCGAGACGGCCGCCCTCGGCGGCCCCCTCCAACCGTTCACCGGCCCGACCGACCTGTTCATCCGCCCGCCCTTCGAGTTTCGCGCGGCCGACGCCTTGCTGACGAACTTCCACCTGCCGCGGACCACGCTGCTGGTGCTCGTGCGAACGTTCGGAGGCGACGCACTGATCCGCCGCGCCTACGACGAGGCGATTCGAGAGGAATACCGCTTCTACAGCTACGGCGACGCCATGCTGATCCTCTGACCCGCACGCTCGTCGAATCGCGCCGCGATTCGTATACTTGGCTCAGGACCTCCCTTCGAAAGACGACTGCGGACGAAAGGATTTTCGTGTCTGACGCACTGACCGAACGCGTTCTCGTCGTTCCCACCGCGTTGTTTCGCCGGCTGGGATACTTCCAGGGATTTGCACGCGACGTCCAGCGCTACCTCGACGACCTGTTCCACCGCGACAACGCCAGCTACCGGCCGCGGGCCGAGGTGGAGCAGGATCCGGCATTCAAGCAGTTGATCCCCTACGTCATCTTCTGCCACCGCGACGAGCGGGGGCGGACGACCGTGTTTCAGTACACGCGGGGCACCGGGATGGGCGAAGGGCGGCTCCATCGAAAGCGGAGCGTGGGGATCGGCGGGCACATCTCCCGGGTCGACGCCGACGCGTCGTTCGACAAGAGCCCCTACGAAGAGGGCATGCGCCGCGAACTCGAAGAGGAAGTGATCGTCGACACGCCCTACGCGGCGCGCTGCGTGGGCCTGATCAACGACGACCAGACCGAGGTCGGGCGCGTTCATTTGGGCGTCGTGCACCGGTTCGACGTCGCGCGGCCCGCCGTGCGCCCGAGAGAAGACGCCATCATCGAAAGCGGTTTCCGGCCGGCCGGCGAGATTCTCGCCGACTTGTCGGGCTTCGAAAGCTGGTCGCAGATCTGCATGCGGGCCCTGTTCGGAGCAGGCGACGCCTCGCGCCCGGAAACCTGATCTTACCAGGGGACGACGATGGGGCATCCACCCGTTTACATGGACAACCACGCCACCACCCGGGTCGATCCCCGCGTGGTCGAGGCCATGCTGCCGACGTTCACCGAAACCTTCGGCAACGCGGCCAGCACGGCCCACGGGTTCGGCTGGGCCGCCAAGGAGGCGGTCGATGCGGCGCGGGAGTCGCTCGCCAAGGCGATCGGCGCCCGGCCCGAAGAGCTCGTGTTCACCAGCGGGGCGACCGAGAGCAACAACCTGGCGATCCGCGGCGTCGCCGAGCACCCGCGCCGTCAAGGCAGCCACCTGGTCAGCGTGGTCACCGAGCACCGGGCCGTGCTCGATCCGCTGAATCGGCTCGCCCGGCAAGGGTTCGAAGTCACCCAACTGCCGGTCGCGCAAGCGCCGGACGAGCGGGCGGGAATCGTGCTTGCCCAGCAGGTCGCCGACGCGATGCGCGACGACACGGTGCTGGTTACGGTCATGCTGGCCAACAACGAGGTGGGCGCGATCCATCCCGTCGAGGCGATCGGCCGCGCCTGCCGCGACCGCGGCGTGTTGCTGCACACCGACGCGACCCAGGCCGTGGGAAAGATACCCGTCGACGTCGCCCGGCTCGGCGTCGACCTGATGAGCTTCTCGGCCCACAAGATCTACGGCCCGAAGGGGATCGGGGCCCTCTACGTCCGCCGGGCGACGCCGATCGTCCGATTGGAACCGCTGATCCTCGGCGGCGGGCACGAGCGGGGGCTGCGCAGCGGAACGCTCAACGTGCCGGGCATCGTCGGATTCGCCCGCGCCCTCGATCTTTGCCTCGAGGAAATGGCCGCCGAGACCGATCGCCTTATGGCGCTGCGCGACCGGCTGTATCGCGGGCTCATGGAGGCGGTTCCCGATTTGCATCTGAACGGCCCCGCGCTGCGACCCGGACTGCGCCTGGCGGGCAATCTCAACGTCGCCTTTGCCGGCATCGACGGCGAAACCTTGCTGATGAGCGCGCCCGGCGTCGCGGTCAGTTCCGGCAGTGCCTGCACTTCGAGCCGGCCCGAACCAAGCCACGTGCTTCGCGCCCTGGGGCTCAGCGACGAGCGGGCTCGCGGTAGCCTGCGGTTCGGCCTGGGCCGGTTCAACACGGCCGACGACGTCGAGTACGCGATCGAAACCCTCGCCGAGGCCGCCGGCCGGCTTCGCCGGATGAGCAGTCTGCCCATCCAGCGCGGGGTGTAGTCGCAAACGGTGCCGAAATCGCCTCGTGGGACGAATTTCCAGTCCGTCCCACGGGTACGGATGCGCCGGGCACGGTTGGCAGACGGCCCCTTTCCGCGTAGGATAGAGAGCGGAGCTTCCATCGACCTGCCACTCCACCTCGGGAGCAAACCAGAGCCATGACAGTGATCCTGACCGAAACCGCCGTCCACGAAATCAAGCGGATCATGGAATCCCAAAGCATCGAGGAAGGGACCCACCTGCGCATGGGCATCGGAGGGGGCGGTTGCAGCGGCCTGCAGTACTCGCTCGGCTTCGACACCCAGTTCGACCCGAAAGTCGACGCCCGCTACGAGCACGACGGCATCGCCCTGGTGACCCACAAGAAGTTCGCGCTGCATCTGGACGGGACGACCATCGACTTCCAGGACGGCCCCATGGGCCGCGGCTTCGCCATCGAAAACCCCAACTACCCGAAGACCGGCGGCTGCCCCGGCTGCGGCGGACACTGAGCGACGTGCTTCCCCGAGCAAGCTGACCTACCGCCTTCGAGGCGATCGCCGAGGCCGCCGCCATGTTGGGCCGCGCCGACCGGGCCCCGTGGCGATTTCCGGGCTGAGTTGCCTCACTGCCGCCCCAGCAGGTTCACCGCCCGCACCGTGCGCGTGCGTTCCTCGATCTCCGGCGGCAAGTGGCCCTTGAACCAGGCTTTGGCCCGGTAGGTGAACTCGCGGCCGTCGGGGAGGAAGTCGAACGGGCGATGATGCGAGGCCAGCGGATCGTTGCCGCGCGGGGTGGTGTGCGGGTTCTCGTGGCAGCCAACGCACGATTTCGTCTCGCCGGGACGGGGGTAAATCCAGGTGAGCTGGTTGCCCACCACGCGGCGGTCGCTGTCGAGCACCTGGTGGTGGAGCAGCCGATCGGCCGGCACCTCGGCATAGAACGATCCGTCGGGCGCCAGCGGGGCCATGCCCAGCACCCGGGCAAACGTGCCCCCGTGGTTCTGCCACACGGGCCATTCGTTCGTGTGCGTGCTGTGGCGGGCCACGACCGGCACGCCCTCGATGAGCCGGACGAAGCGGCCGCGCACGGGCACGTCCTTCTCCTGGGTGACAAACACCGACGAGCAGAGGAACCGCCCGCTGTACGCCCCGGGCCGATCGTGCTGCGCATGGATGGGCGGCACCGGCCGGGCCAGCACGGGCCGGGGCTCGAACTCGGCCTTGGCCGGGTCGTTGTAGACCAGCTCGAATTCGCCCGTTTCGGGATCGAGAAGATACAGCCCCAGGTCGACCTTGTCGCGATCGTGCTCCTTGAGGGTCGACGCGCAGAGCAGGCGTCCGTCGGGCAGCGGCCACGGCGTCGTGTAAGCCCGCTCCTTGTTGCCCGTGGTGACGACCGTTTCGGCGTCGCGGCGCGGGCCGATCCGGGTGAGCCCGCCGGGAGTCGCCACGACGATGCCTCGGCCGTCGGGTAGCGCCTGGGGCTGGGTGATTCGCAGCACGCGGTGGGTGAGAGCCACGTTGCCGACTTCGCCCGGACCCCGGGGACCCTCGACGTATTGGCGCATCCAGTAATCGCGCCGCTCGGGGCCGTAGAGCACCACGTCCTGGGTGCCGTCGATGCGCATGGCGTGCAGGGTCAGCTCGGTCTTGTTGCGCGAGTAGAACACCTCGAGCCGGCTGAACGCGATGCGCCCGTCGCGGAGGATGGCCGGCTCGTTGTCGCGCCCGATGTTCGTGGCGATGGGCCGCATGTCGCTCCCGTCGGCGTTCATCACGTACAGGGCCGTGCACGGATACCCGTGGTACTCGTCACGGATGCCGCTGCGGCTCGAGGCGAAGACGATCCGTCCGTCGGGCAGATAGGCCGGCCCCACGTCGTGATAGGGGCCGTCGGTAAGCTGCTCCAGACCGGTGCCGTCGACGGCAATCCGGTAGACGTGCCACCAGGGATCGTCCTGGCCGCGGCGGCTGAACAGCGCCTGCGTGCCGTCCCACGACAGCTCCAGATCGGCGACGTACCCGTCGGAGAAACCCGTCAGCGGCGTGACCCGGCCGTCGGGGCGCGGGGGGCGAAGCACGTAAAGATTCGAGCCCGGCCGGTAGGCGGGCCCCGAGTCAGTCACCACGTACGTCATGCGCCAGCGGTCGGCCTGCTCGACCGTGCCGATCGTGTTGGGGAGGTCGTTGCTCCCCTGGAGGAAGACGACCGCGTCGAAATCCTGATCCGCCGGCCCGGCCGAGGCGGCGGCGATCGCCTCGGGCCGGTGCGAAGGCGCCGTGGCAGGCCGGGGAACGTCGATTCCGCGAATCCGCAGGGCGTCGCGCGCGGCGTGCCGCACGCTGGCAAACGAATGCTCCACGGCCGCCCGGCGCAGGGCCTCGAGCGCCTCGTCGCTACCCAGATCGGCCAGGGCCGAGGCCGCGGCATGGCGCACGTCGAGCACCGAGCGCTCGTCTTCGAGCACGGCGACGATTCGGCCGGTCTGGTCGTGGGCTCCCAAAAGCCCCAGGGCCCGGATGAGCCCCTCGCGCCAGCGCGGCGCCGGGTCGTCGTATTCTTCCTCCTTGAACACGCCGCTGTAGCCGAAGTCGGCCTCGGCCTTGGCTCGGGCCAGCAGCCGGGCCAGCGGCTCGATCGCCCGGCGGTCGCCCAGCCACGCGAGCGTCTTGGCCGCGTTGAGGCGGACCCAGCCGTCTTCGTGCTCCAGCAGTGCGACCAGGCGCGGCAGGTCGTCCCTTTCGGTGCACACGATCGGGAGCCACGAGGCAACCCGGCGCGCGGGAAAGGGCGACCACTCGCGCTCGCCGGCCGACGCGGCCGCGCGGCGGGGTTGGCCCAGAAGCTCGAAGGCGTGCTCGCAAGCCTCTTGACGCAGGCCCGCGGCCTCCATCAGATGCCGCGTGAGCCGATGGGCCACCTCGGGCTCATAGAGCATGAAGGTGTCGTGATCGCCCGGCGCGTTGGCCATCAGCAGCGGGGCGATGCGGCGCAGGGCCTCGCGGTCGGCCGGATCGTCGAGCGGCAGCCGGCAAAGGGAATAGATGATCCAGTAGGGCGTTTCGAGCATCCGGTCTTCGCTGGGAAATCCCATGCGGTCGTCGGCGGGCAGGGCGTCGGGATCGGCGCCGTCGAGGCGCTTGGCGTATTTCGGATAGGCGGCCAGCAAGGCCGGCACCGCCCGGCGGTCGCCGAAGTCGCCCAGCGCCTCGGCCGCCGCGCGCGCCCACGTCGTGTTGTCGAGGTATCCGACGAGGGCCTGAAAGCCTTCCTCCCGACGAAGCCGTCCCAGCGAACGGATGCCGGCGCGCACCAGGGGCCGAAAGGCGGGCGAGTTTGGGGGCGAATCGCCCAACACGTCGAGAATCGCCCGCGTGGCCCCTTGGCCGCCGAGCACGCCCAGGGCCCGCAAGCCTCGCTCCATGCGCCAGTCGACCGGCTCGTCGAACTCGACCTCCGCCGCCTCGCGGCTGTTGACCTCGATCTCGAAAAACGTGGTCGGGTACAGGCCGAACCGGGAGCCGAAGCTCGTGATGCGCACGTAGCGGGCCCGGCGCGGCTCGAAGGCGATGCTCAGCGTGACCGGCGTCACTCCCTTCTTCCGCTCGACCACGTCGAACGATTCGTTGTCGAGGCTCGTGGCCAGCTCGTACTCGGTCATGCAGAACCGCTCGCCGTACTGGTGCACGATCACCTGCGCGATCTCGGCCTCGCGGCCCAGGTCGACCGTGCACCACTGGGGCGGCTCGACGTTCTTGGTCTGCCAGTAGGCCGGGCCGATCTGGCCGTCGGTCAGCACGTCGGGCGGGCCCCGATAGGTGGTCGAGGCCGTGACGGCCCGTCCGCCGGCCAGGTTCTTCGGACCGACCAGCAGGGCGAGCACGTCATCGGGCGCGCGATCGGCCGGAACCGTGGCCCACCAGTCGCGCCACGCCTTCGCCTGCACTTGCCGCTTGCCGGGCGATGCCATCGAGTCGAACGAAAACTCCATGCCCGTCAGATTCGTCAGCGACACGTGCGCGGCCTGCCGGGTGGCCCAGTCGGCGTCGTCCAAGGCGTCCAACAGCGGAGGAATCGCCTCGCGCCCCCCGCACCATGCCAGGGCCATGGCCGCCTGGCGGCGGACCGCGACCGAGGTATCCTGCAACCGTCCGGCCAGCGACGGCGCGGCCGCGTAGGCCCGCAGAAACCCCAACGCCTCGGCCCCCGCGGCTCGAACGGCCGCCGAGTCGGAGTCGAGTCTGGCCAGGTTCTCGGCTACCTCGCGGTCGTAGGGGTTTGAGGGGGAGGTCGCACCGGCCGCCATGCCGAGCAGCAGAACGGACCAGCAGAAAGCGACGAAGGAAACGAAGCTGCCAGCCATGGAAGTCAACCGTCGTGGAGTCTCGAGCGGGCGCGGTCGGACGTTCGTATCAGCCTAAACGGCCGGCGCGAGCGCCACAAGCACAAGTGCGAAAGACTCGAAAGGAGAGCACTCCGATGAACAATGCAACCCGCTTGCTGCTCGTTGCGATTCTACTCGCCGGTGGCGCCTGCTGCCGGGCCGGCGACCTGCCGACCCGGCCCGAGTTGACGGGAGAAGACCTCAGGGCGGGGACGAATCGATGAACGCGCCGCCCCCGGGCGTCAGCGCTTCGCGGCACAACGGGTCGGGGTCGTCAAAAACGCTCCATTTGTTCTTGGGCACGCCGGCAAAGGCTCGCTCGAACCGATCGGGCGCCCGGGCGGGCCCGGGCGCTCGGCGAATCAGGATGCGGACGATCTGGCTCGGATGTCTTCGCGCCACGGCCCCGTATACCTCGGGGTCCTGTTCGCCGGAGTCGCCGACGAGAACGAACCGCCGCTGCGGAAAGTCGCGGAGGATGCCTTCGATCAGCCGGTTCTTGTGGTCCTGTTGCGAGGTGACGAATTCGATGGCCGAGGCGTCCTTGAGTCGGAACGGCTTGAGGTGAAAGGTGCCCGCAGGGAACCCTTCCGTTTCGACGAACTCCGAAAGAGGTCCGTACAATTGCCAGGGACTGGCCGACACGTAGTGAAAAACCGCGCCCGACCGGGCCCACGACCGGTAGACCTCGGCCATTCCCTCGACCGGCCGGAACTCCCGGAGGAAGGTGTTGGCCAACAGCGCGGCGCGGTCGTGCACCTCGGTGACCTTGATCGTGTCGTCGACGTCGGAGATCACCGAGAGGCCCTCGGGGCCGATCCGCCGCACCCGGCCCGCGAATCGGCGCCGATCGCCGGGCCGGGTCACGGCCTCGAACGCGATCCAGTCGCCGTCGCCGGGCGCGGCGGCGCGAAGGCGCTCGACCTCATCGCCGGGCAACTCGATCGTCGCGGCGAAATGGCCGTCGGGGCCCGAGGTCCCGGCCGGGTGGATCGTCTCGCCCAGGCGGATGGCCATCGCCTTGCCCCGCTCGTTGTCGACCAGAAAGGCCCGCGCCCTTTGCTTGAACCGGGCCGTCTCGGCCTGCTCTCGCGAGAGACCGAGCAGGCGCCGCATCAG
>Ga0334893_1001260_pt1 | contig 25366 bp, 22 predicted proteins | sample GraSluR3_MG_5_FD_207218 | JGI IMG/M metagenome (GOLD analysis project Ga0334893, IMG submission 207218) | Sludge microbial communities from methane-producing bioreactor in Wageningen University, Netherlands - Granular Sludge_09_05-R3 | ecosystem: Engineered > Bioreactor > Anaerobic >...
CTTCTCGAGCAGAGAGGCTTCCCGTTCGTCCTGCCTTATGTCCGCTCCGAAACCCATGGAACCCCGGCTCAAACGGGAATCGATGATCCGTTCCAGGCCGTGGAACGCGCCGCCGCAGATGAACAGAATACCCGAAGTGTCGATCTGGATGTTCTCCTGGTACGGGTGTTTTCTGCCTCCCTGGGGGGGAACTCCCGCAACGGTTCCCTCGACTATCTTCAGCAGAGCCTGCTGCACCCCTTCACCGGAAACATCCCTGGTGATCGAGGGGTTTTCCGATTTGCGGGATATCTTGTCCAGTTCATCAATGTATATGATGCCGTGCTGGGCCTCCTCCACATTCATATCCGTAACCTGGAGGAGTCTGAGCAGAATGTTTTCAACATCTTCGCCAACATAGCCGGCTTCGGTAAGGGTTGTGGCGTCGGCGATGGCAAAGGGAACCTCGAGGATTCGGGCAAGGGTTCTGGCGAGAAGGGTTTTTCCCACTCCCGTGGGACCAAGCAAAAGGATGTTGCTCTTCTCAAGCTCGACATCAGGCGAACCCTGCCGGTTGGCGAGAAGCTTTCTGTAATGGTTGTAAACCGCAACGGACAGAACCTTCTTGGCCTTCTCCTGACCCACCACGTACTCGTCGAGTTTCTCCTTGATTTCCCGTGGCGATGGCAGCCCCTTCCGAAAAAGGCTTGAGACCTGACTCTCATCGGTCTTCTCCGATGTGTCGGTAATTATCTCACTGCAGTAGCGAACGCAGTCGTCGCAGATGAAAACCCCCGGCCCCTGGATCAGCTGGACCACTTCCACGGAGGACCGGTTGCAGAACGAGCACCTGTTCTCCTTGGGCATGCCTACACCCTCTTTTTCAGAATATTGTCGACGATTCCGTACTCCACCGATTCCTCGGCGTTCATCCAGAAGTTTCTGTCCGTATCCCTGGCAACCCTCTCCACCGGCTGCCCCGTACATTCGGCGAGGATGAGGTTCATCTCCTCCCTGATCTTCAATATCTCCCGGGCTTCGATCTCGATGTCGCTGGCCTGGCCCCGGACGCCCCCGCTGGGCTGGTGGATCATGATCCTGGCATGGGGAAGGATGTTCCGTTTTCCCTTCGCCCCCGCCGCGAGAAGAACGGAAGCCATACTCGCGGCGCTTCCCATGCAGAAGGTTGCGATATCGGGTCTGATGAAGCGCATGGTGTCGAAGATGGCCAATCCCGCCGAAACCGAGCCTCCGGGGCTGTGAATGTACATGTTGATGTCCTTCTTCGGGTCCTGGCCCTCGAGAAAGAGAAGCTGCGCCACAACCAGGCCGGCGGTCTGGGGGCTTATCACATCCCCGATGAAGACGATTCGATCTTTGAGAAGACGGGAGTAAATGTCGTAGGAACGCTCGTAGTTTCCATCCCTCTCAACTACGAAGGGAATCACGGAAGACATCATGAATCCTCCTTCTCGGGCTCATCTTCAACAGCTGTCCACCGCCACGAGGCTTCCTCTTTCTTAGCATCGGGCTCCGGGGTATGTTCCGCCGGGGTTTCCACTGCCTTTGAAAGAACCAGCTCCAGGGCCTTCTCATTCCTGATTCTGTCCGTCGCCGAGGACACCGAGCCCCCCTCTGATGCCAGTTCCTCAGGCGTAACCCCGAGGTTTTCCTGAATGGCTATCTGCCTCAGTATCAGGAACTCCCTAACCTTGCGCTCCGCGAGTTCCCTCACCGAGTTCTCGGTTTCCGGAGTGGCCTCCTCTTCCAGCCGCTGCATGTAATCCTTCGCCAGGTTGTTCACCATGAAGGACGGGGGCTGGAAAACATTGGATGACAGAAGGCTGTCAATCACAACGCTCTCCCTGAAAGCTTTCAGTTCCGCGGCATGTCTGGTCGAAATGTTCTCCATGAGCTTTTCTCTGAGTTCCTCCATGGTTTCGAACCCGCCGGCGGTTCTGGCAAACTCGTCGTTTAACTCGGGAAGCTTTGGCTCCCGAACTTCAATCACCCTGAAATCTGTGGCTTTGGGGATTTCTTCAACGCCGGGGAACTCCATTCTGGCCTTGAACCCGTCCCCGGCGGAGAGTCCGGGAAGCAACTCGTCAAAACCGGGGCCCATGTTCTCCCTGCCTATCACCACCGCGGCCCGCCTGCATTCCGAGGAGTCCCGGGAGGGGTACTCCAGAACGACCAGGTCTCCTTCGGTAGCGGCGCGCTCCACCGGATCGAACGACACGAAACGGTTCCGTATCTCATCCAAAGCTTCTTCCAGGGCTTTTTCTCCGTCGAACTCCGGCACTTTTATGGAAACACCATTGTAATCACTGGGCGGTGGAGTTTCGAAAAGAGTGTATGTAACGGTGTAATCGTAGTCGTTTCCTTCCACGGGAAGCACAGGGTCCAGTTCGGGGTCGGTGTCGGAGAGAATCCAGTCGTTCTCCTCGAAAAGCGGGTCGGAAAGCTCCCGGTGAGCCTTCTCCGCAACTTCGGAGAGAATCAGGTTTCCGAACCTCCGGTTCAGAATCGAGGAAGGTATCTTTCCTTTGCGAAACCCTGGAACCACCAGATCCTTCTGAATCTCCCGTCTTACCTCGCGAAAAAGTGTGTTTACCCTTTCCGCGGTCATGTGAAAACTGACGGTTCTCCGATTCGATTCTTCCGATGTGATTTTGTAAGCCATTTGATTTCCGCTCTTGAGTATTGCTTTCAATGACCGGTACTGCCCGGGCGTACCCGGGCAGTACATGGGTAAGGCCCATTAATATGCCGGATTTGCTCCGGCAGCGCTACCTTCCCGTTCGCTGGCGGATCAGCCTGGCCTCATCACTCTGGGGATACTCCTCGAGGATAATCGCCTCAAGCCTGTCCCGGTCCACTTCCGCGGAATGCAGGCCGTAGATGGCCGCCGCCCTTGCAAGGGCCGATGCGGCCCTGTCTCCCATGGGGTACATGAAGTACACCGCCACAAGTTCCTCGATGGCCCTGTGGGGAAATCCCAGGGCCTGGTGAGAGAGTGCGGTGAAGTACAGCGCGTCGTCTGCCAGAGAGCTTCCCGGATACTCTGTGAAAACCTGACGAAAACCTTCGGCTGCCCTGGCGTAGCTTCCCTGCTGGTACTGCCTGAACGCGTCTTCGTAGACGGGTTCCGCGGCTCCGGCTTCTTCGTTCTGACCGATCCGGGCCTGGGACATTCTTGCCAGGGTGTTTTCCAGCTGCCTGGCCAGTTCCGCCAGCTGCTCCACCGCGCCTGCGTCCCGCATTCCGGTCTGAGCCTGAATGCTCCGAAGCAGATGCTCATTTCTCTCCACCCCGACCGCCAGGGAATCCACATCAGCTCTCAGCTCCTCGTGGGACTCCGAAAGCTTTTCCACCCTGCCCGGCGCCTTGGACCATGTGGCAAGCCAGCACCCGCAGAACAGCGGCAGAAGAAAGGCGGAGTAGAGAGCCCCCCTCTTCATTCCCCTTACTCCGGAAGAACCCGCAGGTGAACCCTGCGGTTCTGGGAGTGGGCGTACTCGTCGGAGCCTCTCACGAAAGGCCTTTCCTTGCCGTAGCTCACTGTCTGCAGCCGGGAGGAGGGTATGCCGTAATTGGTGAGGTACTGGTAAACCGCCTGTGCCCGTCTCTCGCCCAGTGCAAGGTTGTAGTCCACGGTGCCGCGCTCGTCGCAATGGCCTTCGAGAAGCACGCGGAAACCGGTGTTGCTCATCAGATAGCCCGCGTCGAACATCAGCGCTTCAAGGGCGGCGCTGTTAAGCTCGTTGGAATCGTACTCGAAGAACACATCCCTCAGGGCTTCCTGGTGCCTTGCCAGCAGAGCCGTGTAGTCGCCCATGGGATCATCGTCCCAAACACCGGTTACCAGGGTGTCCGCGGTTACAACCACCGTGTCCTCGTCCCTGACCCTGCGGCGACACCCGGTAGCAGCAACCACGAGGAACACCATCCCCATGATCAGCGCCAGTCTTTTCATTTTTTCCCTTTCTTAGAACACCGGCGACCACGCCGGGCAATAGCTTTCCCCGCCGGGGGAAAGGCGATGAATCCTCATGCCGTTAAGTTCCATAATATAGATGCTTCGAACCCCGTCCATGTTGCTGGAAAAGGCCAGGTGACGCCCGGTGGGCGACCACACCGGGTCCTCGTTCATGGTGCCCCTTGTGGTCACCTGCCGAATGTTGGTGCCGTCGGCGTTCATCACGAAGATGTGAAAGCCTCCGGCGGCCCTGGCGCAGTAGGCTATCTGATCCCCCCTGGGAGACCAGGCGGGGCTGTCGCAGTAACCGTGGGAAAACCCCGCTCTCTCCGCGCTTCCACCGGAAGCGCTCATCCAGTAGAGCTGCGGATACCCGACCCTGTCACTGGTGAAGATTATCTGAAGCCCGTTCGGGGAAAAACTGGCGGAAGTTTCTATGCTGCTTCTGGCGGTGAGCCGGGTTGAGCCTCCGCCCCCGGTGTCGTAAAGCCATATGTCCGAAACTCCACTTTCGGATCGGGTGAAGGCGATGTATCTGCCGTCGGGGCTCCAGGCAGGCGCGGTGTTCCCGCCTCCGTAAAGGATCCGTGAGGCTGAACCTGTGGAAAAGGAATAGGTGTAGATGTCGCCGGTGCCGGTTCTGTATGAGGTGAAGGCGATTTTGTCGCCAAGGGGGCTCCAGTCCGGTGTGGTTATGACCTGGTTGTCCCGCATGATGGTGGACGCCTGCCTGGGATCAAGTGTTTTGGAAACAAGCCTCCACTCATCTTCGCCCCGGGTAATGTAGGCGATCCGGGTTGAGGCGATTCCCTGCTCTCCTGTCAGGGCGAAGACCAGGTCGTCCGACAGGGCATGAACCATGTCGTACAGGGAGGAGCCCTGATACTCCTTCACCAGCACTCCTTCACCATCCGCCTCGGCCCTGGCGGAGAAGTTCCAGTTGCCCTCTCTGCCCGTGAGCCTGACGGACAGCCGCACATAAGCCTCTTCCTCGGGAACGGTTATCAGAAGGCCTGAGAAGTCTATGTCGAAAACCAGCTGATCCCGAACGAGTACCGCCTCGGTTCCCGAGCCTTCCACGCGAACACTCACCGGAAGGCACTGTGCGCCGATGGGGGTCATTGGAAGAAAATCCGCCGCCAGAAGGCAGACCGGCAGCGCAATGATTACGGGAAGCAGTTTCAAAGGTTTCTCCCCTCAGGGTTCCGGACTATTCCGGACCCAGAAACTCTATGCTCAGTCTTACTGGTGTTGTTCGGCCCGGAGGCACTGGAGGAATGTTGGCGGTTTCCAGAGCATGCTCAACCGCCCGGTCGAAGGCGGGGTTTCCGCTCTGGCGCACCACCTCCCACCGATGGGTGCCATCGGTGTTGACGGTGAAGTGGATACGGTAGGTGCGGGGAGGGTCGGTGGAAGTTACGAAATTCCGGCGAATCGCGGCGAACACCCTTCCTTCGTAGCTGGCGGGTCCGGGTGCGCCGGCGCCGGCCTCACCGGAAGCGCCCACTGCGATGAACTGGCTCGCTGGTGGCGTTTCCACCACGGGCTGCCGGTTTTCCACGGGCTGAACCTCGACGGGCTGAACTTCCACGGGCTGAACCTCGATGGGCACAACCTCCTCAATGGGCTCCAGCACCTCAACAACTTCATGCATCGCTTCAACCTCAACGGGGGTATGAGTTTCCACCTGTATTGCCGCTTCTGTCTGCAAAGGCATACCACCCGCTTCAGCCAAAGGTTCCAAAACCACCATTTCCACCGAAACCATGGAACCGCCACCCATGATAACCGGTGTGGAGCCGGAGCGGAACAACAGACCCGCAAGAAGCATCAGCGCGAAAATTCCGCCGTGCATCCCCAGGGAAACTGCCATGGACTTGCGGTCGACGGCAGGCGCCGGGCTCAATGGTCTGCGAAAGGCTTCAGTGCTGTTCACTCACCGACTCCTGTACAAGTCCCACATTCTCATAGCCACCCCTGCGAAGCTCGGTAAGCGCCGAGGCGAGAACCGTATACCGGGCTTCACCATCGGCTCTCACGAAGGCCTCTGTTCTTCCCCGGCTGATGGCTTCCGCAGCAAGAAGCGACAGGTCGGAGGGGGATACCTGCTCCCCGGCCACGGTCATGTTTCCCAGGGCGTCGATTTCCACAAGAAGCGCTGTTCCGGGATCGAGACGACTGATGATTCTTCCCTGGTCGGTGGAAGGCGGGCGCACATCGGCGCTTCTGTGGATAACCGGGGCGCTGAGCATGAAAATCACCAGAAGAACGAAGGTGACATCCACAAGATTCGTCACATTGATAGTGGAAAACTGACGGTACCTGGGGCGTATCATGTAATGCTGCCCCTTCTGCATACATCCACCAGCTCGGAGAGAAAGCGGTCTATCTCCCCGGCCAGGTCGTCAACCTTGCCCACGGCATAGTTATGAAACACATTTGCGGGAATTGCGGCAAGAAGGCCGGCCACGGTGGTTGTGAGCGCGGCGGCGATTCCGGCGCCCACGGCGCTGATATCCGCCGTGCCCATCTCCCGCATGCCGATGAAGCTGGCCAGAACACCCCATACCGTTCCAAGCAGGCCCAACAGCGGGCTGACACTGGTGACCGTGGCCAGAAAGCCGATGTTCCTGCTTCTCTGGGCAAGGTCTTCGCTGGCCTCTCTTTCCAGTGAGCCGTGAAGTATCGAGAGTTCTTCCCTGGTAAGGGGGCCGTTCTGGCCCAAGTCGCTTCGGCGCCTGAGGAATCTCCCGGCTTCCGAGTACATCCGGGCCAGGGGGCCCATCTCGGAGCTGTTCTTCAGGAAGTCGCCCCCGGGCGGCCGCCCCGTGGTTCGAAGGGCTTCCATGAACATCCGGGAAGCGCCGCTGATCCGGGAAAGCTCCTTCAGTTTGGAAATGGCTACGGACCATGCTCCCAGAGAAAGCACCAGGATGAGAAACAAAATGAACTTGGTGAACCCATCCGCGGCGAGAACCGTGGACCACACCTGTCCAAGCATGTCAGTCCTTTCCGGAAAGCGCTATGGCTTCGATTTCCACAAGACCACCCAGTGGAAGCCCCGCCACCTGGTACGCGGCCCGGGCGGGAAAGGGCTCTTTGAAAAACCGGGAGTAGATGGAGTTGACCCGGGAAAAATCCTTCATGTCCGCCAGCAGAACCGTTGTCTTCAGCACGGAATCAAGGCACGAGCCTCCGGCTTCCAGCACCGATTCCAGGTTCTTCAGGGCGAGTTCCGCCTGCTCCTCAACCGTTGGGGGCATCTTCCCGGAAGCGGGATCAATGCCAAGCTGGCCACTTACGAACACCAGGCCAGCGGCGGAAATGGCTTGGCTGTAAGGGCCTACCGGCGCGGGGGCGCCTTCCGAGCGAATGGGCATCTTCTTCACGCACACCTCCTGAAAGTTCACTGAGCAATATACAATCGGAAACGCGGACGTGTTCCATCGTGCCGGTGGAAACCGCGGGTTCGGCTCAGCTCTCCATAACCTTAAGGAGTACATCGGAAAGCTCGGACAGGGTGTAGGGCTTGCTCAGAACGCCCCGGAATCCGAACCGGGCAAAGCTGGCCATTATGCTGTTGCCCGCGTAACCGCTGGAAACAATCACCCGGGCGTTGGAATCCATTGACAGAACTTCCCTGACCGCCCTCTCTCCCCCCATTCCGCCGGGAATGGTGAGATCCATTATTACGGCGTCGTAGCGGTCTCCGGCCATGAACGCCTTCCGGTACATGGCAATGGCCTCCTCGCCATCTTCCGCTTCATCCACGGTGCAGCCCAGGGTTTCGAGAAGGTTCCTCGCGGCGGTTCTGACCACCTCTTCGTCGTCGAGGACGAGTATTCTTTCCCGGTGTCCGCCGGGAGTGGCGCTGCTGCGCCGGGAAACCGCCGGAACAACCCCGGCGGATGCCGGCATCAGCAGCTCGAAAAAGGCTCCGGTTTCCGATGGCCTGAGCCTGATAAGCCCTCCGTGCCTGACCACGATGGAATGGCTTGTCGTAAGCCCCAGACCGTGGCCGTCCCTGCGGGTGGTGAAGTATGGATCGAACACTCTGTCCGCGATTTCGCCCGAAACTCCCGGGCCCGAGTCCCGGAACAGAAGCCTCACATACTTTCCCGATGGCAAGCCCTCTTCTGAAGCGGTTTCAAGGCTGACGTTTTCCGCGACGATGGTCAGGCTTCCGGAATCTTCCATGGCTTGTTTGGCATTCAATACGATATTGTTCACAACCTGGGAGAACTGCTCGGGGTCGGCTTCGAGATTCCACAGATCCGGAGCCGCGTCGATGGAGAATGATACCCCGGATCCCCTGAGAAGAAACCTGGCCCCCTGCTCCAGAAGTTCCGCGGTGTGAACCGCCCGCTTTATGGGAGCGCCTCCCTGGGAAAAGGTGAGGAGCTGATGTGTGAGGTGTTTGGCGCTGATCGCGGCTTTCTCCGCATCGGCTGCCAGTGTTTTGAAACGCCCCGAGCCGGGAGCCTCCCGTTTCAGCAGGCTCAGGTTGGCAAGGATTCCTGTCAGGATGTTGTTGAAATCGTGGGCGATGCCCCCGGCAAGAACCCCGACGGATTCCAGTCTGTCGTTTCGGGCCACCTCGGCTTCCAGGGCAAGTTTTCTGGTGGCGTCCTGAATACCCAGAAACAAACGCCTTCCTCCCGCCTCTTCGAAAACCGACCCTCTGGCTTCAAAGGGGAACCTCGAGCCGTCGGGTCTTTCCAGCGTTCCGGAAAACCTGAAGCTTTCATCCGGGAACTCCAGGGCAAGAAAACACCGGAGTCTTTCGTTTCCCTGGCGGAGAAAGCCGAAAAAACTCCGTCCGATCAGCTGGGCGTTGTCGCATCCCAGCAGGGCCAGCATCTGGGGGTTGCAGTCCAGAATCAGCCCCTTGGAATCCAACAGGGCTATCGCCGAGGGATCGGCGTGCATAAGCCTTGCCAGCCGCTGCCGGGAAGCTTTCATGTTCTCCATGGCTCTCATGCGCAGAATCGCGCTTCCGATCTGAGAACCCACATTTTCCAGAAGCTCCTGATCGTGGATGGAGAACTGCTTCGGATTTTCGTAGCTCTGCACCGCCACCACTCCCACCGGCTCTCTTCCGGCTCTCAGGGGAACACCCAGCCACTGTTCCGCGGGAGTTCCCACAAAGGTTCCTCCGACTCTTCCGTAGTGTTCCGCTATCTCACTCCTGGTCCATCGGATGGCTCGATCCGTCTTGAAAACCAGGTGGGTCAGTGAAGCGGGGTCGACTATGTCCGAATTCTCATCGAACCTGTCCAGCATGCTGGGAATCCGAAAGGCATCCTGCTCGGGGATGTAAACCGCGATATAGAGGTTTGATGTTTCGATAAGGCCCACCAGGGCCTCCATCACCCTGGAGTACAACTCGTCCAGGGATTCAACCTCGTTTACAGCGCTGGCGATGGCTGCCAGCGTGGAGTTCACCAGCAGTGCCCGGTTCTTCTTCCTGACTTCCCGGCTCAGTTTCATGTTGGTGAAGATGATGAAGGCAACGCCGCCCAAGACTAAAAAGCCCAGCGCGTACAGAGGGATTCTGCCGGGTCTTTGAATGTCGGGGAACACCCATTTCTTCCTGAGCTTGTAGTACACTGAAAGCGGATCATCCTTCATTTCCTCGAGGTGGCGGTTTATCGCTTCCACAAGAGCAGGCGCGGTCTCCCTGTTGCCGGCTATGCCGGTCTGAGTCGGGTTCCACACCACCGGAGAGCCCTCCAGATTCCGCCGGGGACCGTAGTGCGCCAGGGCGTGCCAGGGCACCGCGGCGCCATCCGCATCACCTTCCGCCACCGAGTTCATGGCGGCTTCGAAATTCGGCGTCCAAACCGCCTCCACGGTTACTCCAAGCCTGTCCGCAAGTTCAAGAAAGGTTATGGAATGAATGTCCTGCGGAAGCATGGCTATTCGCGCCCCCTCCAGATCAGCGAGGGTTCCGAAGCGGCCGGCGGTCCGGACGGCCAGGGTTGACCAGCCAGAGTAAACATGGTTCTCCGGAAACAGAAACACCTCCTGCCGGGCGGGGGTGGAGGCAATGCTTAACAGAAGGTCGATTTCGCCGTTTTCGAGCCATGAAAGCAACTCGGCCCACTCCCCGGCCACGAGTTCCAGTTTCCAGTCTTCCACATGGGCGATGTGGGAAACAAGCTCGACATAGAAGCCGTCGGGATGGCCGTATGAGTTGGTGAACGCCATGGGAGGGTTTTCCTCGTATCCCACCCGGACGGGAAGGGATCCAAGGGCGTACAGCAGAAGAAACGGAATGCACATGGGGCAAAGATAGCGATAACACTCCCATCCTCACAGCCCGGACGAACCGGAAACGGGGGAACCATGCCGTGTTGCCCGGCGGGACACCATGTTCCATGTTTGACATATCAAGGAAAGCATGAGTTCAACCGGCGGGACACTGAGGGGCGGAGATGGCGATCGACTCTTTCGAAATGCAGAAGCGGTACTTCACCGTTCAACTTGAGCGGTTCAGGGTGAAGCCGGGGCTTCACAGGGCCATGATTCGTGACTGCGAACACTTCCTGGGAATGCTTGAGGAATCCGGTTCTCTCGGGGCTTTCAAAACCCGGGTTCAGAGTACGGGAAACATGGTGTCCACCGCGAAGGCGAAAGCGCACGACACCTTCAGCAACAGGGCTTTCGTCTATGAAAGCCTGGGGCACCACCGGAAGGCGGAGGAAGACAGGCAGCGGCTGAAGGTGATCGAAGCTGCCCGAACCCATGCGGAACTCAGCGAAAAACTCCAGGACTTCCAACGAAACAACGGGGATGGACTGAACGAGAACAAGGCCCTCGGCGCCCTTGGCACCGTTGTGAAAGCCCTTTTCCACCTGTGTACGGATGGTACCGGTTCCCAGGACGAAAAGCGTTCCCTCGGCTTGCTCCAGGAGTACTGGAGGCAGTTCACAGAGGCAGACCCGAACGCGTCCTGGGAAAAAATCATGACCCACCGGCCCTACCGGGACAGGATACCCTTCACCGACAGGCAGATGGCTTTCCTTGAGAAGAAGTTTCGGGAGGTGAGCCATGGACAGCACGCTTGAACAGATGCTTGAGGGGTTCCGTTTCACGGTGCACAACTACAAGTCAAGCCTGGGACCGGACAATGAAAAGCTCCTGAAAGCCATGGAACTCATGGACTCCCTGTGGAGCAAGGCGGAGCAGGGGGCGGACATGACCCGGATAAGCATGGACCCGGAGTTCGGACAGGTTGCGGCGCTGCTGGGAGAGCTGGCTTCCGAACCTCCACTCCCGCCGGAGGAACTGGAGGCTCTGGCCCGAAGCGGTGAACCCGGTTCCGATGACGACATCCCCCCCGCGTCCATTCCCGCCGCGGGATATCACATGGCTTTCGACGCTCTTCCCCCGGACATTCGGGAACAGGAGAAGGTCTACTACGACCGGATTTTCCAACTGGAGGAGAAGGCGGAAAACGCCATCCATTTCAACACTCTGCTCATGGAAGACACGGTACTGCTTGACATGAGCCGCATTCCCCTCCAAAAACTTGCCGAGGAAACACTTGCGCAGGCGGAAAGCGTTCACTCCCCCACCGTGAACTTCCAGCAGAAGCTTGCCGCGGAAACCTTCCGCAGGGTGCAGACCATTGCTGAACTGGAGTTCGAGGCGACGAAAATGGCTGAGCTGTCCAACACCGAGCACCCATGGGACGCCCTCTATCTCGAGGTGATGGGCCTGCTCCCCGCCTGCGCCCAGGCCATCGAAAGCTTCGGCCCGAATGAGGACAGCATCGCGAAACTAAGGAACAGCCACCGATTCATGGCGGAGTTCATGGGAACAACCTGGGATGATGTGTTCGCCGATTCAAGATACATGTTGTTCTGGAACAATGTGTTCTGGCCGAAGGTGCCCCCGGAGAAGCGGGCTCTCCACCAGGTCACCAGCGCTGAAGGATGGCGCGACATTCTGAAAGCAAAATTCTACGACCCCTTTGTCGGGGACGAGCCGGTTCCCCGGTCAGACCCGTCAAAGGCCATAATCCGTTTCTGGGGGCGGGAGTTTCCCGCAAGACAGACCCTCGATCTCCTGAGCAACCCACCCAGGCCGGATATAAACAGAGACACGGAATAAGAGCGGGTGTCAAAGATATCCCGGTATTCCGTGATGATGGCGACCAGCGAAAAGCGATCATGCTCCGGGGTAGTTCAGCGGAAGAACACTCGGCTTACCGAGAGGGCGCTGGTTCGAATCCAGCCCCCGGACCCACTCATCCGGCGGAGCGATGACTGAGCACCGAAAGAACCCCTCAAGCCCGGAACCTTCGAAGGAGAACCTCTCCAAATGGGAGGCACTCCTCCGGGGGATTCTCACCGGCTCGCTGAAACACGGTTCAAGAACACCTGTAAAGGGAGTTCCCGAGTGGGCCACACTTGAGGTAATGACCGGCGGATTCGCCACCGGCGAACTTCTCGCCGGCGGCCCCTTGCAGGAGTACGAAAGGAAGCTTCTCTCACGCATTCCCGCAGCCGAGGAGCCCGGGGAGCGCGGCGCACTGAACGCCTACCACTTGACCGAAGCGGGATTCAGGGAACTGCTGAACCTGCTTCGAACACGCCGTTACGATGTTACGGTGCCCGAGGAAGGCGCTCTGCCGGTTGCGGCGTGGCTGGTCAAGAACGGATACACCGCCGAGGCCGGCGAACTCCTGGCAGAACTGTCGCCTTTCTTCCCAAGGTTGCGGTTTTACCCGGTTCCACTGGAGAAACCCCGACCATCAGGCTTTCGGGTACACCTGCGGGAGGCGGGGCAGGCCATGGAAAGCCTGCGGAACATCAAGGCGAATCGCAAGGTTCTTGCCCAGAAAGAAGCCGCGGAAGTCTGGGCCCCGCTCCACGACAGGATCGTCGCGCTGTTCCTGGAGACCGTTGAAAACCAACGGCCATGCGCAACCTATCGAAGCGGATGGGCGGATCGCGCCCTGGCCCTGTTGGACGATTACGGAACCCTGAGAAGAACGAACACTCTCTGCCGAAAGCCGGAGAAAGCGAACGGCCACCAGCGCCAGCTCAGGGTGTTCCTGGAAAGATGTGCCCTGGAGCCCGGTTCGCTCTCGGAGAGGGAGGTGGGGCGTGTCCGTCGCATCCTTGCGGGATACATCGGAAAGCGAAGCACTCCCGGTTCCCATGAGTGTGCGGAAGCGCGTCTCAGACAGAAGGAGTATGTCAGTGGGCCCATGTTCCATTCCATTGCGAAACTGGTCGCCACCCGACTCGAAAGGCATCCGAGGAATTCCGGGCTCGATGAAGTGAGCCATCTGCTCGCGGATGTATCCCCCGGGGAGGAAGCGGGAACGGGAATCCCGGCGGGCACCCCCGTACCCCGTTCGATCCGGCGCAAGGTTGAACTCTGCCTGAACCAGAAGGTGGAAACACTTATTGAGCGGGGTCTGATCACATCGGGAGAGACCCTCGCCCGGGCTCTGCCCCAGGTGACATCAGGACTCCGGGCCGCTGGCATTGACGATCCCGAGCTGCGACCGCTGTACGCCGCCATCTACCGAGCCTTCCGGCAGAGGCGTTCTCTTCTGCTGCTCAATCTCCAGAGGCAGGTGCAGATTGAAGAACTCCCATGGGTCCGGGCGATCGAACGGTTCCGCAGGGAGAACCGTTCAACCCGGGATCAGGCCAGACAAACCCTTGAGGAGGTTGTTTCCCTCACATTGGTTTCCTTCCCACATCAGATCCTTCCTAACAAGCTTCTTCAGGAACTGCGCGGGCTTGTCACAGGGGCGGATCTGCGCATTCCCCTGGTGGCCGAGCTGGCTGCGGACATTTTCACGGGCACATTTTCCGATACATTCCCTGAATCGGCCAGGCAAGCCGGGGGGTTTCTGGAGGGCTCCCTCTATGCCGCCTACTACCGAATCAACTGCCGGGAGTTGCGGGAGACCCCCGACGGCGATTCCTTCGCCCGGCTCTGCGCCGCCAGGGCAGGAGTCACCAGGAGAACCTCAAGCCCCGCAACAAACGGCATGATCATCGAGCAGCAGCAGATACTCACCACACACAACCTGGCCGCCCTGTTCCTTGGGCTTAACCTTGCCGATTCGCTTCGAAACAGGCTGAGCGTGATGGCCATGGGCTGTTTCGCCTGGATATGCAGGCGGGCGCAGGTGAAAACTCATCCCTGGCGCGCCCGGCTGATCATGGTGAAGAACACCGCCTGCGCCTGGCGACAGATGGTGTTCTACCTTTCCCTGTTGCCGGACCTGGAAGTCTCCGCTTTCATTGATTGGGCGGAGACACATCTGAACCGGCAGTCTCCGGAATTCCGGAACACATTCCATCCGGCTTTGACCGGGCTTTCAGCGGCTTCCACGGGAGTCGATTCGGATAATGGACCGGATGCCCGTTGTTTCCTGGGCTGGTCCGACACTTTGCACTGGATGCTGGCCGGTTCCCGGAGTCGGTGATCCGCGGTTATCGGATACGCACGAATCTTTCCGGGGCCGCGTTGGAGCCGGGGCATACCACCGAATACACTCCGACGGGAAGCGAGCCCGCGTCGAGGCGGAACTCCCCTGAACCGTCTGTGTTACCCGAGGCCACCACCCTTCCGGCGAGATCCAGGATGAAAAGCCTGTTTCTTCCAGGGGAGTCACCCTCTGCAACAATGCTGATTGTGCCGGTTCTGCAGGGGTTTGGGAAAACGCTGATCCTGTCCGGGCTGAGCCCGCCGCCTTCCTCGATGGAGAGGAAACCCGTGGGATCAGCAAGGGAGGCCACAAGCCCGATGGCTGCCCTTGCCGCATCGGTTCCGTAGGGAAAGCTCGCAAGGTAGTTGGCGAGAAGGTCCGACGGCTGGTGGTAATGGGGGTTGTATCCTCCCCATATCTCGGTCACGCTGGCCTCCATCACCGCCGTCGCGACGTAACCGTACTCCCAGAACGGCGCCTGGTCGCTGGGAGCCCCCGGGTCGTACACAACCCTGGGGTGTATGGAGGGTGAGTACCTTTCAAAGGCCTCACCCGCCGCAATCGCCAGAGGCTCGGACTGCTCGTTGAAGGGAATGTAAACGGAATCGGAAGGATGGGGGGCGTAGAGGATCATGTCCAGGTTCACCGCTCCCAGGATGTTGTCTCCCTGCTGGTGAGCGGACTGCACATAATGGGTGCTTCCGATCATCCATGCCTCTTCCGCGGCGAAGAGCACGAATCTCACTGTGTTCCGGAACGAAAAGGAAGACATCACCCTGGCGGCCTCGAGTACCGCTGCGCTTCCGCTGGCGTTGTCATCCGCCCCGGGAGCCATCAGGGGGTTGCTGGAGTAGGAATCGAGATGGGCACAGATGATGTAGATCCGATCCGGGTTCTCGGAACCGGTGATTTCTCCCACCACGTTGCTCATCTGAACACCCTGATACACGAAAGGCTGCTGTTCGCTGGAAATACCGAATGAAGCCATTCTGGTGTCTGCCCAGTCCGCGCAGGCGGCGTACTCCGGGCTGAACATGTACCTGGTGCCGTAGCCTTCCATGTGGCTGATGCCCGAAATTATGCTGTCCTGGTTTACAGCGGATACGATCATGTCCACCAGCACGCTGTCTCCCCGCAGGAACTCCGGGGGCGATGCGAAGCCAGGCTCCCGGTGAACCCTGAGGGGTCTGAGTATTCCAATGCCGGGAATGCTGACCGGTCCGGTCTCGGGTTCGGGCAACCGTATCAGAGCAAAGTCCCCGGTCAGCAGCGCCACTTCGCCGGGAAGCGGCGGCAGCACTCCACCGCACTGAGCCTGATGAAGAATCCTGTAGGATTCCGGATCGACCGGAGCCCGATCCACCACCCACCATACCACCCCGGAGGGGGGACTCTCTCCCGAAAGGGCAAGAAAGCATCCCGCCTCTATGTGCAGAAGCTGCATACCCTCCATCCAGGGCCTCCCCCTCACCTGGCGGATGTCGCTCTCAATGAAAACAAGATCTCCCTGTCCGGAAAATGCAAATGCCAGAAGCGCCAGCGACACTAAAGCGGGCATGTTCGATCAACCTCTATTCACTGGTTGCCTCGAGTTGAAGGGATTCAACGCGAACCACTTCCTGAACCGTGTTTTGTAAACATCACCACCGAAACTATAATTCAAACCTGTCATAACGGTCACCGGCTCCCTGCGGGGGAGCAACCCGGAGATGTGATACATGCTGGTTCGAAATCGTGATGGATGTGTTCAAGGCACCTGTCCGCCGCCTGGCGGTTCCGGACACATATCGTGGGCAGCCCGCCTCTTCAGGCACCATTTAACGGACACCGTTCTGGCAGCGGCCATACTGGCCGCATCAGCGGTGGCGGTGATCTCCATGCTGGTGGATTCCCCGGCACTTGAATTTGCGAACCTGTTCTTCTCCCTGCTGTTCGCGGTTGAACTCACGCTCAGGTATTTCGCTTTCCGACACTCCGGACTTGCAGGCGCAGGGGGCGCCTACCTGCGGGAATGGTGGCTGGACTGGGTGGCAACGATTCCATGGGATCTTCTTCTTGGGCTTGCTTTCGCCGGATCGGGGCCGCTGGTGGCCAGGCTGCTTCGGCTGCTTCGAATCTGTCGTATCCTGCGATTCCGGCACGCCGGCAACAGCCCTCTGTTCCAACTCCTCAGATACCGGGTGAAACGCCTGGTGGAAGGTTCACTGCCCAGGCAGCTTCTGGTTCTCGGCGTGCTCTCCGCCCTGGTCATCGGAGGATTCACCATTCTTTTCAACACCCTGCAAACCGAATTCGGACACGGAGGCAACCTCTGGTTCTCGATTATCTCCATGTTCAGCTCGGACAGTCTCTTTGAGGTGGAAACCCAGACGCCGGCAATAAAGAGCCTGGTTCTCATCCTGAGTTCGGTGGGCATCGTGGTGTTCAACGGTATTCTCATCGCCATCATCATAGGCAGCCTCATGGGCCACCTTGAGGAACTGAAGAAAGGTCACGGCGAAGTTCGGGAAAAAGGGCATCTGGTGCTTCTGGGCAGAAGCGAGTTCGTTCCCCACATTCTTGATGAAATGAACACTTTCTGCCGGGTTGAACGGATAAGCTCCATGAAGGTGGTTGTAGTCCGGGACTCGGCCCGGCAGGATGACGACCTGCTGATGCGCTCAAGGCCCCGGGTCGAAGTCATCCCCAGAATCGGCGGTGCCTGGAGCACCGAGGGGCTGGAAAGGGTGTCGCTTCAGAACGCCATGGGAGTGGTGGTGTTCGGAGGCGTCTCACACTCCTACGACGACCAGCGCTTCAACGATGCCCTGGTCACCAAAACCCTGGTCTGCATCAACTCCCTGATGCGGCGCCATCCACCGGACAAACCCGGGCCTTCGGTGGTGCTCCATTACACCGAAGCAGCCAGGGCACGGTACGCCCGGGGATACCTGGAACGGGGGGCGGCAAGAATCAACCCAGTGTTCTTTGACCCGGTTTTCTACACAGCGAAGCTGATTGCCTGCCTCTGCGCCAATCCTCACGCCTACACAATCTACAACGAACTCCTCACCGCGGAAGGCAACGAGTTCCATTCGGTTCGGAAGGATCTGCCCGCGAACACCCGGTTCGACGGCCTGATGCTGCGGTTCCCAAAGGGAATCCCGGTGGGTTTCAGAACCGACGGCATCTGCCGGCTTGTCCCGTCGCCGGACGAAGCGGTTCCCCCGGGCGCGGAACTGGTGGTTCTTGGGCCCAGTTCCTACGAGGCTTCCGAGATGGAACCCCCTGCGGCGTCTTCAAGGGCCGGTGTCCCCGATGAACCTGTCGCACCGCTGCCCGACGCAGCCTCGGGGGGCGTTGTGGTTGTCATGGGCGTGAATGACAAACTGCCCCGGATCATCGAGGAAATGCGGCGTCAGGGCCGCGGAGGGGTTCTGGTCATCGACAATCAGCCCCCCGAGGCTTTCAGGGCATGGTATTCCGAACGCTCCTGCGATGAAGAACCGGAAGCCGACCTGGTTCCAGAGTTCGCGGAGTGCCACTTCCGCAACGCCGGAGAGCTGGAAAGGGTTTTCCCCCGCAGCGGGGTTTCCACCGTGATTCTGCTGGCGGACGGTTTGCTGCTGAAGGCAACGCCCCCGGACCAGATAGACGCCGACACCTTCTCCAGGCTGCTGATGACACAGCACATGCTGGATGAGCTTTTGAGCGAACAGCGCCGGGAGATTCATCTCATAGTTGAGATTCTGACCAAGGACATGGAGGAGGTTGTCGCCGAGTTCGAACGGTGCTCGCACATTGTGGGGCCGCTTTTCATAGGGAGACTTCTTGCAACCTTCACCCTCTACCCCCATATGGAGATGGTCTTCCGAAGGCTTATCCAGACCGGGGACGTGGATGTTGTCTGCCGTCCACTGGCGGAGGTGCGGCGGCTGATTCCCGGGCTGGCGGAAGGGAAGGCATCCTTCGCGGATCTGCTCCGGCATCCCCCGATACGCTGCATTCCCCTGGGATGGGTGGAGGGCCCGGACAGAAGGGTAGTTCTGAACCCATCCAAAAAGGCCGGTCTGCCAAAAGGCGCCGAAATCGTGTTCCTTCAGAGGACATGAAGAAAGGAGGCGGTGAATGAGCGGTCAGGAGTTTCACATGAAGCCTGTGGGTTACATTCGAAACGCCGACGGAAACACCCGGCTCGAGCTGGACAGGGAGTTCTCGCAGGCGCTTGACGGGCTCTCGGGCTTCAGCCATGTGCTGGTTGTTTTCTGGTGCCATCTCACCGACAACGCCGACTGCAGGAGCATCACGGAGATGGACAAACCCTACTCCATGGGACCGGATCATGTAGGTGTTTTCGCCACCCGTTCACCGGTAAGGCCCAACCCAATCGGCATTACACCGGTTCAGGTAACTCGTCTTGATGTTCAGAACGGCCTTGTCCACATCCCCTGCATCGATGCCGAAGACGGCACCCCGATTCTTGACATCAAACCCTACCACCCCTCCATAGACAGGCTGCGCACAGTGGAAACTCCGGACTGGTGCGCCCACTGGCCGAAATGGCTGGAGGATTCCGCGGAGTTCGACTGGAACCGGGAATTCAACTTCTGATGCGGATACCATGACCGGAACTCGAAGCGGAATGAAAAGCTTCCCGATCCGGGCCGTGCTGGTACTCGGGGCGGCCTACGGGGGAATCTGCCTGCTCTTCTTTGTTATACAGCGGTCCTTCATCTACTTTCCAACCGAGGCACGCCCCTCCGCGCCGGTGCTCGTCCTGCAAACCCGCGAGGCAACCCTGCACATCACCGCAAGGCAGCTTGAAGGCCCGGGAGCCCTGATCTATTTCGGAGGCAACGCAGAGGATGTGTACTTCACCCTGCCGGAATTCGTGGAAGCATTTCCCGATCGCGCCATATACATGCCACACTACCGGGGCTACGGCGGCAGTTCCGGAAAACCCTCGGAAGCCGCGCTTCATTCCGATGCCCGGCATGTGTTTGACTGGGTGATGCAGTCGCATCAGGATGTGATGGTGGTGGGTAGAAGCCTCGGCAGCGCCGTGGCGGTCCGCCTGGCGGCCACGGCTCCGGTAAGCCGCCTGGTTCTGGTTACCCCGTTCGACAGCATACTGAATCTGGGGCGACAGAGGTTCCCCTTCCTTCCCGTCGGCATTCTTCTGATAGACCGCTTCGAGTCATGGCGTTTCGCGCCGGAGGTCGTGGCGCCAACGATGATTGTCGCCGCTTCACACGACGAGGTTGTTCCCATGGAAAGCACAATGCGGCTTTACCGTGCCTTCCAGCCCGAAGTGGCGGAGATTCTGGTCATTCAGGGCGCGGGCCACAACTCCCTTTCATACCTGAGGGAAATCCGGCCATGAAGTGTTCCGGTTTTTTGCTGGAGAGGAGTGGAGAATGAGACATCGGCTGCTCACCGCGCTTCTGCTTTCATTTGCAGCAGCTTTTCAGGCGCAGAGCCACGACGGGCTTTTTGAATCGGGACTGGACAGTTTTTACGCACAAAGATACGCCGATGCTCTGGAGTTTTTCACCGAGGGGACAGTGCTGTTCCCGGAGTCACCGGTTTTCCCCTTCTGGGTGGGAAAGACCTTCATGGAAATCGGTTTCACGGAGGATGACTCCCTGGCTCTGGAACAGGCCGGCCGCGTGATGATGGACGCGCTTGAAAGATTCCCGGACCATGCCGAAGGCTATGTTCACCTGGCGGGGTACTGTTTTGAGAAGGATTTGATTGACGAAGGGCTGGGAAACATTGACCGGGCTTTGGCGATTGATCCGGATTGCGCTGAAGCCTACACATTGAGGGCAGCCTACCTTGCAAGCGTCGTGGGTGACTTCGATGCGGCCATGCTCGACTTTCAGGTGGCCCGTGAACTCAACCCGCGGAGTGAGGGTTTCCTTGCGCTATCCACCTACATCAACAGCGGGATGGGGATGCCGGAGGAAGCGCTGGAAGCCGTCGAAACACTTCTGGAGATAAGGCCCAACTACTCCGAAGCCCTCTACAACCGGGCCGTTGTCCTGGTTGAGCTGGGAAGACACGATCAGGCGCTTTCAGATTACGACAGAGTTCTCGAACAGTCTCCTCACCGCTATGCCGCTTATGTGAACAGGGGAACGCTTAAGTACAGCATGTCGGGGAATCTCGCGGATGCCCTGGAAGACCTGGAGCAGGCGATCCTGATTAGCCCGGAAAGACCCGAGGCCTACCGGAACATCGGTTCCCTGCATTTCCAGGAGGGGAATCATGCCCTTGCCGTTAGCAACTATGAAAAAGCGCTGGAAATCGACCCTAACAACCTGGATGTGCGGTACAGCATGCTCATGGCCCTGGCTGAGGCTGGCGACCTTCAGAGGGCACTGCAGGAAGCGGAGAGGTACATAGAAGCCGACCCCGCAGGCTTCAGGGGATATTTCACCAGGGGGGCGGTGATGGAGTCGCTTGGCAACTACCAGCAGGCCCATGAAGACTACTCCCGCACACTGGAGACTGACCCCGACAACATGCTGGCGCTCAAGGCCAGGAGCAGGCTTCTTTCCCACCTGGACCGCCATGAGGAAGCCCTTGCGGATCTGAACAGGCTGGCCGGAATCGAACCCGACTGCTGGGAAGTAAAGGCGGAAAGGGGGGTTAGCCTTGCGAACGCAGGCTACCTGGACGAAGCGGTTGAGGCCCTGAACCGGGCAATCGAACTTGCCCCTGAAATGCCGGTCCCCTACGTGTACATGGCACGGCTTTATCACCACACCGGAAACCACGGCCTGGCGATGGACTACCTGCAGCGGCTGATGGATACAGATCCCGCCAGCATACCGGGGCTGCTCGAAATGGGTATGATCCTCGGAAACATCGGAAGAACCGCAGAAAGCATACAGAAGTATTCACTGGTTCTTGATGCCCAGCCCGATTTGATGGAAGCGCTTTACTCAAGGGGTCTGGTCTTCTACAGGGCCGGTGAATACGAATCCGCCCTGAACGATTTTCACCGGTGTGTTGAGCTTTTCCCCGAAGAACCGTCGTTTTTCCATTTGAGGGGCTTCACTCTGATGAACCTGGAACGGTTCGCGGAAGCGGCTGATGACTTCACGGTGGTTGTACGGATGGCTCCGGACTACGGCGAGGCATACCTTGGCCGAGCCCATGCCTACCATGAACTGGGATTGGAAGATCTGGCGCAGCAGGACTTTCTAATGGCGGAGGAACTGGGCTACTGAATCGCCGCGCCCTTGCGGGTGACATGCCTGTACGACGCTCACGGCGCGGCAGGTGAACCCGGCGGGAACATTCCCGCCCTTCTGCCTATCCGCGAAGCATGTCTTTCAGCCTTTCTGCCGGATCATCGAATCGGATCGCCCGTTGATCGAACCCGTCGGGATCGAAGGCCCCACCGCACCATTCCAGTGTGGCTTCATGTTCTTCGTGGGTCGTATCAGCGATGATCTCGAGAAACTCCTCAAACCCGGACAGACCTCCACAATCCTCGGGCGGGCACTTTCGCGCACCTCCAATACAGCGTGGGTAGCTCAAGCCTGTCTCGGCAAGAGACAGCGACTCCAGAGTGACAAGGTGCCTCCAGGAATCGCCGAAGTCGTACAGGTAAACAAGTTGATCTCCAGGCTTCCTGAAATGCCTGCTCAGTTTTCGCTTCCACCCCGCAATGGAATGGTTATCGAAATCAGGATCGGGAATACCGATTTCCACCGACCCAAGCCTTGGGTCTTCGATCTCGAACGAGTGAAGATGGGAATCAGTCCAGCCCATGGCGTCCTGAATGGCAACATGGAAGTCCCAGAAAGAATAGTCGCCCGGCACTTCAATCCTCCGCCAGATAACCGGCGAGATATCGAGCATCTCGATCCTGAAACGAAGAACAATGTCCATTCTCCCCGTGACATCCGCTTTCTTCCTTGTTTCCATCTCAACCGTCCTCCTTCCCGCCGCCAGTCCGGAACTGTTACGGCAGCTCATCCGGATGCAACCGTGCTGGCGCGACAGCAGCCACAGGTCAGCTGGTCCAGCCGCACCAGAATGAATCTGCATGCCTGGCGCTTACCGGCTGCAACCACCAGGGGCATCACGCACAACACCTTTTCAAGCCGTTGCTGAATCCATTCTGGAATGATTGATTCATGGCATGAAACACAACGCACAATGAGAATACCGAATGGATGGGAAATCGACACATGTCTATCCCTGCATCGCCCTGGTTGCGATCGCGTCCGCAAGGGCCATTATGGTCATCATCGGCGGTTTTCCCAGCGAGGCCGGAAGCAGGGAGGAGTCCGCGACGAACGCGTTGCCCGGCAGGCTGCTGTGGTGAAGAGACTCCGATTCCGCGGGGGTGAGGGGAAACATGCCCCCGGGGTGGCCCGCGTTCAAAGTGCCCATGAAAAGGTCTGTTCCGGGAATGCCCAACCGGGCGAATATCTCGGTGCACAGTTCGACCGCGCCGGCCAGGCGCTGCAAGTCATCCCGGGTGAGGGCTTTCCCGACTTTTCCGCCGTCCACCGTGCCCGATCCGTCATCTGCCAGCTTTATCATCAGGCTGAGAATGTTGCGTGCGGGCCTGTTCCAGCTTCGGTTGAAGAAGTAGCTGAGATGGTCGAAGTAGGGTGAGATGATGTATCTATCCCGGGCGGCAATGAACGGCATGGGCAGTTCCCGGTTCTGATTCGCCCCGGGGAAGGGGGCCGCGACGCACAGGACCGGATCAACGAACAACCCGGGCTCCAGTGGAATACCGGAGTTCCTCAGTATCTCTGGAGTTCCAAGCCCTCCGGCGGCCAGGATGACCAGGTCGGCGGCGTGGAACCGGCGCCGAAAGCCGTGCCTGACCATGACTCCAGCGGCCTGTCCACCACTGACAACAAGGCTCTCCACCTCCGCCCCGGTCACCAGTCTGGCGCCTGCCGCCAAGGCGTCCCGAAGGAATTCCCGGCTGTCCCACTTCACTCCGAACCGGCAGCCAAGAACACACCGGCCACAGTTCCGACAGTGGGTGAAGCGTCCCATCTTCGGAGTCGGGAAGGGGTCGAGGCCGATCTCCCGGCAGACCTGGAACAGGCGCACCGTGGGCGGGCGCCAGAGGCTCCGATGGTCGGCGGTTATCGGTATTGCACTCTCCAGTTCCGCGAAACCTTCGTCCAGGTCGATACCGATTCTTCTCAGATCGTCATCAGCACGGAGGGCGTTGGCGGTTGCCACAGTGGAGGTGCCTCCCGTGCCCCGGCCCCGCACCACGATCATGCCGTCCAGCGCTTTGTGAACCCTCATCGCTGGAAACAGAAGGCTGATCTCCCTCTCATCGAAGAGCAGCCCCGCTTTCCTTGCCAGCTCCGGGACGAGAAGGCTGGAGGTGAACGGCCTGAACTCACCGCCGGCTTCAAGGATCGTTACATCGAACCGGCCCTGAAGCCTCCGGGCGGCGGCGGCTCCACCGGGGCCGCTTCCCACCACAATCGCCCGTTTCATCACAGCCCCTCCGGGAACCGGAATCTGGCTGTGCACGCGGGGCAACCCTCGGTTATCCTGCCGGAAAAGACCAGACTGCCTCCCCCCGCCAGACCAGCGAGAAGCCCTTCGTCCAGGGCAGAGATCAGGCTGCATGTTCCCGGCGAATAGAACCCCGCGAACAGGCATTTGCGGATGACGATGCCGCCGTCAATCCCACCTCTGAAGTCAATGCCGAGGATTCGATAGAGGATGCGCCCGGCGCGGATGACCTCGGACCTCGACCGAACGCGGAGTTCTCTTCTGACCACGGTGCCGAACGAGAAACCCGCTTCCCTGAGGCGCTCCTTCACCTCTGCCTCCGATTCCCCGGTAATCACCAACGACTCGGCCATGCCCGCGGTGAAACGGGCGTAGCTCTCCAGTATGCCGGGTATGGAACTGCTTCCGATATCGGGAACCGGACAGCGGAAGGCTTCGGCGGTCAGCGCGAAGAGCTGGCGCAGCCCCCTGAGCTTCAGGCGGCGGGGAATGTGGATTCGCGCCGCCGCGAGGCGGATGTTCAAGTAATCCTGCCCTGGGCGCGTCGGGACCTGGCGTCTCTGTAGATGGCGTGCGCCGCAAGAGCAATCCCGCCATCGAGGATGCCGTTCGCCAGAAGAATGAAGTAGGGCTTGTGAACGAAAAAGACCCCGAGGGAAAAGAGAGCGCTGGCAGCCTTCGCCTGGGATAGAAGCAGCGGGTTTGCCGGGTCTTGGGGATCCCGGAACATCCGCCAGGCCAGGATGGTCACGACTGCCATGTAGGAAGCCGCCATGACCGGGAAATATCCCGGCCCGTGAAGGGGGGACTCACAGATTCCCAGGGTTCGGGCGAAACCGTTCATCCCCCGGAGAACCCATTCCGGGGAAAAAAGAAAAAGCGCTCCAACAGCCGCGAATACCATGGCGAGAACCAGGCCTGTACCGCTCACGAAACGGGTTTTCATCCTACTCCTCCAACCGGTCGTTCAGAAGTGACTGAAATCTGGACATTGGCGCAAAAACCGCTTCCCTCACCAGTTCTCTGGCCCTGTCCGGAGGGATGGGAAGCCGTCCATCGTCGAAACGAGGATACAACCCGTGGTTCTGATGACAGAAACAACCGGAGGCAGGCCTGAACACTGAACTCATTCCTTCCCATATCTCCCGAAGCGGCCTTGCGCGGACATTGCCGAAGGAGACAGGCGTGAACACGCAGGGGCTCACCTCACCGAAAGAGTCGACGTAGACCATCTTCGTGCCCGCATTGCAGCCGAAGTGATCGGGACCCTCGAAATGACCAAGGTAGTTCACATTCAGCAAGCCCTTTCGGTTGTACTCGTCCTGGAGCGCAGCCATTTGCCGGCGGTCCTGCTCGCCGAAGACCGGGCTCTCTTTCCATGAGTCCCGGCCCGAGGGTTTGGCCTCACTCAGCCATGCCTCGTGGATATTCAGGGTTGCGAGGAACGCAAG
>Ga0334893_1001266_pt1 | contig 25271 bp, 23 predicted proteins | sample GraSluR3_MG_5_FD_207218 | JGI IMG/M metagenome (GOLD analysis project Ga0334893, IMG submission 207218) | Sludge microbial communities from methane-producing bioreactor in Wageningen University, Netherlands - Granular Sludge_09_05-R3 | ecosystem: Engineered > Bioreactor > Anaerobic >...
ACCTTCAACATTTAAAGTATAAACCTCACCGTCTTTTGCAAATATCAAATTTGGATATTCTGGCTCTATTAGTACAGTCCCATCAAGAAATGACCTCTCTATATATGAAGGAATATTCTCTGGATTCATTTCGTGGTTTCCTCTGACCATGAAAAGAGTTATTGGCCAGGTACTCAGTTCTTCTTTTAGCTTCAGGTCTTTCTTCCCTCCATAGTAATTGATACCTGCATCACCAAGAATAATCATAATATCATCTTTGGAGGTATTGAACTCCTCACAGAATAGCTGGATCCTATTAAAATTACCATGAGGGTCTCCTGTCAAATAAATCAATGGCATCCCCTCCAATCTGATAGCAGTTCATTAATTCTAAATTCATTACGTTCCATCGCTTCTCTTATTGATTTACTGTCTCTTTTCTCTACCTCTGAGCCGGTTTCATTATGAGTTTCAAGACCAAGCGCAGAGTATACTTCTTCTAATGGGACAAACTCATTTCTACCATCTTGGATTGATTTTTCAGCTTCATCTAATCTTTCTAATATCTCATTTTGACTTTCTTCCGTGTCCAATTCAGAATATCCGTAAAAAGTCATCTCATAGAGTATATGGGCAATTACAATAGTGCCTCCGTATAATTCCAATGACTTATCTAATACTTCACTGGCAATCCAAGTTCTCCAGGGTTCAAGCCCCAATGAGTACCTTTTTGAATCACTCTTTGAAATTCCAAATACATCAAACACAAAAGAATCTGGCTCCAATACATCTTCCAATTCACAAACTGCAATAATGTAATCTTCATCTTCGTTTGTCTGAGTCTCTATCTGCATCTCCCTTAACGCATCAAAGGCATTTTTATAAAGAATTTTTACTTCATCTTGAATACCATAGGCATTTTTTAATTCTCCCCAAACTGCATCAAAATCAGAAATTCTGATTAAGTCTATTAAGACCATTTTACCACCACCTTTTGCCTATATTAACTCTATATGGAAATCTAATCAACCTTAATCTCATCTTCGCTACTTACCCATTTGTACTTTCTTTTTGCAATATACCCTGAATCAACTGGCTCAAGAAGCCCAGCTTCTACCATTGGAATCTTTATTCGCTTCTCATATGATATTTTGCTGCTTATACCTAAATGTTCTCTAATCTCAGCAGGTTTTCTTGGCATTTTGCAAAATTCTTTAAGCTTTAGAATTTCTTCCGAGTTGATAAGTTCTTCCCATTGGATCTTAGATTTTTCTTCTTCAAACTGCATCTGGTAATCTTCATAAGTCATATCAAGGCCAAACTCAACATCTTCAGCGAACTTGTATTTTATTTTACCGGCAATGTTGATGGTGGCGGATAGGACATGTTCTGAAAACACTTCTTCAGGGAAACAATCCTCCGCATCAGAATCCATATAAGTGATGTTCTTTGCTACATTACTTGTTTGATACAGGCTTTGCCCTATTTGAATTCTAGGTCTCATGGCATGAAACTCCTTAAAGGAGATGGGTTGCGTTTTTTCGCAATACTTTATAAGGCTTTTTAATCTTGTCTGTTCGTCTTCCAGCTTCTCCAGTCTTTCAATATAAAGAAGCTGTCTTTCTCTAAGCTTAATTATTTTTTCGGTGATGTCGTTAATGAGTTTGGTGTCCTTGCCATTATTTTGAACCTCCAAATCAACGGCTTTGTACAACTCAAGATTAAGTTCTTCAATCTCTTCTTCTATCATTTGCTTATCCTTAAGTTCATCCTGAGATAATTCTAACCGAGAAATACTCATCTCGACCATTTGCCTAAACTTCTTATTCTTCTTGATCTTTTCCAATGTCTTAACAAAATTGTAGTCCATATACTTTTCCATAAACATCTTTGCACTGCAGCTTGATGTGACAAGTCTGAAAGAATGGTTACACCGCCACTGGCTTCCCTCCCTTGTATCATACACACTGCTTTTGTACCTGGTAACAATTGAACCACATTCAGCGCAGTAGAACTTTTTATAATAACTCTGCCTTCCTGCAGTTCCACATTTTCGACTATGGGGAATTGGTTCTCTTTTATTCTCCGTCATTTGGGCTTTTACTGCCTCATAGGTCGATTTCTCAATAATGGGTACATGATGGCCTTCAATATAATACTTCGGGACCTGCCCTCGATTCATTCTTCTCTTCCTCGACATTGTATCAACGGTGTATTTCCTTTGATACTCATAGTCCCCCATATACTTTTCATTCTTAAGCAAAGCTTTAACGGTGTTGTAATCCCAGTATTCTATTCCTGTAGGACTCTTTATACCTTTGTTCTTTAAATACAGAATAATCTCACTGATTTCAGATCCGTCTAAATAAAGCTGATAAATATCCCTTACAACCTTAGCCTCCTCTTCAACCACATACCAGGAACCATCTTCATCTATTGTGTATCCATACATATTTGTCCTTCGAGTGATGATACCCCTTTTTGCAAGATTCTGAAGTCCCCAAGATATGTTGTTTGAAAGTGATAACACCTGATCTTGTGCAGAAGCAGCCATCAATGATAAAAGCATGGATGCATTCTTGTCATCAGAATAAATCTTCTCTTTTTCAAAGAATACCGGGACTGCAGGTTCCAACTCATTTAGAAATTTTACAGTTTCCAGTACATCCAATACATTTCTGCTAAATCTGGATACGGATTTTGTAATGATCATATCGATTTTACCTCTACGTGCATCATTTATCATTCGGTTAAAGCTGTCTCTGTTGTTGGTACTGGTACCCGATAGTCCCTCGTCCACATAGATACCCGCCAGATCCCAGTTTGATGTGGAAATAATTTTATAATTATAGTAAGCCAATTGTGTCTGAAGTGAAGTTTTTTGCTCTTCCATATGAGTTGAGACCCTACAATACGCAGCTACTCTAGCATTCTTGCTCTCCTTGATCTGATCGTACTGAGCCTTTAGAATACTTTGCTTTAGGTTGTCCAGATCCTTTATATTCAAGCCATTCTCAAGTTTTATAACATCAGCCTTGATTATATCGGCGTTTTTACTATAGATATTATTATCAAATTCCTCGTCTTTTGTTTCCACTGGTGGTCCCTCCCTCCCATTTTTAGTTCTATATGTAACTACCCTTTTAACTGTTCCTTCAGGATGATCATCTGGTCTATACTCAGAATCCAACTGGCTGATGTTCTCAACAATATTCATTTTATTTTGATCGAAGTTTCTTTCCCTATCTTGCTTCTTTCTTTGGACAGATTCCACAATCTCTGTTATCTCTGTTTCTCCTATGATGGTAGTCTTCTCATCCACCCATTGAATTTTGTAAGCCTTTCTAGAAAAAGCCTCTAAATGAAAAGCCCAGGCTCTTAATACCTCAATTGATGACTTCATGATAAAGTTGTCCAAACTTCTGATAGTTTTTAGCCACTCTATAGCCTTTGCTCTTAATTCTCTATCTTCTTCAATTTCATTTGCCTTCTTATCAAATGCATCATATTCAATTTTAAGTCTTTCATGTTCTTTTTCATCCCCTTGGAGCTTGGCAATCTCAAGTTGATTGAAATACTTTAAACGGACAAACTCAAAATGTTCATTACTATTGGTAACTTCGATCATCCGTTCAAGACTTTCCTTCATTTTCTTGAAGTCTAAATCTACCAGGCCCGTTAGCAGAGAGTGATTATCTTTCATTTCGTAATGGATACCTTTTCTGTCCTTTCTCAAATCTATTTCTAGCCCCATAAAACGTTCAAACAGAGCTTTCAGTATCATCCCCTGTGGATCAAATGCATATATTTTTTCAGCATCGCACAAACTCACATCCGACTTACTTCTTGTACAAATATATCGATATTTCCCAATCTTTATGATACTAGAACCACATCTGCCGCATCTAAACCTACCACTTAAAGGATTTTTCATTGGCTTTAAAGGCTCCTTATACTTAAAACTATTCTCAAGGATTTTCTTTTGTGCCTTTTCAAATATCTCATTGGAAATAATGGGAGGATGACTGTTTTCAATTAAATACTGCTGTTGATTTGGCCCATCATCTTTAATCTTTCCTGTCAGCATGTCCTTTGATCTTCTCATTGTAATCTTATTTCCTGTATACTCAATTTTTTGGAGCATTTTTCTAACGGTTCCTCCAGTCCACTGGGATTCACCTTTTTTAGTTTTAATTCCCGCTAGATTAAGCTGTTTTGAGATTTCAGTATAGGTGCTACCTTTTAGGAACTCACTGAAAACCCACCTTACTATTTCTGCTTCCTCTTCATTGATTTTTACCATGTACTTCACATTTTTTGTAATAGGGTCATATCCATAAATGTTTCCAAAGTATGGTCTCCCATCTTTGAGGTTCTTGTTGTATGAAAACTTTACCAGGCTGGAGAGGCTCTCAATAAAGTCTTGGGCCATAGCTGCCTGAGTTTCCAGCATCAAGGACCGCTCACCGTTTACCACTTCCAAGCGCTCATTATCAAAAATAATCGTGGTGTTGGTCTTTTTGAACTCATCAACAATTTCCAATATCTCTTTTGTATTTCTTGAAAATCTGGAAATGCTCTTGGTAAGGATCAAGTCTATCTTCCCTTCTTTTGCATGCCTAAGTAGACGCTTGATTCCAGGTCGATTTTGGATTGTTGCTCCTGATATTCGGTCATCGGTGTAAATTCCCATCAATTTCCAATTTGGCTGATTGTAGATATAGTTGCTGTAGTATGTCACCTGATTCTCAAGTGACATGAAATTAGTTTGTCCATTGCTCACTCTGCAGTAGGCTGCCACCCTAACTTCCTTATCCTTCTTATACAGTGGATTCTCCTGCAACTTATCCAGTGGTTCCCATAAGGTATGGGACCATCCTGCCCTGTCTTTTGGATCCATTAAAAAAACTCCTTTCCCTTGTAAGATTACGCTTGCTTGTATGTTTGCATTGGTGCCAAACTATTGCAAGTACTATCTCCAAAGGTCAAAGGAGTTTTTACTTATTATATTATCTTATGATTTTTCTATTTACTTACATCCACATTTAGTGGTTCCACAGGATCCTTTCCTCTTCTCCATCCGTATGCCATTCTTTTGATTCCACATTTGAAAATGAACTCTATCCGGTAATTCTCATGAAATACTCCTCGCTCGATGATATCCTTGAAAATACCTGGATTGAACTTTTCGAAGTCATCCAGACTTTCAAGATGCTTCAGGAGCTTCTCCAGGCTGTTTTTCATGTAAATGCTTTCATCCTGACTTTTCATTAAGCTTTCATGTTCCTGCTGGTAAATCTGTGACTCATAGATAAGATTTCTTAGGGTGGCATCATAGATCGGGTCTTTTGTCACACTCTCTTGCATGGACATTTCACTGATCTGATCCCCGATCCTGTCAATGATTTTCTCCAGTTCTTTTAGGCGTTCATTTTCTTCTTTTGAAAGCCCTACATCAGCAATGGCCGATTCACTTTCTGCTTTTACCGCACCAATCTCTTTTGTCATCTTTAGGAGCATTTGGTTAAATGCCTGTTCAATAACCTCTTCCCATATATATTTTGAGTGGCATTCATAGTCAGCTTCCATGTTTCTTGCTGCTAGCCTACACTGCCAAACTGTGAACTTGTAAGGTCGTCCTTCTTTCCTTGATGTAAGGCGTCTTCTATTGACAGGCACACCGCATTCACCGCAATAGAACATATTTGAGAATGGTGCCTTCCCGCTATAGGTCCTGCTGTATTTACCATCAGGATCATGGCGCATCTTGCTTCTTCTTTCCAGTTCCTTTTGAGTCGCATTCCAGTCCTCTTCTGATATGATCGGAGGATGGTGATTTCTTATGAAGTATTGAGGCTTGTGGTTCTTGTTTCTCACTCTCTTATGGGTAAGTGGATCCAGTGTCACTGACTTCTGACATAGGGCATTACCTACATGCTTCTCATTCGGCATGATACGAGATGGATAAAAACACAATATATTGTGGTCGTTAATGTATATATGTTGACTAAAATACAATATGTAGTTTTATACATTATGCTGTAAGGATAAAAAAATAAGCCCATTTCAGTTAAGAAATGAGCTCTCTCGAAAAATTCCTTCTATTATATTGTTACTCAGTTGATTAGTTAAAAAGTTCGAAAACATAGTCTAGTAATTGCCATTTTTGATGATGCTCAAAAAAATCGAGCCTTCAGATTGGCCTGTGTCGGATTTTTATTTAATTTAGGACCTGTTGTTTAACTTCGAGCTATATCGCCTGAAATCGCAAACCTGTCGAGATTCCTTCGAAAATACAAAAAACCACCAAGATGCAAGTCTAAGTTCGGAACTGATGCCGAGCCTAGATGCCATCTTGGTGGTTCATCTGTGATCACAAAAAAATAAAGCCCATCACAATGTGATAGGCAACTAATGCTAAATATGTAGTTACTTTATCCAAACTTAAACTTTGGATTGTCAACACTTTTTAGGACAAGTTTTTCTCGGACAGCATTGCCTTGTATTCAATAGGACTAAGATATCCTAAAGAACTATGAACCCTAAATTTGTTATACCAGTTGACATAATCAAATAATGATGTTTCTAACTCTTCAAAGCTTTTAAATATTCTATTAAAAACAAATTCTGTCTTTATGATTTTAAAGGTAGCTTCCGCTACTGCATTATCATATGGACACCCTTTTTTACTCAGAGACCTGTTAATACTAAAGGTTTTCAGAAGATTATCAATCATAGAATTTTTAAACTCATTACCTCTATCAGTATGTAGTATATTTATATTATCTAGTGGATACTTCACATTGGCGAAAGCCTTGTAAACAATGTATTTATCTTTATTTGCGCCAGCAGAGTATCCGATAATCTCTCGATTATAAAGATCCAAAAGTATGCATATGTAGTTCCATTTTCCATTAACATTTACATATGTTAAATCACTTACAATAACATCTAGTTTTTCTTTATTTTTGAAGTCTCTTTTAAGAAGATTATTTATTTTTTCCTCATTGCACTTTGTCTTATGAACTTTATATTGCTTTAAAGTATACTTAGAAACCAGTGAGTACTTGCTCATTATTTTTCGTATTTTTCTTCTTGAAACAATGTAACCTATTTTGCTTAATTCAACCTTAATCTTTCTACTGCCGTAGTTATTTCGGCTCTTTTTAAAGATAGATATAATCTCATTATCTAATTTGCTATCGCAAGTTTTTTCAACTTTTTTATAGTAAATTAGGCTCCTTGAGATATTTAAGATTTTACACATGGCGCTGATACTGTATTTATGCTTATTAGCCTTAATTACATCTATTTTCGTCCCATTATCAGCGCCGCTTGCTTTAAAATATCATTTTCCATCTTTAGCCTTTGATTTTCCTTTTTAAGTTTAATAAGCTCATTTTCTTCATTAGATCTGTTATCCTTCGCTTTAAAAGAACCAGAAGAAGAATAGTCTTTTACCCACTTATTTACAGTAGACCTAGCAATGTTATACTCTTTAACAACTTCATTTATGTTTTTTCCACTATTTATAAGTTCTACAATTTGCTTTTTAAATTCTTCATTATACCTTTTATTTGTATTAGACATGATAAACCTCCAAATTAATTTAATTTATTTTATCATGTCCGAGTATTTTCTGTCTAAATTAGTGTAACCTATCCACTCTTTCATCAGTTTTCCTGTACATTGTATTTGTATCATCTTGGCCTCCTTCCTAATGGTTTATTCTAAAGCTAATAATTCTAATATATCTTCCAATTTCTCATACCCTTTATCGTTAAATACATACTTATGAACCTCGCCATCAACTGTGGCTGTAATCAATCCCATAACTTGGCCTGCATTCTTTTGAAAAGTCATCGGTAGCTCCCCAAAGAACTCTGCTCCATAGGTAGATTCAATAAAATCATCCCCATTAAGATGAATCATCCTGATGAAATTTAAGATATTAGCTTTAATTCGATCATCTATGCTTAAGTCTTTAGCTTTCAGTAACTTCTTTACTGCTAATTCTGAATACTTCATTGGCCATCCCCTTTCAAAATTCTTTGTAGAATCCTAAATATTAGGTATTAGTAAATAGGTTTCATTCTTCTTTCTCTGGCATGTATTCGACCTCTAAATCATCTTCTAACACTTTAATTACTCGCCAAGCATAAGTACCAGCACACGGTATGCTTCCATTTGATGTGTTTCCATCTTTGTAATGAATATGCCCATAGGCAAAACCATACTTCCCATCCGGTTTAAAAACCACTTTATTAACTATACACCAGTTACCATTACTCCAACTATTTCTCATGATCATGATCTTTTTTAGATCGTGCTTCTTTGCCAAGCTCATTATATTATCATATTCGTAGTTCATGAAGGGTGGGCCTCCTTTACTAAAATCAAGAATTTTTGTCAGGTTTAAATGTGCTAGCAGAATCCTTTACCCTTGCATCTATAACGATAACAGTCGCAGGATTTTCTCCTGCTTTTAGTCGTTTTTCATAACTTTCTTCTACTTGCTTAATTCGATTTGATGATCTTCCATTATCAACTATGATAAATATTTTGTTATCAGTTTCTTCTGATTTAGCATATTCTTCAATTTGAACTTCAAATCCATGTAGGCAATCATTATTAGAAGTCAACTTTATTTCTATTACAGTTTTATCTCCACCTCGACTTATCTTAAAATCTACTGGACCTCTGCCACTATTAGGTTCTGGACTAATATCTAAATCATTGGTTTTACAATAATAGCTGGCAGACCCATGAAGCGTCTTTTGAACTACCTTTTCTTCATTTCTAGAGTTTACATCACGTAATACAGCAAACCCTTTTTTGTTCTCGACCCACTCTTTATACTCTTCAATTATTTCCAAAGCTGAATCATAAGAGTTCTTCTTAGTTAGATCAAGTTCCTTCTTTGCCTTTGTGATGTTATTGATTAATCTATCAATTCTGTAGTCAATGTTCTGATATATATCATAGACCTTTACATCAGTAGATTTATAATCGGCAATAACTTTGCTCACAAGATGTGGTTTCATAAAAATGAAGTCCTTGATATAACGTTTTTTCTGACTAGATGCTAGCTTACTCCATTCTTTTCCTACAACCTCACTCATCTCTCTTCTGATTGTCTCATTTTCGCTGACAACCCTATCAATATCGTCCCATGATCTAGCTATTGGCAATTCATGCAATATATCAATTGGCAATAATAACAATTCACAGCTTTTATATGGGTTTATAAGTAGACCCGATTCAAAAGAATACTCAGAATAATTGTGCTCGTTAATACCTACCTCTTTATAAATTCTTTTCGTGTACCTCACTATATCATCATAGATTAGTGTTGCAATCATATCACTCAACCTATCAGGTCCTACATTTTCTTCAAATAAGCTTGTAAGATGAAAAATTTCTGGCTGATCCGATCCACTTTTAATAATTTCAGAAGCGTCTTTCACTATTTGATTACTTAATTTTGGGCCAAATCCAGCACCACGAGTTCCCTTTGAAAAGCCTAAGTTAATTCCTCTAACTTCTGAGAAATCGAACTTTTTAACCGCTGTTTTATAAAGCTTGTCATCTGATTTTTTAGATGCCTTTAATAATAAGCCAAGATCCCTAAAATATGAATTTATATTTTCATATGAATCTTTAAACTCGGGTACTTTTGTATCTCTTAATCGTTTAATATTAATGAAGAAGTTACTGTCTTCATCCATGAGCGAATCAAATACTCCTAATTTTTCTAGCTCTAAACCAAGTTCAAGTTCATCAGATACAAATACAGCCATCGTAATCACCTCACTTCTCATTCAAAATTACACTGCGAATATTTAAATACAAACCACTTCTAATGTTTTACTCCCAATCCGATGTTGATCGGATACCCCTTGGATCTCTCTTTCCAAAATCATCCCAATATTCAAATCTCGAAATCATAAATGCTTTTCTTTCATCAGAAGTTGAAGAGTTTCTTACTGCATCTTCTTTTCCGTTTATCCTGCTCATCTCTTTAGCAAATACTGGTCCCAATCGAAAAGTTGGAGGAATATTTAGAGCTATGTATCCTTCTGATGATTTTTTACAAGTTATTACATTCCTCGCTTTGAGATTCGGTGAGAGCCTATCAAATGTCATATATATCTCATTATCTCTACTAAGAAAATTCCTTTTTTCATTCAAGTCTGGCCTATTTTGAAACTCATCTCTCGAACCATAAATGAGTACATAATACGGAATAATTGACTTTCCTCTTCTGTATTCTGTTCCGATTTCATAAAACTCAAAGAACAAGTGTTGATGAGTCGGGTTTTGAAACCAAGCTTTCCACTCAGATAATTGTGTTTGGGCCTGGGTAAATTCGGCAGTAGGTTGGCCACTTTTAGTAAACCATCGTTTTGATGGTCTTTCGATTTCCACAAATACAGGGTAGATAGTACAACTATCGGTAGCAATCCATAAAAAATCTGGTATCCGTGTTGATGCTCCATTTAGTTTTGGCTGCGATATCAAAATGTTGTTATATGGTGCATGGCCAGACTCTCCGAAAAATCCAAAAGCACCAGGCATCATAGCCGGATTCTCCTCAAAAAACTTCTGGAAGGCAGCTTCATCATTTTTATGAGTTTTTAATAATTGTTGATAAGCTTCAATTGTTTCAGATTCATAAGTTTCCCAATCCATAGCTTTAGGACAATCACTAACGATCTCATAGCTCTTCTTTAAAATTGATTCTTTAGACATTTTCAAACCCTCCCACACCGCAACCATCAACAAAATATTCTGTAAACTCATCTTCTTAAAAAACGGACATCTCTGCGTCTAAAAAATGCCCGTTCTCTTTCACTGTTAATCATGGTGTCTAACTGATCAACCAGAATCACTGCTTATCTGAAAAGTTACCATCACTGCCCATCTCGAATTTTTACCATCACAGCACATCCAGGTGTTACCATTACTGCTTATCTCGGTTTCAAAGTAATCATGTGTATCAACCAGATTGAGCTCACTCTGTATATAACCCTTATTACTTCTAAGCCTCATATAAGATTCCCAAAATTTACTTATGTAGATGAAAAGTTTCTTGGGGACTTGGGGAGTTGGGTGGGAGTGAGATCAAGTCTTGTCCATTAATCTCTACTAAATAAATCTCTCGTGTATACCTTGTCTACCACATCTTTAATCTCATCAGATAGTCTATTTGCAACGATGACATCAGAAATCTTCTTAAACTCATCAAAGTCTTTGATCACTCGAGAATTGTAGAATTCATCTTCATGAAGAGCCGGCTCAAACACTACTACTTCGATGCCTTTAGCTTTGATACGCTTCATGACTCCTTGGATTGCAGATTGTCTAAAGTTATCAGAATCCATTTTCATGGTAAGTCTGTAAATACCAACAATCTTAGGATTTCTCTTAATGATCATATCGGCAATATGGTCTTTTCTCGTTCTATTCGCATCTACTATCGCAGACATCACGTTTTGGGGCACGTCTGCATAATTAGCCAATAGTTGTTTTGTATCCTTAGGCAAGCAATATCCACCATATCCAAATGAAGGATTGTTATAGTGAGTACCAATACGTGGATCAAGGCCTACACCTTCTATTATCTGCTTAGTATCTAATCCTCTTACTTCCGCATAGGAATCAAGCTCATTGAAGTATGCCACTCTAAGTGCAAGATAGGTGTTAGCAAAAAGTTTGATGGCTTCTGCTTCTGTTGCATCTGTATAAAGAATTGGAATGTCTTTCTTGATAGCTCCTTGAGCGAGAAGTTCTGCAAATACTTTTGCTCTCTCAGACTGCTCACCCACTACAATTCTTGATGGGTAAAGATTGTCATATAATGCTTTACCTTCTCTCAGGAATTCCGGTGAGAAAATAACATTCTGAGTATCAAATTTTTCTTTAATAGATTCAGTGTATCCAACAGGCACTGTGGACTTAATAATCATTACAGCATCTGGATTTATCGATAATACATTTGCAATTACAGCTTCTACCGTTCTTGTATTGAAATAGTTCTTCTCTGGATCGTAATTAGTAGGTGTAGAAATGATGACATAGTCAGCCTCTTTGAATGCTTCAAAGTTATCAGTTGTTGCAGTTAGATTAAGATCCTTTGTTGCAAGATATTCTTCAATCTCCGGATCAGCAATTGGAGATTTCTTGTTATTAATCATATCAACTTTTTCTTTGATGATATCTAATGCGATGACCTCGTTATGTTGCGCTAAAAGTATGGCATTAGACAGACCAACGTAGCCTGTTCCAGCGATAGTTATTTTCATTGATTCTTACCCCCTTGTTTATGTAAGGTCACAAAGACCTAATAACTTTAATTTGAATATGACTTTCATTGTTGTCATTTAGCCTACTTCTCTACTTTATAATAATCTTCATACCATTCAACGAACTTCTTAAGCCCGTCTTCAATACTTGTAGATGGTTTAAAGTTAATGTCTCTCTCAAGATCAGATACATCTGCATAGGTTCTAAGAACATCTCCTGGCTGCATGTCCATATAGACTTTCTCCGCTTCTTTTCCAAGAGCAGACTCTAAGGCATTGATAAATCTCATAAGCTGTACAGGATTGTTGTTACCAATGTTGTAAATCTTGTACGGTGCAAAGCTTGTACTTAAATCGTCCTTACTTTCATCCCAGTCTTTGTTGGCAGCAGGAGCTTTATCAATAAGCTTCACGATACCTTCAACAATATCATCAATATAAGTGAAATCTCTTTCCATCTTCCCATGATTAAAGACTTTGATGGGCTTTCCTGCTAAGATATCCTTTGTGAATGAGAAGTAAGCCATATCTGGTCTTCCGTATGGACCGTAAACTGTGAAGAATCTAAGTCCAGTTGTTGGGATGCCATACAAATGACTGTAAGTATGAGCCATCAGTTCATTAGATTTCTTAGTAGCTGCATAAAGAGACACCGGATGGTCCACATTATGATTTGTAGAGAATGGTGCTACTTTATTGCCACCATAGACAGAACTAGAAGATGCATAAAGAAGATGCGCTACGGGATAGTTCCTACAAGCCTCTAAGATATTCATGAAACCGGTCAAGTTTGAATCCACATAAGCATAGGGATTCTCTATGGAGTACCGCACTCCTGCTTGAGCCGCTAAGTTTATGACGTGAGTAGGCTGGTAGGTTTCGAAGATATGATCTACCGCTGCCTTGTCTTTTAAATCTACCTTATGAAAATTGAAGTTATTGTATTTTCCTAAAATCTCAAGCCTGGATTGTTTTAGGCTTGGATCATAATAGTCGTTCAAGTTGTCAATTCCAATTATCTGATAGTCCTGTTTTAATAGTTTTTGTGAAAGGTGAAAGCCGATAAAACCGGCTGCACCTGTTATTAGTATTTTCATTTTAGATTACCTCCACTAATTTATGGAATCTATGATAACTTTATAATTTTACTTTCTTCTTTTTTGCGGTAATAGAATTTATAATAAAATCCATTCCTTCAACTTTTGTCAAATACACACTAACAAAATAAATAACTGCTCCGCCAACTATAGCTATTAAAAGAGCAATATTTTGACTGTAGAGTGAATCGAAGTACATGAATATATACTTAGCAATAACTGCCATAACTAAAGATGCAAAAATAACTTTCATTAAAGATATTCCAACATTTTTTAGCCCTAATGCCCCCATTTTTCGTCTTAAAGAAATAAACATTAATAATGTTATGCATATACCTGCTATACTTGTTGCTAACGCCAAACCACCAACGCCTAGATATTTTGAAAGGATTATATTCAAAACTATATTTATTCCCATTCCAATTGCCGCGTTAATCATTGGAGTTTTTGTATCTTGTAATGAGTAAAATGTTTTTGCGAGTATTTCTCTAAACCCAAAAAATGTTATCCCTATAGAATAATAAAACAACGAACTCGCTGTCAATTGAATTGCTTCAATATCAAAAGCGCCTCTTCCATAAATCAAGTCAACTATTTCAGTTGAAAATAACATAGAACCTATAGCTATAGGCACAAGTAACAAACTAACCCCATTAATTGCATCCATAGTAATTTTCTTAATACCTGCGGTGTTATTCTGTGAGGCCATTTTAGTTACCATAGGGAACATAACTGTCGTTACAGATAAAACGAAAATGCCCTGTATAAATAAGTTTAATCTATTAGCATAAACAAGTGCTGAAATTCCCCCTACAGTTATTGAAGATGCAATTGTTCTATCCACCAATTTATTTATTTGGTTTACTGATGTACCTAATATCACCGGTATTGATAAATAGAACATTCTAGTTAAGTTTTTGTCTCTTAAATTAATATGCCCTTTCACCTTGTACCCTTGTTTAATAATGAACGGTATCATAAAACCTAACTGTGAAAGAACAGCTATAATCTGACCTATACCTAGCCAAACCGTATCTACTTTATAACCAGCAACTATTGATAATACTATTATTATATTTAACGGAATACCTATCAGTCCTGTAATTAGAAATTTGCTGTTTGTTTGAAGATATCCTTCACAAATATAGTTCAGCCCAATTATATATACAGAAAATATGGTTATTCTTGTCAGTTGAACTGCTAAAATTAGCGTATCTCCTTCAAAGCCTGAAGCAAAGATCCTTACTACATCAACCGTGAAAATTTGTACTATTATTACAATAATAGTAGAAACTAAACTTATTAAAACACTTACATTATTAGTAAATTCGTTAGCTTTTTCTATTCCATTCTTATCAAAAACTTCCCTATACATAGGTATAAAAGTGGTTTTTACACCCAATCCTATAAAAGAGAAAATTACTGTGGGTATTGTCAATGCGATTAAGTATGCATCACTTATATTCGAAGCTCCAAAAAAGTAAGAGAGTGATAGTTCTCTTGCCAATCCCATTACTTTTGAAACTATTGTTAATAACATAACTAGAATAATTGTTTTTTTCAATTTAAAATCCCTCTATCTCAGATAAAGTAGTATAAGTAAAATTCATTATTTTCGAACAACCTTTTCTTTTATCAAATTATCAAAAAATACTAAACAAAACATCAGTTAATGAGTTTGATAACCAACTACTTCAAATGTTATTGAATTAATCACTTCACCAATAGTCATCCAGTCAATTGTTCTGTTTGATGATACTGGAACCCAAAGAAAGAACTCTTGTACTCCATCAGATGCAATGCCTGAAACAGCATTGTCGCGACGAAGTTTTGAGTTTGTTTCACCTTCTTTTAAAACTATTCTAAAAGTTCCATCTTCATTAATAGTTCTTATGATTATCCTAAGATAAACCTCTGTAGTGTTATTGGGTAAATATCCCTTAAGATCCCATTCTCGGTAGTTATCTTGTCCTATAGGTATTTTATCTAAATCATCTTCAGTTAGTGATGGAATTAATCCACGCCTTATATAATGCTTTAGAGATTTAGGCTCAAATTTTGAATACGAATAATGATTGTTTTCGTTCGAAATTCCATAAATCGGTAAGTTGAATTGAGTGAATGATGCCGAAAAGGACATCGCTAATGCTTTTAAATCATTATGACTATTCTTAGGTATTGTAACTACATCAATCCCCTGACCCGTAGTTTCAGACACACCAATAATCAATTCGGCTTGGCTCCATTTTATTCCATCCAAACTTTCCCATACAGATAAATTACCCCCTCTTTGTAACATATTATTAAAAGAATATTCATATACCATATCATGCTCTATTCCAGAGATGAGAAAAGCCTCCATTTTTCCTGAGTTATCAATTCTCAAAGCCATATTATGCATAATATGATGAGTACGCGCACCAATATCTGTAATTTTCCACTTGCCATTTTCCCAATACCCTACCATATAACCTATGGAATCTTCATTATCAATTTTTTGCGTCCAATATACATAGCTTTTTCCCTTATTGTCAAAAGAGTGTCCAGCAAAATTCGCACCATTAACTTCGCTAACACAAATCTCGGAACTTGAATGCTCTGTCCAATCAATTACTTTACCAACTTGAAGCCCATTTACTGAATATAACATTTCATCTTCAATCGAATAATAAGCATGATACACATTTGCACGAATATCATTGTGTTTTTTCCCATATGCTATATTCCAAGTTAAATAAAGTTTACCATTAACAGCATCTATACTTCTAATATAAACATCCGAATGTGATGCAGGATGGCCAGTCAAATCAATTATTGCTCCTAAATCATCCCATGTTTTTCCGTTATCTTTACTTCTGATTAAACCTGCATATTCGTGACTTGGATACTTATCACCATGAGAATCTCCAGCTCTAAATACAACATAGATATCTCCTGTTAATTTATCATACGTAGGGTTATGATAAGTACCTTTAGGTACATCCGTTAATATAGTAGTACTCCACTCAGTTATATTTCTAGGATTTGTCGATTTAGAATAATGAACATAAGATGAGCTACTGCCAAAGAAAACATGTATATATCCATCTTTATCAATAATCATAGTTGGTGTGCCGTGTAGATCTTCAACTAACGGACTCGTTCCAATTTTTATTGGTGCAGCAATTTTCCCTGTTGCATGATCATAATATGTTGCATAAGGGTTTTCTCCTTCACCTGAGAATACTATAAATGTCTTATTTGAAATTTCATCATATTCTGCTTGAGGGTCTTGTGTTTTATGAATTCCATATCCCGATGCCCCATGGGTAATTGGGAAGTAAACCCATTCATTTGTTTCAACATTTAAACCTTCAAATCCTTTTTTATTAGTTCCCCTAAGATTATTTAAACTATTAAACCCTAGAAAAAAAACTACTATAAAAATAATTATTGATAAATATTTCAATTTTATAAACTTCACGTCTGAATAATCACCCTTTCTATAAAAAAGTCCTAATAATTTAGGTGCTAACTAATAAAATCTAAAAAAATCTTTTTATTCATTTTTGCTAGTTCCCGCTGTTCAATTGGAATATTGCTAACTATATCACTTGTATTGGTGTATGAATTGAGAAGTTTTAAGACATCAAATTCCTCTAGCGTATTAATGTCTATGCATCTCTCATTTAAATTTATTTGTTTATAAAACCGAATTGTTTTCCCATGTACTGGAAACGATAATGAGTATACACCATAGCAGTTAGCTACAACACCAACATGAAGTTTTGTAGTTATTACAATATCTAACTGACTTATCAGCCCAATAAGGTTATTAGGATCTGTATAGTCATATACTTCAAATTCTTCATCTTTAAAACGTTCTTTTATCATATTTAGAGCTATATAGTTATACCCCTCTTTATAAAAATCATTGAAAACAATTAGTTTTACATTCTTAGAAATATCGACATATTCTCTCAATGCTTTAATAATCTTATCAAGTTTATCTGTATGTTCATCTCTGGCAGGCAAATGCACTCCAATAATTACTTTATTGGCTTTTTTAAAATTATTTATATAATTTATTGTTTTTATATTATTATTTTCTAAATAACTATTGTCCAAGGTTAATACTGAATCCGCAGTTGTAATGATTTTATTTTTTTCTACTCCGTAATCTATTAAATAATTGTATGACTCAATATCTCTAACAATTACTTTCACGCTCCTATTACACAAAAATACCACCATTTTTCTAATAATTTTATTTGAAAGTGGTCCTGCCCCTACGCCAACAAAAATATAAGGCTTCTGAAAAATCAGCGCAAAAATAGCGATTGTTAAATGTCTAACGAACAACCTCGCATTCCATACTAGTCTATCGTTCGGTCGCTCACCTAAATAACCCCCTCCAATAAATACAATCTTTCCAGCTTGTAAAAGTCCTTTAAGTCCTTTTTGAGATGATACACTAACTAAATTCCTCACTCTATTTCCCGCAAAGGGAAGTATAACATTATCTTTGTCATAATGTTCTAACTCCTTTATCCAACTATTAAATATTTCAACAAAAAGTGTATCTCCAAAATTATCTCCGTAATATGAACCGTGTAATGCCACTTTGTTTTTCATAGTAACCGCTCCCTATAGTTTTCTTCTATTTGCTTAACGAAAATGCCTCCAACTAACTCTTCCTCATACTTTTTGCTTTCTAACAGAGCTTTTTTCCTCATTTCATAAACACAAAATGGGTTGTTAATTGCAAACTCCATCGAATTTACTAAATCTTTTGTATCCTTGACTTTGCATATAATGCCATTTTCCATGTTTTTTATAATTTCAGAGTTATATTTCCAATCCGACGCTATTACTGCTAATCCGGCAGAAAATGCATCTAATATAGTTCCTGGAAATCCTTCGCCTCTATAATATGATGGAAAAAGTAGAATTTGATATTTAGATAAAGCACTTATTACATTTTCTGGATTTAAGACACCATTATATTTAACCCTATTAGATTTCGCGATTAATTCCTGAAATTCATCTTTATAAGAAGCATCAATAGGCCCAAATATATCTAGAGAGATGCTTTTATTCAAAGTTAAATTTAGATAGTTAGTTGCATCTATCGCAATCTTCACTCCCTTTTCTTCAACTATTCTAGAATACAAAACAAATTTTTCAATATTGCTGTCTTCACCAATACTTTTAATTTTATGGTTATACAGCCTAAAGTTTGGTAAATGTACAACGTTATATAAACCTCTATTTTCTAATTTAACCTTTAATGATTCAAGTTGTACAAAAATAGTATCTGCCCTTATTAACCACTTAATACTTTGTGGTCTTTCTTCTATATAATCATCAAGCCACCCACCAATAGCAACAAATTCTGTTTGTTTTCTAAAAAAAGAATTTCCCAAAACTATTATTGGGTATAAGATTTTAACACCTCTTCTTGCCAGGGCAACTACAATTATCTTAGAAAATAAGTAATCACAAACGAAGCTAAGCATTTTTCTTATATTGAGAATATACGACGTATCAAAGTACTTAACAGTACTTTGGGGCAAGTGTTTTATTAAAGTTTCTTTAATTGTTCTAGTACGGACTGTTTGCCCGTTTAAATTATTCTTTTTATACCCGAAATTTCCGACAACTAGTATCTTCATTCTTAATCTCTCCTATGATTCTACTCTTCGATCCTAACTTTTTTCTTTGAAAATATTTGCTTAATAAATATCATCGATATAAAAATTGTGAACAAGACATTAATCAGAAAATCAGAAACGCCATTTTTAAATAGTGTAATAATATTTGCAAATATAACGAAAGAATAAATCTTATACTCTAAGACTTTAGATCGAGAAAGTTTTGTATAAAAAAATGAAATAATTGCACCAAAAAACAAACTAGCAAGTATGCTCATCCACCCAAAACTTACATACATATCATTCACATAAAAAAGCGATGGATTAGTTCCTACTAAGGCATATCTTTCTAACCAGTCAGGAATAGGAAGCGGCTTGTTGGCCCAAATACTTCTTGGTACAAAACTACTCAAGAAAACAAATATATTATACCCCCATCTATTAGGTATATCATCGATATATGTTCGAACTAGCAATAACATTTTAAAACCCGTAGCACCACTACCAAAAACAAGTTCTGTAAATCCCCTAATCTCCCATGGCATGACAATATCTGTTACCCCTCTCTGCAATTGAGAAGCAATAACTCTTAACCACCATAAAACAGGCGTAAACACAATACCTGCAAGTCCTACAAACATTACTATTTTTCTTTTAAGTTTGTTTTTCATTTTTGTACTAAAATTTTCATTTTTTAATTCTATAAATATAAGTAGTACAAAAATTGCAAATACTAAGATCTCTCTTCTTTGACCTGTAACAGAATATGCTAATAATGATACGGACGCAACTATATATTCTAAAAGCGCTATTCTCCTACCTTTCAAATGACTATTTATGAGTAATATAATAAGTATTACTTGAGGCAATAACTTAAAAATATATCTTAAATAGTATGACTGAAAAAGACCTGTTTTTCGAGATGGCGAAATAAAAAGTAAAAAACTCCCCGAATATTCTCTAAAGGCACTATAAAAAACAGCTATCCAAACTATTGACAAGAAAAAAATAGATAATTTCAAACTCAAATTATTTATAGAGTATACATAATTGAATCTATCCTTCATAGGAATTGTTTTCTTTGAAATAAAGTATCCGATGTAAAATGTAAGCATTATTAAAGTTGTTATAAACAGTAGATAGCTTCCTTCAGCAACGCTTGATAGTTGTCTATATGAACTAGAAAAGTTGTCTAAGAATAATCCCCACCCCATAACTTCATCCCACGCAGGAAAAGCATAAAATATGAAGTATATAATCATAAAGAAATTTCCAAAATCCATTGGATCTTTATAAAAATTCACCAAACAAATAAGCAATAACATTAGCTGAATAATTAGTATTAATAATAATGTAACCTCCATATGAAACAGACCTCTCTATATATTTCTAGTTGTTTCTGATTTCTCCCAAGTTGCTTTACTCTGTCCTTTAAGGGTGTTAACAATTGAATAAATTTGAGCAGCAATTGTTAGCGAGTAATGGTACGGGTAATAAAAGAGCATAATCTTTCTTTTTTTCCGTAATAAATATCCAAACAATGAAAATACATAGAACAAAGATTGTGCAGTAAAACTTAACAGAAAAAAAGTGCCTTCATTAATTATAAGTAAATTTGTTATATACAACATCGGATGCAAAATATACAATAAATATTTTACATACTTATGGCCAAAATAAAAGTAACTAAACCACCCATACTTAAACACATTGAATTTTTGAATATCAGTATATTTTTTCCATGGCTGTCCTCTTTGCATCCTAACCTTACGATTAAACTCGTCGTCAGAATTTTCACTAGCTTTCTCAAAAGCAATTGCTTTTTCTTCATATTTGGCTGTTGCTCCTTGTAAAACCATTTTTGTAGGCATGAATCCATCGTGAGAAAGCAGTGGTGGCAAATCAACATACAGGTCTTTTTTTATTGCATAGATTGCTCCATTCCCACCTACAATACTGGATATTCGCGATTCCAGTTTTCTAATCTCTAAATCAAAGTTCCAGTACATTCCTTCAGCATGACTAGTCATATCAGCACCCGTATTAATATATTTGAGCTGACCACAGACATATCCAACCCTAGATTTGACAAACTGTTTCATCATATGTAGCAAAGCAAATGGATCCCATGTACTATTTGCATCGGAAAACGCGATGATTTCTCCTTCAGCAGATTTTACAGCAACATTTTGTGCAACTGTCTTACCTCTTCTACCCTTCACAACTAAAAGAGTGACTTTAGGAAAAGTTCCAATTGTTCTCTTACTAATAAAATCTTGAACTATCTGATTTGTTAAATCTGTACTATCATCAGAAGCAACTATAATATCAAATTTACCTTCTGGATACTTATAACATACAGCTTCTTCTAATTTTCTTTCTATCACCTTCTCTTCGTTATATGCTGTGATGATAAGTGTTACTGTTGGTAATTCATCATCACTAATATTCCTATCATTTTCTTTATTAATGAATAAACTTATAAGCTTTAACGATAACGGGTAAATTATAAACGGAAAACTAATTAAAATCGCTGACAAAACAAAAAACACATATATTATGCTCATTAAATTCACCTATTCTTTATAAATTTGAGTTAACCACTTTGTGTAGGCTTCAACTTTTCCTGTCACAACATCCAAATATAATTGATGTACCGCCTTAGTTAACTCTCCAACATTATCACATATTACAATTCCATCTACACTTAGAATTGGAGCTATTTCCATAGCTGATCCACATAAGAAGGCTTCATCACATACATATAATTCCGTTCTATCAATATCTCTCTCAATCACTTCAATTTTAAGTTCTTTTTTAACTAATTCAATTATCGTATCTCTAGTTATACTTTCTAAAATTGATGCTGTTACAGGTGGCGTAATTAATTTATTATCTCGTACTACAAACAAACACGAACCTGGACCTTCAGAAAGTTTGCCTTGGCTATTAAGAAATATTGCAGAATCATATCCATTCTCCAACGCTTCCATTTGGGCCATTCTACTATTAATATAATTCGCACCGACCTTAACTTTTGGGGACAAATTTCGATCACTAATTCTTTCCCAAGAACTAATGCAGCATTTCAATCCCTTTACTTTTTCAATATCGTTTCTTGATTTAGCTATAGGAGCAATAAACATGTTAATAGGACCTTTCGCCATCCATGATCCAAAACCATCAATAAATACAGTTTGTCGAACGGCAATATCCTCCCTGTAATTATTAGCTGTCACCACATCAATAAATCCTTTTTTTAATTCTTCAACAGTATATTTATCTTCCATACGAAACATTTTCATTGAATTTTTTAAACGTTTGAAATGCTCGTCCAACTTAAATGCATAAAGTTGTTTATCTTCTTCATTCCAATAACATCTAATACCTTCAAATACATTAGCTCCAAATTGTGATGTTGGTGCCAGAACATTTATTGTTGCTTCGGCTAGTGGGACAATCTTATCATTTAACCAAATTAAACGTTTATTATTCATTATTAATTCTCCTTTAATCTACATTTTCACTCTTCTTATTCTGCTCCACATCATAACTTCCTTCCATTTTTAAAACTTTAAAAATGGTCAATACAAAGATTTTTAAATCAAACCAAAAGCTCCTATTCTCGATATAAAACAAATCAAATTTAAACTTTTCGTCCCAAGACAATTCATTTCTACCGTTTATCTGAGCGTATCCTGTCACACCAGGTTTAACTTCAAATCTTCTTTTAGGTATCGGTGGATAATCTTCATATTTCCAAGGGTGGTACGTTACTGGTGGTCTCGGTCCTACAAAACTCATGTCTCCTCTTAATATATTAAACAACTGTGGTAACTCATCTAAACTTGTATTCCTTAGAAATTTACCTACTTTTGTAACTCTACTGTCATTTGCAAATGAATCTAATCCTGTTCCCATCTTCTCAGCATTTACAACCATAGTTCTAAATTTAAGTATAGTGAAGTCTTTTCCATTCTTTCCTACTCGTTGCTGCTTAAAGAGAACTGAACCTGATGAGTCTATCTTGATAACTAATGCTGTAATAAACATTATTGGAGCTGCAAGAATTAGCATCACTACACTTAGCAAAATATCAAAAATTCGTTTAGATACCTTATACATTGTTAAATCTCCTTCTTCTTTTATCATTTCTGTATTTTTTCAATATTGCATTTTATTTCAGCAACTTTCTCATTAACAGCAATTCTATTCTTTAAAAAAAACTCTCTACTCTTCTTAAGAAGTTCTTTTTCATATTCTCTAATTTCTTTAATTCCATTCAGAAAAAGCTCTCTCATGTCATATATTTCTCTTGTCTGCTTAACATTACAAAAGCTTCTTGAAAGAATAACCATACTAGAACCTAATCTATAATGTTCTGCAATTATCTTTTCAGCAGGTAAATCTCCTTTTCCCAACTGTGCAATCCCACCAAATCCATATGATATGCCTGCATCTTTAATCTTATTGCACAACCGCTCTACCGTACCATCAGCCAAAAGCTCAAACATAAACTTCATGTTGTAGCCAAGGTGAAGATCATTGAGTCCTATATGAATGTAGTCAATACCATCGACACTTAAAATAGCATCAATATTTTCAACAGCTTCGGGGGTTTCTAATAGAAGCATAGTTTTGGATCTCTTATCAACATATCTAACAAAAGTATCTACTTCTTCTTTTGACTTAAAAAATGGAAGCATGACAATGTCCGCTCCATCATCAATAACTTTATTAATCTCATTTACAGACCCTTCGTAGATAGGATTTACTCTCACAAGTAGCTTTGAGTTCTTAAGCACACCCTTAACGCTCTTTACATCTTCAATATGGTGTCTTGAAATTACCGTATCCAAATGTCCTTGACGTTCTTCTTTCCCATTAATCTCAAGGTCAATAAAAATCCAGTCGACACCACTACTTTCAGCTATTTCTGCGATTTTCGGATCATTAGTTATGTACATTAAGTTCAAAGTCATATTACCGTCATCCTTCCTTATCTAAAGTCTATGTATTGCATAGAGGTGCTTTTATGTACTTGGCACCTTAATTTTCTCAATCTATATGTAGTGTATATCGCTTAATCAACCACTACATCTTGCATAATTTCGTCTCCTGATTGGATGATTAGACGTGTAATGCTTCTGTAACATTCACCTCTATACACCAACCTCTGAAACCATTGATACTACTGACTTACAGCCTATTTATCCTTTCACCATACTCACGTCGCGACAAAATCCCAATTTTAAAAGTTTGCTAATTCTTAATTACATAATTACAAAATCGCTGTAACCATTGATATAACTACATTTAAGCCTGTAATTATCTTTTTGACTTAATTACAAAATCGGCCAATATCACATGATTTGATTTATCCTTTACTCATTTCCAAGTTGAATTCTATTGGGATACTCACCTCGACATATACATCCAATCAAAAAGTTTGCCAATTCTTAATTACATGTTTACAAATCCGCTACACCTCTTGATATTACTACATGCGAGGCTGTAATTATCTTTTAACTTAATTACAACCAAGGCACTTCATCCCCAGGAGGCTCATCTTCATCGCCTTCACTTCCATCTTCATGCACACCGCACTTTACTTTTCCATCTTCATAACTGATCACACCACCAGCTGGGCATACCACTTTGAAATTTTCTATAAGAAATTGGTCAAAAGCACTTATACCATCAATATCATTCTCAAGTAGAAAAGCGCTGTACATTCTTTCTACTGTTTTCCGATTAGCAGCACATACACTCTCTTCAACCTTACTTCTGAATCCACTTAATCTAGGAACAGCTACTGCTGCAATAATTCCTAGTATTGCTACAACAACAATTAATTCTACTAACGTAAAACCCCCAGACTTTTTATCCATTGTTCTCACCTTAAAAATTAATCATTAACTTGAACTGCCGATAAATCCTTGTCAGTTGCATCAATCCTCTTCTTTGCTTTCCAAAAGCTTATCAAAATCACTCTTAAACAATCGATCCTGAACAATTCGATATTTCTCAAATTCACTCTCTGCATGAGCTCTAGCAATTTCAGCAGTAACTTTTCCAGCATCCTGTAAAACATTACGGTCAGTGGCTTCTATAAAACGGTTAAGTCTTGTTTCCCAGTCACTCATGGTCATAGGAATATGTCTGAGCGCCATATCCTCAGCAATATCTAGATAAGCAGAAACCAGTCTCTGCAGTTGTGCCATTTCTGATTCGCTCAGATAATTCTTAGCAACGGA
>Ga0334893_1001271_pt1 | contig 25207 bp, 26 predicted proteins | sample GraSluR3_MG_5_FD_207218 | JGI IMG/M metagenome (GOLD analysis project Ga0334893, IMG submission 207218) | Sludge microbial communities from methane-producing bioreactor in Wageningen University, Netherlands - Granular Sludge_09_05-R3 | ecosystem: Engineered > Bioreactor > Anaerobic >...
ACCTCTATATTTCTTTATATTAACTAAATAACTTTTATAGTCTAATATATTTTCTCTGTATAATCTCTTAAAACTTTTTCCATAACTATCTTCAAACCAATCTATATATTCTCTTGTATTTAATAAATAGCTACTTATTGTATTTTCGCTTTTTTGGTTTTTAACCATGTGCTTTTTAAAGTCATCTAAAATTTGTTCCATATTTCTCCTCCTACATAATTATGTTGCGCTTAGTAATAGCATATTTTTATATAATTATGTTGTACTCATAATACATATTATAACTCAAATATAGGGAAACTGCCACATAATTACTGTTGTGTTGTAATTGAACTGTTTTAATTTTCTCCTATGTTAGGCTATAATATAGAAAACATGGCGATTGAAATTCATTAAGTTAGTTGTTTAATCATAATCAATTCTTATAAGTTGCTTATTCAATGGAACCGCATAGGAGGATTTTATGTCGAATTTAGATTATGCTATAGTAAAATCAATTGAGGATTTGTTTAATATGGAAACTGGCTATGTAATAGATTTCAGTAATAATACCTTTAAAAGTTTTGTCAAGGGAGTTATTGGTATTGATATTTATGGAGATGAGAATTACCAAGAATATTGCTCCAAAGCAAATAAGCTTCGACAGATCATTGAGGATGAGCCCACCATAAAAGTTGTTAAGTTATTAAAAGAGTTGTTAATTTATTATGAGGATTATAAACTAAAAAATAATAATTTAACTGAATATGATATGAAAAAAATTAAAGATATTAGAACATCTCTTGATGAAACAATTAGGAAAAATGATACTAAAGTCTCTATTCCTAAAGATCTGGATGATTTATTTAAATTAATATCTACAAGAGAAGCCTCTTTTCAAGAAATGAGTATTGATGAGAAATTAAAAGAGATAGGAAATCTTATAGAGTATTTACTAAAGCAGGATGGAAAATATAAATCAATTGATTATAGATTACTTACCTCAGGTTTTCTTAATGAAGACACTATTAAGGATTTTAGAAAAAATTTGCAATGTTTTAGGCATTCAGCACAAAACAGCCTTAATGAAAGAAAAAGCTATGCAAAAAATCAAAAAATGTTCTTTATTGAGTTTGGAATTACCATATGTAATGTCATCTATAACGAGTTTAATGATAACGCTGAATAACTCATATCGATGAAAACCTTGTTAGGAAAATCTATTTTGACTTAAACAGGCGATTTATTTGATAACGTAATAATGCAGCGAAATTTCTATACTTATAGTAATCCAAAAAACTCAATACTATTCCTTGATTATAAAATAAATAACTTTATGCTATTACCTCGTGTGTATTTATGAAAATTAATATATAATTGCAAGCTAATCTATAAGCTAAAGGGATGTGACGCTAAACAACTTTGAAAAAAAGAGAGCATTCAGCTCTCTTAATCATTAACTTTAATCCATATATTTTTTTCTGTATCAACTTTCCATTTCCCAGGCCTTATCATACCAATAATTACATTTCCCTCTTCACCGTTTACTGCAAAAACATTATTTGAGAATCCGAATATCTTTTTGTTTTTAATTTCCACCATAGACAGCTTGTTCTCCGTAAAAGCTCCATCCTCGATTGACTTAACACTCTCAGGTATTACTACTTCCCTTAAATTATTTTTCATAAATGCTGCAAATTCTATCCTCTTTACAGTATTAGGTATTACTACGTTTTCTATTCCTTGATTAATAAAAGCACCTCTACCTATAGTAGTAACCTCCACCCCATCAACACTATCGGGTATCCTTAAATCCAAATCGCTCCCATGATACTTTACTAAAACACTATCTTTGATTTCAAAACCAAGCTTTTTTGCCTCTTCCGATTTTATGTCTAACCTCTCCATCTAATCCCCCTCTGTATATTTTTTGTGACAATAAGATTATAACACATTTAGTAATATTATATATAGGAAAATTCTTCCCATCTAAAAATCTTAAGTTTGAATTCCTAATAAAACTTATCTATTTAATTTGGCCGGCCATATTATGTTTGAGGATAAATTATATTTAAAATTTCATTTCATATTACCAGTTCTGTACTCTCGTTTTGGCAATAAAAAAATTGTGTAGATTTAATGTATTTTGATGAAGCACCTGAATGATGATAGTATATAAAAATAGAATTTATTTGTAAGTTAAAAGATTTTCATATAGAATAGATTTGGAAAATATATATTGGAGGAGATAAAATGAAATCAGGTGAAAAAAAGGCTACTATAAGAAAAGAGAACTTGATGCAAGGAAGAAATGGAATTTTGACTATAACTACAGATGATGGATTTGTTTATTATCAATACATAACAAAAAAAGAAGCAGTAGCAAGAGAGTGTGGTAGTTATACAACTCTTCTGGTCCCTAATAGAGAAATATATGATTCTCAAGGCCATGACATTAGAGATATAGCTAAAGAAGCAAAACCAAAATTAATAAAAAAAGTGGAAATGAATTATAATGAGGGCGATACTCGAATTAATACTGATGCTATAATTGATAGTGATACTTATTTGGGGTAATTGGGAAAATCAGAGTTAAGATTAATTCAGATTCATATAATCGTATGCTATTTAGAGAAGATATAAGAGATTTTAATGGATCTCTTTTACTATATCCAATTTCAACATAATTACCCTTATGTTGAGTAATCTGTCTTTATATGATAGCTACACACCACAATAAGAGTAATTCAAATATTTGAAAGAGTAAATTCTGATTCACTTATATCGCTGGTTACTATAGAATATATAGTTTATCATTGTTTCATAAGTCTCCACAAAAAAGAGAGCCCTTAGCTCTCTTTTTGTACAACTTTCTAAATTTTTATTCCATCAATGACTCCACCAATTCTATCATATCATCATCAGAACTATGAGTTATTTCATCTCTTTGTTTTATTAGAGTTCGAAATACCTCAAGGTACGTTTTTAATACAGAAACCTGTTTTCTTAGGATTTCATCCTTCTTTTCTTCAATATAAGGTATTTCATTGGAGATTTTGTGTTTCTTAAATTCCCATTTTGGTTTTGGATCTAACTTTTTATTTATTATATCCTCACAAATATAGAGGTTCCAGAAAAAATCAAATTGCTTCTGGCCAAACTGCACATCTACACTTAGTGTATCTTTAGCTGTAATCCCTATTTTAAAAGTGATGTCGTGAGCTGCTCCTCCAAAACAAATCCTTCTTGCAGATAAAATCTTTGCGTTATAAGCGTTTGTCCATTCAGGGATTGTGTTTCTTATTTCCTTTACGAAGAACCTGATTAGCTGTTCATTTTTATCAGCAAGTCTCTTATATGAATGCTCCCGATTCTCAATCAGATCCTTATTTGAATACTTTACTACAAGCTCAGTATCGTCATGAACTACAAAACTGGAAAGTTCCTCAATTATTGAAAAATCATCAACATTAGAATAAGCTTCAAGCTTTGTGACCATCTCATTACTAATTTTTAATGCCAGAAACTCAAGCCTTCTGTCTCTTCTTTTTCTTAAGACTCTTCTTACTTCCTGTAAATGATCAGGATGAAAATCCGTTGCAACCCATATAATCTTTGTGTCATCAAATATATCGTAGTCTTGAATTATCTCTAAAACTTGATTTAGATGGGTTTCATCCGAATCCTTAATCTGTAGTTCAATTAGAACATCATGACTTTCTTCCTCAAAATAAATATCTACTCTTCTCCATAGTAACTTTTTTTCGAGCTCCAGGTATCCATTTAATGGCCCGATGATATCACGAAGCTTATTTGAGTAAAACGAGTAGAATAATTGTAATTTTCTCTCTAAATTCCTATTATTCATAAGAATCCTCCTTGTCACTGTAGGTTAGCTATAAACTAATCTTCCTTTGCATGAATTGCTAATCTTAAGAGTTTGAACACATCCTCATAACACTTTTCAGCCTCCTTGTTAATACTTAACTCCGAGTTGAAAATGAACTCAATTAGATCAATAATCGCTTCCTTCTGTTTTCTGGTTGCCTTCTTATCTCCAATAATAAAATCATTGGTGATTATCAAGGTGTCAATTTTCTTGAGATTATTCTCATCTTCTACATTGGTCGAATCCATCAACTCATCTATGCTGATATTAAGAGCGTTGCAGATTCTTAGCATAATCTTATAGCTGGGAGTTCGCTTTTCTGAAGTCTCTATTCTCGATAAATAAGAACCACTTACTCCTGTTATTTCAGACAATTGACTAATGGTTAGATTTTGATTAACCCTGTTTAGTTTGATTAGAGCTCCAAAATTCGGGGAAATTTTTCTTTCCTCACTATTCATAGCCTATCTTCTCCTTTCTAACTTGCTGTTTCCAGTCTCCTTATCAGCTATCCAAAGGGATTCCTCTCCTTTGGTTATTATACGTATCTATTTGAATTGTCATTCAATATTATTTGACTTATGATTAGATTAATAAACTCTACCGTTTGATGCGTAAAAATCATCTAATTCTTTCTCTAATTGTCTATTTGAAATGCCCTTGAAAGCATTTGAGCTTAACTTACATAACAGAATATTCTCTGTTATTTTTATTTTGATATCTTCTAACTCCTGAAATTGGTCTATCGTTTCAAATTCAAAATATGTCGACAGGAACTTATCTCTCAAAGTTTCTAACCCCTCCAATACTTCATTCACAGTTTTATTGTTAATAGAAATAACACTGTTCATTTTTTCGAGTTTGTAGTACCTATCTTTTAGTTCTTTATAGTTCACTAAACCGCCTCCTTTATTTTCTGTGTTATCTTATGCTACTATGTCTATAGCTATTCCAAGAGCAATGTTTTAGCTAAGGTATTTTTGTTTCTTTAGGTAACTTACATTAGTTAGTATTTTTTTCTTAGGTGAGCTCTTTTCAGTATTGACAACATTTAGATGTTATTAGCATTGTATTGAGGAATTATTATAGTTTTAAGTTCCATACAAAATAAAGTTTAAGAATTCATTTTTCTATCTTTTATTTAGATAACATTCCTGGGAGGCTGTAGCGAAGAGGATTATCTCCTCCTTGCGAAAAAAATTAAAAAATAATTAATAATTTTCGCAAGGAGGTATGATCATTCCCGGTTGGGCCTCGCTTCGTATCATACCCGCAATTTCTTGCGTATGGTCCAGAAGTTTTCACTTCAGCTCGCTCTGATCTGCTATTACCGAGCAGGCATTTCAGCCTTTCCATAACCTCCCGCCTTTCGGCACAGAATGGTTATCAGAGATTTTATACTTGCTATGCTTTTCGTAGACATGACAAGTACACACCCTCTAACGGCTGTACCTGGTTGATTAATCCAGTTCGTTGTTTTTAAGTGACTTGCGACTCAACACTTGTATGACCTTATAAATGATGGAAAATTTACATCGCCACTTCCCATCTGTACTTATCGCCTTAGTATATGTAGAATTCTTTTTCTTAATAACTTTAGTGTGATGTTCTTTCTGTGGTATCATATGAATCATCTTCAGAACCTATAACTTTACCTCCTTATAATCTGGTTATAGTATTCTACAACCCTCCATTTATTCTTATAACTTTAGCTATTGTTAATAACTCCCAAAAAAATAAAAACCCACTGATGCAGGTTTCTTAGCCTCAGTAGGAGTCGATTATAAATCCATTGATAATGTAATTGTATTCAATTCTTGAATCAATTCACTGTAAATATAATGTCAATAATTGTATTGTCTGATATAATAATGAGTAATTGACAAAAAGGGGTGGTTTTTTGAAAAAAAGCAATTCAATCTCAATCTACATGGCATCTATTTTAGCAATTGTGTTTGTTATTGGTTTATCAGTATCTACATATGCACAACAAAGCCAGGGTTACCAAATCATAGCAGACGGAAAAGAGGTCCAGTTCACTGACTATATGGGAAGACCATGGTTAAGCGAGCAGGACAGAACAATGGTTCCTGTCAGAATTATTTCCGAGAACATGGGTTATGATGTTGACTGGGAGCAGGAGAGTACCACTGTTGTTATCAAGGGTAACAACACGGAGGTCAGGTTAAAGGTCGGTGAGAACACTGCCATGAAGAATGGGCAGAAAATCTACATCGATACCCAGAATGGAAAGCCGGTTGACACCAAGTCTGTAAACATAAACGACAGGGTTTATGTACCTATCAGGTTTGTGACAGAGGTTATGGGTGGAGAAGTCGGTTATGAAAGAGTTGAACTGTACGGCATGGTAACCCATAAGATTACCATCACAACAGGACAAGCTACACCGGTACCAACACCAGGGACGGATCCTACCTTTGATCCGGTGACTGATGTAAGACCTGATGGAAGGCTGACTAAGGAGAAGACCACTGAATACATCGAGAAGATGATAGAGGGAACTACTCTTAAGAAGGAGAACGGGAAGTATATCCTGGAGTTTGAGAGACCTGCTATTGCAGAGGGATTTAAGACGGGAATAGCATTCCAGGCTTTAACCCATAGTGGAGATGGCGGCTATGCTCTTAAATCAACGACAGCTGTGTTGCCTGAAAATCAGCTTCCGGGAAACCAATCCTTTGTTAAAGAGTTGGATCCTGAAAGATTGAAGGATGTTAACTTCTATAAGTTTACATTTGGCGTATTTAAACCAGGATCAAATACTTCCACATCATATGAGATATGGTATTGGCCAGATACTGGAAGGTCAGAATATGTTCAGACCAATGAATATGGACATACGGGAGATTATTTAAACTTTGACAAGAATAGGCTGTTTGAAGGACTATAATTGATTAACCCACTGAAAAGTGGGTTTTTCTTATGCCCAAATTTAAACGACAATCCTGCAATAAATGGTTTTAATAAATTTGTTATATCAATATTATACAAAGCTACCATTATAAGAATAAAGGGTAGAACAATCTTCAGTTATGGATTTCATTCATATTGAGTAATATAAGGAAGAAAGTAATAGAAAGGAGGAAATAGATTGAATAGAAGAATATACACGAGGCTGATTATCTTGGGAATAATGATGGTAGTGCTGCTACTTATCTTTATTCCAACAACGGTAAGGGCTTCATCAGATATCGAGGTCATACTTAATGATGATGTGGACCCAAAGCTTGAGGAGCTAACCGTAAAGATGCATTATGAAGTTATACAAGCTTGGCACCACAGTGATAAGCGGTGGTCCAATGAAAAGCTTGGAATATTCGTACCGGATAGCAAGCTTGGAGGGGATATACAGCAATTAGAGAGATATCTCATTCCAGATACTGGCTACCCATTTGATGTGCCCCTGCCTTATGAGGTGATTCAAGCGATGAACCAAGGGAAAAAGATATCTATGAAGGTAGAGTCAGCTCATCCCGGCTATAAGCTTGAGCATGTCATGAACTACCTTGACCAGCCGGAAAAATATCCTGTGACCATAAGTGGGAATAGTATGAGAATTATGATGCATCCGTTCTTTAATTATGAAACTGCTCCTGATGGGTCCCTGATCGGACACATGGATGCAAATTTTGACATTAACTTGAACATCCCCTTTGCAAAGCAGATGTTTGGTATGAATACCTACTCCGTCTTTGGAAATGGGTTAAACGCTCGACCAATGGCGAGTTCTTTTGCAAGTGGAATTAATAGTGACAAAGGAGAACTTCATTTTAGCAGGATTGATCCAAAAACAGGAGTTATTAAGCCCAGCTATATGTTGAAAATCACAAACACGGGCCAAATGGTTCCTTCTGCTGGCCTAAGGGTTGGAGCAAGTGAGGGAGTCTTTAACAATGCAGGAGGTTTCGGACTATCTTTTCAGTATCCTCTTAATTTCCGCTTCTTCGTAGAGGGAGAGGGAAAATCGGATATCGTAATGAGAGCGCTGGAGCTGATTGATGAAGATGGTAAAGTGATTGAGAGCTTCAGGAGGAATATAGACCCGGCTGATCCATTTAACCAGTCGAAGCAGACTCTTGTCAGGACAAGCACTTCCCCTGTGGGAGCAAGTACATTGGATCCCGAGAAGACATATAAGCTAAGGGCTACAGATATTAAATTTTGATTAATGTATCCGCTTAAAATGTCGCAACTCAGCACTAAGCATAGTTTAGTTGTCCTTAGACCTTTGTGAATTGAGCACATACTCGCTGTAGAGATTAACTGTCCACTGTCCAAGATTTCTTGAAATTCATGCATCTTTTGAAATTACCGACCCTTAAATTTTAGGGGTCGGTTACTTTTACTTTCAACTAATCTTTATCGAAATACTCAAAAAATGGGTTTTCAAATCGATCCATCTTCATCGGCTTTGGTATTATCACCGGATTTATCCCCATACTATTGAGGCGTGCAGTGTAGGTTTCATACTTGTATCTTCCATACTTTTCTTTAGCCTTTGACAAATCATATTTCTCAGAAAATCTAAGGAATTCTACCAATTTATCCATCTCAGATTTCTTCATACCTTTCTCTTTCATCAATCTCCTTGCTGCCTTCAGGCTATAGTAGTCTCCTGCATAAACAATAGGATAAATATACTTGAGCATATATCCCTTACTTACCGTTGTATCAAGGTAGGTCTCAAGTTCCTTATATGACCCATGATAGCGCTTTTTGTAGTTCAGGTGAGGATTATGGAGCTGGACTTCAAATCGAAGTACGTTTTCCTCATATTCTGTGATATCAGGTATTCTACCATTCAGCCTTGCCTTGTCTCTTCTTTCCTGCTCCTTGTCATATATGTTAATTCCCATAGTGCTCCGCTTAGCTTCTGACTTGTATATTAAAGATTTCCCTAAATAGTACGGATTACTAACTCTTTGCATTCGACCAATTTTCTGTATGGATCCTTCCAATAGCCTTATCATTGTTTCCACTGATTTCTTGTCTGCAAACTCCACGTCCAATCTGACATCATACCTTGACAGAACAAGTTTCTTATCCTCATAATAGAAAATGCCATCACAAATATCGTTTAGACTTTTGTTAATCTCTATAAGGTTGTTCTCATTGACTACCGGGTCATTCAATAGCTCAATAAAGTCTACGTGCAACCGCATGAAATTGCTAATCCCAAAAAGCATAATTTCTATACCATTTCCAAAGTCAAACTTAGTATTGCCTTTGGTTTCCTCTGCAATGTAAGCCTTGTAAGTTACCTTTAACCTGTTTGCCTCCACTACCAATAGCTGCTGATAAAACTCAGCTGTATGTACTATCCCTCTTAATTTAGTGGTCAAGAATACCCTCTCCTTTCATTTTTCAATGTCTGTCTAATACAGTTGTTTAGAGTGTTAAGTTGGGTTTTTGAAATTGTTTTTTAGCATTTGTTGAACCCTATTTATACTCTCCTACCAGCACTCATTCCATCATAGGGAATTGTGCTGTACTATAACCTACGGTGAACTATTCAAATATATTCATTTAGGTTATTTTAGGTTGTTCTAAATGTTGTAATTCAGAAGTTTCACTAAGTTTTAACCTTGCTAAGACAACTGCATTTATTGTATGTAATCAAGGGAGCAAGTTCAGTTATTTATCAATATATAAGAAGCACGGCCCCTGCTATTTATAGGATGCCGTGCTTATATTATTAGAAGTGTTACTGTGCTTCAGTTGATTACAGAGCCCTTTCTTTCTCAATAATATTGGTATACCAATATTATTGATTCACCTCAGGATAGCTATGTTTACTTATTTCTTATCTTTTGTTGAGAATTCTGACATTAATGGGATATAATGGTTATATATTTACAATTTTAGTGAATTTTCTTATAACGACCCATTAATCCATTTGATTAACTCATGTACTCCATGAGTAATGTCATAATGTATAACCAAGGAGGAATTGATTTGAACGAGTTTAACAGACATAGACAGACAACTATCAACATAAATGAAAAGGCCAACCTGATTTGGTCAATAGCTGATATCATAGGCCAAGGTCTTTATAAACCGCATGAATATGGCAAGGTAATACTACCTATGACAGTTATCAAGAGATTCAACGATGCTCTCGTGCCGACCAAGGAAAAGGTTCTTGAGACATTTGAGAAGGTTAGACATCTCGAGGTTAGAGAAGGTTTCCTTACCTCAGCATCAGGATATTCCTTCTACAATACAAGTCCTTACACATTCGAGAATCTACTTAATGACCCAGAGCATATTGAAGACAACTTCAGAACATTCCTTGGAGGATTTTCTGAAAATGTTCAGGATGTTCTTGAGAACTTCGATTTCGACAAGGAGATAACCAAGCTTGGGAACAATGGAATGATCTTCCTGATTATCCAGGAGTTCAACAAGAAGAGTGCCTACATGGGACCAGATCTGATCTCAAGCACCGATATGGGCTACATATTTGAGGAGTTGGTTAGGAAGTTCTCAGAGTCCTATAATGAACAGGCTGGAGCTCACTTTACATCAAGGGATATAATCTACCTTATGACTGATCTACTTATATCTGAGGAGAAGGATGTCCTGTTGGAAAAAGGAGTCGTAAAGACTGTATATGACCAGACAATGGGTACAAGCCAGATGCTTGGTTGTATGGAAGAAAGACTAAAGCTACTTGATGATGAGGCTGAGGTTGCCCTTTTCGGCCAGGAGCTTAACTCAGAGACTTTCGCCATTGCAAAAGCAGACATGATAATAAAAGGTGGGAAGTCTGAAAACATGAGACAGGGAAATACCCTCTCAGATGACAAGTTCCAAAGCTATACCTTTGATTACTGCATCTCTAACCCTCCCTTCGGAATTGACTGGAAAGTTGAGAAAAAGGCAGTAGAAAGGGAAGCAAAGCTTGGAGACAAGGGAAGGTTTGGAGTAGGACTTCCAAAAATAAGCGACGGGCAGCAGCTGTTCGATCTTAATGGTCTTTCAAAGCTAAAGGATACTGGTCGTATGGCCATTGTTCATAATGGGTCCCCCCTATTCTCTGGTGATGCCGGATCTGGTTCAAGTGAAATTAGAAAATATATCATTGAGAATGATTGGTTGGAGGCCATAGTTCAGCTTCCTAATGACAGTTTTTACAATACTGGCATAACAACCTACATCTGGATTATGTCCAAGAACAAGGCTCCTCATAGAAAAGGAAAGATTCAGTTGATTGATGCCTCGAAAATGTTTGACAAGAGAAGGAAGTCAATCGGTAACAAAAGGAATGATATAACTGAAGAATGCAGAGAGGTTATTGTAAGGGCTTATGGAGAATTCAGGGAAGAGATATATTATCTTGGGGGCAGAACCTGTGAATCAAAGATATTGGATAACACTGAGTTTGGATACCATAAAATTACAGTAGAGACACCTGAATATGATGAAGAAGGAATGATAGTCAAGAAAAAAGGCAAGAAAGTAGCAGACACATCCAAGAGGGATACTGAAAATGTTCCCTTATCGGAAGACATAGAAAGTTATTTTAACAGGGAAGTAAAGCCATATAATCCAGATGCCTGGATAGACAAGAAGAAAACCAAGGTAGGCTATGAAATACCTTTTACAAGATACTTCTATAAATACCACGCTCCAGAAAAGGCTGATGTGATATCACAAAGGATAATGGAAATTGAAAAGGACCTGATGGCATCATTACATACACTGTTTTCGGAGGATGGTGAGGCTGTTGAGTAGGAATATGAAGGATTCAGGAATTGAATGGATTGGAGAAGTACCAGAGGATTGGAAACTATATAGGCCTTATAGAGTATGTAAGGTAATAAGGGGTAATTGTAGTTTTCAAAAGAGTGATTTAAGCGCCGAAGGTGATTTTGTCGCTCTCCAATATGGAAAAACATACAAAGTAGATGAGGTTAACAATGAGTATAACTTCTATGTTGGAGAATCTTTCTTTAAGGAAGACCAAGTAGTTAGTAATGGAGACACAATTTTAATCTCCACATCTGAAACATTAGAAGATCTGGGGCATTCTTGTTATTATAATAGAGAAGATGTGGGTCTGTTAGGTGGAGAGCAAATGTGTTTGAAACCAAATAATCAGTTTCTTAGAAATAAGTTTCTATATTATACAACAACTTTTTTTAATGTTGAACTAAACCAATTTGCAACAGGTCTTAAAGTTTATAGATTCAAAGCAAATGATTTGAAGAAGATAAATCTAATCGTTCCTCCAATAGCCGAACAATTCAAAATCTCAAACTTCCTGGATAAAAAGGTCGCTGAAATCGACCATATCCTTGAAAAGACAAGAGAATCCATTGAGGAGTATAAGAAGTATAAACAATCAATAATCACTGAGGCTATCACAAAGGGGCTTAATCCAGATGTAAAGATGAAGGATAGTGGGATTGAGTGGATTGGAGAGATACCAGAGCATTGGAAAATAAGTAAAATTAAGAACTTATATGAAATTGTTTTAGGGAAGATGCTCTGTAATGAGAGACTTAGCGATGATTATACGTTAGAGAATTATTTACGTGCTCAAAATATTAAATGGGACGGGATAAACCGAGAGAATATAAAAAAAATGTGGTTTTCAAAGAAAGAAAAAGAGCAATATCTACTTGAAAAAGGTGATGTCGTTATAACTGAAGGAGGTAGTGTAGGTGTTTCCGCAGTATATAATGGCGAAGAATCACCTTGCTATATTCAAAATGCTGTTCATAGGGCACGAGGGAAAAGTGATAACATCAATAAGTTTCTTTACTATTGGATGACCTTAGTTGTTTCTGGTGGTTATATGGATTTGATTTGCAACAAGGCCACAATTGCTCACTATACAAAAGAAAAATTAGAGAATACTCCAATTTCATTTTGTCCCGTGCCAGAGCAAATATCAATTATTGAATATCTGGATGGAAAAATTAAGGACTTTGATAACATAATACGACAAAAAGAGAAATTACTAATAGACCTTGAAGCATATAAGAAATCGCTAATCTATGAATGTGTAACAGGTAAAAGAGAGGTTATCTAATGTACCCGCTAATAGCTATCCTTAGTTTATTCATCAGAACTTATATTTTAGATTCAACTCCATCACTGTTAAGTCTTACAGATATTTTCAGAGAATTTATTCTTTGGATAGTAACATATTCTATTGTTGGCCTACATTATGGAAAGAATAGCAGTTCAACTTACGGAAGTCTGCTATACTTATTTTTCTATATTGTCCACTCTATAATATTAGCTTTACTGGTTAGTTTTGATTGGAAACTCTCAGTGATTATTATTAGTTTTGTCGCTTATTCAATTATTAATGTTGTGATTTCAAAATTATCGAGTGTTGTGTTAGAGTTCAGGAGGTGATGTAGTGGAAGTCAAAGAGAAGAGATTCGAACAGGACATTGAAAGTTGGCTACTGAAATATGGAGGTTATACCAAAGGGGACCAATCTACATACGACAGATCAAAAGCCATAGACATGCCAAAGCTAATAAGCTTTATAAAAGAAACGCAGCCTAAACAGTGGGATCGCTATGTAAATACATATAAAGGAGATGCTGAAAGAAAGCTCTACAAGAGGTTCCATGAGGAAGTGGAGACCAACGGTCTTCTTCATGTCCTCAGACATGGTATTAAAGATAGAGGCATCAAGATTGATATGACATATTTCAAGAACGAAACCACTTTGAACCCTGAGGTTGTTAAGAAGTATGAGTCCAATATCCTTACCTGTACAAGACAATTCAAGTATTCAACGGAAAACGAAAACTCAATTGACATGGTCCTCTCCCTTAACGGCATCCCCATAGTTGCAATAGAACTGAAGGATCAGCTGACAGGTCAGACTATAGACCATGCCAAGAGGCAGTTCATGTTCGACAGAAATCCAAAGGAGCACTGCTTCCATCTAAACAGACGATTTCTTGTATACTTTGCTGTAGATCTTTACGAGATTGAAATGACAACAAAGTTGAATGGGAAAAAGACGAGATTTCTTCCCTTCAACCAAGGTTCAAATGGCCCTGGAAACGTAGGTGGCGCAGGAAATCCTGAGAATCAATACGGCTATCAGGTCTCCTACCTTTGGGAGAAGGTTCTTGCAAAGGATAACCTGATGGATATTATCAAACGATACATGCACCTTAACAAGGAAACCGAGATAGTGATCCGTAAGGGTAAGGAGATAAAATTGAATAAGGAGACCTTGATCTTCCCAAGATACCACCAGCTTGATGTGGTGACAAAACTCCTTGCAGATGCAAAGGACAATGGAAGCGGCCATAACTATCTCATACAACACAGTGCAGGATCAGGAAAGAGTAACTCAATAGCCTGGCTGTCTTATGGACTGTCAAGCCTCCATAACGCAAATAATGAAGCTGTATTCACGTCAATTATAGTTGTTACAGACAGGAGGATTCTTGATAACCAACTCCAGAGGACCATATCCTCCTTTGACCACACCAAAGGTCTTGTTGAGACCATAGGTAAGAACAAGTCCTCCAAGGACCTTAAACAGGCCATAGACGACGGTAAGAAGATCATTGTAACGACACTCCAGAAGTTCCCTGTAATCTATGATGAACTGGATGATGTCGCCGGAAAGAGGTTTGCTGTAATAGTTGATGAAGCCCACTCAAGCCAGACTGGAAAAAGTGCAAGTAAGCTTAAGGAAGGTCTTGCAGACAAAGAGGATGCCCTTAAGGAATATGCTGAAATTGAAGCAATTGAAGAGGAAAGCAAGGAGGATTATGAAGACCTTCTTGTGAAGGAACTGCTTGGACATGGAAGGCATCAAAACCTTTCCTTCTTTGCATTTACCGCTACGCCTAAACAGAAGACACTTGAAGCTTTCGGCAAGAAGCAACCTGACGGAACATTCATAGCTCACCATATATACAGCATGAGACAGGCTATCGAGGAGGGCTTCATTATGGATGTTCTAAAGAACTATATGACCTACAAGATTTGCTACAGGATAGCAAAGGAAACAGATGATAACCCTGAGGTGCCTACTTCCAAGGCAGTCCAGACAATAAAGAGGTATGCTTCCCTCCATCCATACAATCTCCAGCAGAAAACCGCTGTAATTGTTGAGCAGTTCAGGGAGATAACAAAGAATAAGATTGGCGGAAGAGCCAAAGCAATGGTAGTCACCTCATCAAGGCTTCATGCAGTCAGGTATTACCAGGAGTTTAAGAATTACATTGAAAAGATGGAATATGATGATGTCGATATACTTGTTGCATTTTCAGGAGTAGTGAAGGATGGCTCAGTTGATTATACAGAGGAAGGTATGAACAAGCGTAAAGATGGCTCCACAGTAAAGGAAGATCAGCTTAGAAACGACTTCCATGGTGATGACTTCAATGTCCTTATTGTTGCAGAAAAATATCAGACCGGCTTTGATGAACCCCTACTCCATACAATGTTCGTAGACAAGAAGCTACAAGGGGTTAAGGCAGTGCAAACACTTTCAAGGCTCAACAGAATATACCCTGGCAAGGAAGACACCTTTATACTTGACTTTGCAAACACACAAGAGGAGATTCTCGAAGCCTTCAAACCATACTATGAGTCCACAACATTGGATTCAGAGATAAACATCAATTTGATTTACGATACCAAGAATTCCTTGAGAAAACATCTACTTTACAATGACGAGGATATAGAGAAGTTCATCAAGCTATACTACAAGGAAGGCAAACAGACAGATACTGACCTTGGAAAGATGACTGGGCTATTGAAACCAGTTGTGGAAAGATACAAGCTTCTTGAAGAGGACCAAAGATTTGAGTTCAAGAAGACCCTTAGAAATTTCGTAAAATGGTACTCCTACATTGTTCAGATTGCAAGAATGTTTGACAAAGAGCTTCAGAAGGAATATGTATTTGGAGCCTATCTGGAGAAGCTACTACCGAGAGTTTCTGAAAAAAATGTAGAGATTGAGGATAAGCTAAAACTGGAGTTCTTTAAGCTTGAGGAAACTTTCAAAGGTGATATCGGTCTAAATCCAGTTGCAGAAGATGGGGTGATATATAATCCGAAAAGCATCAATCCTGAGAGGAAACCTAATGATGAGGACGAGCTTCTTGAGAATATCATCAAAAGGGTCAACGAGAGATACTCTGGGATATTTACTGAGGGTGACAGAGTAATCATAGATACCCTCTATAAAAGAGCTGTTAAGGACAATAGTAAGCTTAGAGAGTATGCCAAGAACAACGATTCAGAAGTATTTGAAAAGAGTATATTCCCTGATGTATTTAAATCTACTGCCCATGCTTGCTATATGGAGTCAACAGAATCCTACACAAAGCTTTTTGAGAACAAGGAATTCTTCAATGCCATAATGGAAGAAATGGCAAGGCTTGCTTACAGAGATTTAAGACAATAAATATGAGCCCTCAGAAACTGATCTGAGGGCTTTGCAAATACTTTATTATGATTCTTCGTTGGAGCTTACTTAAATACATAGAAGTTCGCCCGGCGTACTTTTTGATATGAAATTCTGGAGGTGTAGTTATAAAATCTCAAAATGAAATATGGAGACGAACAAAATGGCAGAAAGTTGAGCAGTCACGAGAAGAATACTTTGTTGTTTATAACCCAATAAATTTGATTGACATTAACTATGCCGTCTTAGATATTTACTTTACTTCTGACTTAGGTTTTGAAGAAATTGCAAGTATAATGGAAAACGAGTTAACACTTTGGATCACCAAGTATCCTGTTCCGACTTTAGTTTACCCTTTAGATAAAACTGAAGATACGATTTCAATAGGAAGTATACGAAAAGGAGATTTCTTGATGGGCTATGTTGATGATACATCGAAAAACATTGCTGAAACATGGGGTGATTATGCGAAGTTGATTCATTCAAAGAATATCAAGCACATTACAGATGAAAAGCTTAACAGTCTCTATCGTGGATTAGCTTTTAAAACAATAGATGACCGTATTAAAGAGTCTAATGAAGAAATCCGTACAAAACGTAAAATAAAGAGATTTATGGATTTTTATTTCTTCAGTTGGTTGTTAGTATCTATACTAATTTTAGTTGCTGGTTTTAAGAGCTATCTTGTAGGAGTTTTAGCATTTCTATACTCATTATGTCAATTGTATAAGAAAGCAAGAAGTTTTAAAGGGCACAAAACAGCAAAACAATTAGAGGATGCAAAAAAGAAATTAGAAATGGATCATTATTATTATCATTGTGAATTAAACCCAAAAGGTTTTCTGAGGCTAAAACAAGAAAACTATGAAAAAATGAGCCAAGACAAATTGAGAGATCAAAAAGAAGCAATTGAAGCTAAAGATATATAAAAAAAGCCCACGGCTAAAAGCTGAGAGCTTTTGCTTCCAACCTTCAAAAAGTTTACCCGGCGTACTTTCCGATTTTAAACTTCAATAATTTTCAAATTAGTACCTATTCCATAACAATGCGCAATGCCGTTCTTTACTTTCCCTTGAGCATGTGTCCTTTCACCATTATAATCAAAAAACAGGTCAAACAGAGGAGAACCTTCAAAATCATACTCTATGAGTTCCTCTTGGATTATCTGTGCCATTTCATTCACATTGTATCCTTTACCCTTCAACTCTGCGATAATTTTTTGATCAATTTTTAGTTCCATAAAATCCCTCCTTGTCTTAATTATACAACAGATGTTTTAAAATCCACATATTTTTTGATTCATCAAGATTGAAAGAATCAAAAGTTCGCCGGGCGAACTTTGCATTTATTATAATATTTGTATAACAATATTATCAATAATTACAATCAACAAGAGTGAGTTCCCATTCATTTCTTTGCATTCCAGCTAACTTCTTTCAGTATATCCCTGATAACCATATGCCAGAACCCCACAAGGTGTAATCCTCATGGGGTTCTTCAGGTTACTATAGGCCAGGTGAAAAATCATACGGTCTTAATGCCAATGCATCCTCATAGCCATCGGCATAAACAACAAAAATTTCAACCGGGTAGCCTTCAGCATCCCATCCGTCGGGGAAACTTTCAGGACCAATCTCTTGAATGGGCTCAATTCCATTAACCATCTCTATCTCTCCAGGAGAGATGTTGTAGATGTTATCTTCATAATAAATACCTTCTAATCCATCTGGAAATATGCTAAAAGCTGATATTCCTGTTATATTTTCTCTCCAGTCCTGATCATCTGTAAAAGTTATTGTATAGTCTTCATTTAGAGTCAACTCCGGCGGTGTCATTAAATCATCCTCGTCTTGTATCGGTTGCTTCTCTTGCACCCGAATTTATAACGAGACCACACCGTACGTGCGACTTTCATCGCATACGGCGTTCCATCGATAATAGAATGTAAGACATCCCCCAATGTCTTTTCATTTAATCATATACTGTAGCAAATTGATAGTCAATCCTAACTCTATATAGTCTGCAAATGTTGTAATTATATCATTTAGTATTCTCATTTATCACCTGAGTTATCAAAACAGAGATATCAAAAAGTACGCCGGGCGAACTTTTCAATAAATGATAATCTTATTATACCAATTTTTATTGAAAACACTCTGTTTACTGTGTTTACAGATTTTATAATATTGTTATCCAAAGATTATATACATAAAAAAGTCCCTTATACCCTCTGACTTCTATGATATCCTACATAACCCCCTTGTTTTTTTGGTATATAGCACCTTTATATATTGTTATGTCATGTTTTACAGTTGCACGTATTTTAAGTTTAATCTCTATGATCCAAAAAACTCTCAATTTCAAACTTTTGATGGGTAAAAACCAAATCAAAATATCCAAGTAAAACACATGGTGCCAACTTAATCAATTCCAACAAAACCAAATTCACTATCTAAGGCTTTCCATTCTCTCTTAGTTTCTTTGCCTAATTGACTCGCCATCACAATATCAGCTCCAGACATTGCAAAGCTGATGCCTAAGAGAAATGTATATGTTAAGTTTCCAGTTACTGAATTAACTAAAATTACCATCATTGAAGTTGTAAAAAATGGTAACACCAATGAGATCATCAATTTCTTTTATCTATAAACTCATCACTCTTGAAGTATGGTATATCCCATTTATTGTCCTTAGAAAAGACAATTCTTTCACCTCTGCCAACAAGTCTATATGATATGTAGTGGGTTAATTCATGTACTACGAACATCCCAAAAAATACCGTTATTACCAATACATCGATACTGAATCCATTAAAATCTATAAAGTAATAGTTATAAGCTACTCCAAGTGCTGTTCCAAGAATATATAATATCAAGCTTAAAATGCTGCCTCTTTTTTTATTCAGAATTAATGGGGTCATCACATATTCCCCTCCCAATTATTTAATGTAAAATAATTACACTATCTCAAATTATATCATAGAATGCTTAAACTCTCACGAGTGAAATCAGTTAAAATGAATGTTTCATCGTATTTATATACTCGCTGGTAATAATACCTACTTTGATTTCAATTAATAAATTGCTGCTTTCATGCCTTCTGTTCAAAAAACATACTGAGTGGTCAAAAAGTACGCCGGGCGAACTTTTTTAGTGGATAATATTTTTATACAAATATTATATGAAGCTTACTTTACAAAATTTTCTCGAACATGTGTTTTTATTGTGGTATAATATTTTTACTGGAGGGCTTAGCATGAAAGATATAGAGATGATCACGACATTCATACCGGACAAGTTGCCTATCCCCTATAGGTTTAGGATAGCCGCTGAAGATCAAAGCCTACTTGTGGTAAAAATCAATCACATTCTATTTGCTGAGGAGGATAAAAAAGAACAGAAAATAAAATATAGATGCACCTGCACAATCAATGGCATCAAGAGAACCTACGACATCTACTATATGAAGGAATCTATGAAATGGTACATAAGAGCATAAAAAAAGGCCACCCCATAAGAAATGAGGAGGCTTTTAGTCTAAGTTTAATGTTTCTTTGTATTCTCTCTCTTGGACGTAGTTTGAAATATCATGTGAAATATTGACTTCAGGACAACTTCTTGCTCTTTTCTATAATATTGTTATCCAAAGATTATAAAAAGCCCTACCTATTGGTGGGGCTGTATTGTTAAACAGAAAAAACCAGCCAATAAGAACACATAAGAAAGGTGTATAGAATATGTCGGTTCTATACTTGGAGTTCCCAATATTAGCTGGTGTGTTTATTATAACACATTTGTGCTAATACTTGAACTCTCTTTTTTCTTCCAAATGCGTATATTAGTATCTTCAATTTTCATAGCTGTGTAATGCCAGATACTCATCTACTTAAACATACATTCCCTTTACAAAATAACTGTTAAGGATAATAGAAATCTTATCGAGTATTCTAAGAAAAATGATTCAGTTGTGTTTTAGAAGAGCTTACTCCAGACGCATTCAAGTCCACCTCACATGCTTGTTATATGGACTCAACAGAATCCAATACAAAACTTTTTGAGAACAACGAATTCTTCAATGCCATAATTAAAGAAATGACAAGGATTGCTTACAGATACCTAAGATAATAGATAACACCCTCGATTTAAGTCTAAGGAGTCTTATCTGTCTTTGAAATTCAAGTAGTTTATTCTATATGACTATATGATTGTTGCCAATACAATTAAACAATCACAACTTTCGCAAGGGACAAATGTTATAATTTGTTCATAAATAGATTTTATACACAATATATAGTAGTCATAAGTATTTGTGTATACACTATATTGAAATTCATTAAGTTTAGTGATATAATGCAGTCGAGTAAGAAAAGTGTAAATTTACGAAAGGAGTGATTACTATCAACGTAGAAATGATATTAGTGGAATCAATAAAAATGTTGGAACTTTCACCTACGCAATTCTTAAGAGTTCAAAGTAGCTACAATGCCTTAGCAAATGAGCTGCAAAAGTCAAATGCCTCTGTAATTGTTTATCCACAAGGCTCAATACGTCTTGGAACAACTATTAGGCCATTTAAAGAGAACAAGGATGCTGAATTTGATGTAGATTTAGTTGCTTTGTACCCGGTTGCAAAATATAGTGTTCTGCCTCAGGAAATCAGAGATTATGTAGGAGATGTACTAAAGAACAATGGTACTTACTCAAGTAAGCTCTCTGAAAAAAAGAGATGTTGGCGCATAGATTATTCTCAACAAGATGATATAGGTTTTCATGCTGATATTGTACCAGCAATTCCAGAAGACTATGCAACAGTCTACAAAATACTTCCAAAGGATGGTTTGCAAGAGTTTGTTGATTCAGCCATCGCTATAACTGAAAAAGAAAATTCTGACTCAAGAGCTATTTGGTGCTCAAGCAATCCAAAAGGATATGCTGATTGGTTCGATATGATTAACAGAAAGAATTATTCTGAATTACTTGAGCAGAAGAGACACAATATTTATAAGGATAATGTTGATCTATTTTCGAGTGTTGAAGAAGTCCCACTTCCACTTGTTAAATCCCCTATGCAGAGAATTATACAATTACTTAAAAGACATCGAGATGTTTGTTTTTCTAAGAGTCCCTCGGAAAAAGACAAGCCTATTTCAATAATCATCACAACCCTTGTTGCAGAAACTGTAGATAAGCTTGCACTTAACAGTCTAAATTTGGTAGAACTTTTAATAGAAACCACTAATGCTTTAATCGAAGCTGGGAGTTTGATTGATGATCAGAACTATTCTTCTTATCGAGTTAGAGATTTACTGTATAGAAAAGACGGTGAATGGATAATTCCAAATCCTGTTAACACTAAAGAAAACTTCGCTGATAAATGGAATTCAAACCCTGCAAAGGCAAGAGCATTCTTTAATTGGTTAAAAGCAATTGAGAATGATATAATTTTGAACTCAAATGATGAGGACTTTGATAGAATTTTATGCGAGAAATTAGCAATAACCTATCCAGATCCATTACAGAAGAAAGAAAAAATAATTACTGTCAATAAGGCATCCTCCAGCAAGCCTTGGAGAAATCAATGACAGATAGGATTATGCTATCCGTAAAGGATTGGATTGAGTCAAGGGATTTTGACGATGTAAGTATTGATATTAGAAAAGATCTGATTGTAGTTTCAGGTACAGTAGCGTTCAAGTTCTACTACGAAGGTTACGAAACTATTCTATCAGACAAATTTACTCTAAAAATATTAGTATACAGGAACTACCCCGAAAAGATTCCCGATATTGTTGAACTCGATAATAAAATTCCAGACGATTTCCATAAAAATGGTAGATCTTTATGTTTAGGTACACCTTTAGAGATGTTGCTCTATGCTAATACAAATTGTGTAGAAGCTTTTCTTGACAAGTATCTTACCTCATACTTAATGAGTTTTATGTTCTATAGAGAATACGGGATTTGTCCGTATGGGGATCGTAGTCACGGAGCACAAGGAAAACTTGAACATCTAAAAGAGTATTTTAATGTGAGTGAAGAAGACTTAGTCTTGCAATTATTAAACTTAGCAATAACGAATGATCTTGGGCGTAATGAAAAGTGTTGTTGTTTGAGTGGGCTTAAATTTAAAAAATGTCATCTTAAAGAAGTCGAATATCTAAAAAGAAGTATTTCTAAACATAACTTAGAAGGTACTTACAAGGAGTTGAGTAATTTTGTCAAAATCTAAAATTCCTCCTAAAGTTGTCTTGGAATTGTGGGCACGGGCAGCTGGAAGATGCCAGAAAAAAGGTTGTAATAGAACCTTATTTGAGTCAATGCATGCACCTGAAAGCTTTAACGCTGCTGAAATGGCCCACATTATCGCAAACTTACCAAATGGACCAAGAGGTGGTGAATTCGAATCTGAACGCTTAGCAAAAGATGCCAACAATTTGATGTTATTATGTCCTTCGTGTCACAGAGAAATTGACAAGGAAAACAACTTAGACTATTACACAGTTGAACTCTTAACAAATATGAAAAAAGAACATGAGAGCAGAATAAGATTAGTAACAGATATTACAGAAGACAATTTGTGCCATGTAATTACGTATTACGCTTCAATTGGTGATAACGAAACACACTTTAAAGATAAGCGCTTAAAAGCTGATTTACTCCCACATTATTTTACACGTTCACCACATATAAATCTTGGAATGAGCGGCAAATACGATAGAGACAATTCTCCAGAGTATTGGAAAGACGAAGAGTATAATCTAATAAAAAATTTCAATAAAAAGGTTAGACCTCAAATCGAAGATAATAAGGTTTATACATTTACAGTTTTTGCACTCGCTCCGATACCACTCTTAATAAAGTTGGGGACATTGTTAGATGATAAGGTTAAATCTGTCATATACCAGAAACACAGATATCCTGACACTTGGAAATGGATGATAGAAAATCAGGATGACTTTGAGTATTTAGTCAATTACCCTAAAAGAAATTCTGATGTAATTGCCCTAAATATATCCTTATCTGGAACAATAACTAACGATCGAATTCAGACGATATTTACCGATAAGAATGTTGATATATGTACTGTCACGTTAAATAGACCCAAACTTGATTTTTTAAGTACACAGAAACAATTGGATTTGTTTTCATCAACATTTATTGAGGTGTTAGATAAACTAAAGAAGACATATGGCCATAAGAATGAACTCCATATATTTCCAGCGTGTCCATCAAGTGTAGCAGTAGAAATAGGGAGAAGATGGTTAAAGAAATCTGATATGAAGTTGATTATCTATGATGAGAATAAAAGTAGAGGTGGGTTCATAAAGGCACTTGAGATTTCATCAGAATATGAATAAAACTACGGAGAACACAAACTATTTTACACTGTATATTACGCTTCAACACGACCATTGAACCGGTTAGCAAGGCCACAATAACATTACTACTTTTGCATGCCCAATTTGTACTTAATTTCCATCAATTTATCAAGGGTGTTTCTCTCTGATACGCAACAAACCTTTGACAAATCTCTGAAAATCAAGCCTTTGCCGATTAGGCAAAATCAAGTAAAACCATTCGACTTAGGTAGACTTATTTATCGTTATGGTGGCCTTATTTCACCGCAAGAATGGCCTATTTTTAACGGGATAGTGGCCAAATCTGATTGTACTATTCATACACTACCAACTTTTCCTTGGTTGATAATATTTGTATAACAATATTATAGTAAACATCCTGTTTACTGTGTTTACAGATTTCATAATATTGTTATACAAATATTATTGAAATTAAAAAGACCCTTAAGGGTCTAAACGAATAGATAAATATAAATGGTTATCCAATGTATGTGATTATACAAAACAAGCAAATTCAAAAATATTCCAAACATCACAAGTTTGGTTCCGGTCTTTCTGTCTTCATCATAGGCTATACGCATTATTCTTATCAAAACTAAACTCATAGATACTCTGAACAGTATTCCTGGAATCAATGGAACCTCGTACAGCCATACCATAAAAGGATTTGCTTCTCTCCCAAACTCAAGATAGCACACTCCCAGATATGTCAGAAAATAATCAAGCATAAACAAAAAGAACAGAAGCCCAATGTATGCTGTGTATCTTCTCTTATTCCAGTCTATATCAAGTGTTATACATGTCCTTAGCATTTAACCACCTCCTCATTTTCTAAAAAGCTAAGTAAGATGGTTATTACATTATGATCCAGTACCTCTGTTGTTTAACAAAGCCCCTATCCTTAGATAAGGGCTTCATTAAAAATTATTACCCTAATTGATGACTATTAGTAGTAGTCATCCTCCTCTTCATCCTCTATCACTATGTGGAAGAGATCAAACGGCAAATTATCCTCTGTTGTTGTGAATTCAGAGGCTCCCTCATCAAACAAAATGTCATTGAACATATCAAATATACTCATAGTCATTCTCCTTTCTTACATCCCCTTACAATATACCTGATCCTCTCCATTACTTCCCATGTCTCATCAAGTGTCATGTCACCAATTTTATTGTATGCTCTCAAAGCTTCATTCAGCTCATCGAGCTTCATCTCCAATTCTGAATCTGTTTTCTTTCTCCCAGCTTCCAAGGCTGTCAGCTCATTTATAATATGTTGGTCTCTAATCTCTTCATGCTTTTCAATAGCATTTAGGATCCTTTCTATGACATATGGATTAGGTGTTTTTTTCCCATTTTCTATTAGACTAAGATAAGCCGGAGAGATTTCTGCTAATTCTGCCAGTTTCCTCAATGTTAATCCATTGACCATTCTTCTCTTTTTTATAGATTCTCCATCCACTTGGCTCATAATTTCCCTCCTATTGACTATATTATACTATATTTTGTAAACATTGTAAACATTTATTTTTCTGTTTGTTTTATTGTTTATTTTT
>Ga0334893_1001272_pt1 | contig 25177 bp, 28 predicted proteins | sample GraSluR3_MG_5_FD_207218 | JGI IMG/M metagenome (GOLD analysis project Ga0334893, IMG submission 207218) | Sludge microbial communities from methane-producing bioreactor in Wageningen University, Netherlands - Granular Sludge_09_05-R3 | ecosystem: Engineered > Bioreactor > Anaerobic >...
GATGAAATGTAGTGTTTTTATGGCACGGGGCCGCGCAGTTGCCGCTTACTATTGCACCGTCTATTACCTCTGTGGGTGAAATTAGGGTTGGGAGTATGCCTTTGGCGTCCAGTCCATATATATAATTATCATGCATCAAACCCTGGCTTTGTATCATGTAGACATACACTACCCTCGGCAAATCGGGGTAAAGCCGTGCCGCCTCTGTCAGAGTATTATAAGTGAATGTCTCTTTTTCGTCCGGCTGTACGTTCTGTGCGGCTTTTCCCAGGTAGTAGGAAGCCTTAAGCCCGGCGAGCCTTACTGCTGCCTCATGGGCATGTTTTGTCAGCCCGGAAACCGGCTCGATAAGCAGAACAACATTATTCAAAGCCGAAAAACTGTTATATTTGGCTCCGGGACCGCTCATATCTATTATCCCTTCCTGGAAATTAACGATCTTCCCGCAGGTTACAACGGCACACCCCTCCAATACATGGGTGACTCCTTCTCCCACCGTGTCAACATCGCTGATAAAGCCCGGAAAAACCTGTCCGCAGCCTTTAACCTTAATCCTCGGCTGGATTATATCCTTCACCGGAATAATGCGTACTGATTCTCCTGGCCTTGCAATGTCAATATCCACATCCTTTATACTGGCATCTTCCTTAAGATATTTAACAAGTTCATTTTTGTCAATATGAAGTACCCCCGATTCCATACGGGTTCTGTCGGCAAAACGTATATCCCGGACCATAACTTTGCCAACTTCCAACTGCATCAAATGCACCTCCTTTACAGCCGCCGGCTGTTGTCAGGTTGCCCATAACAAACACCAAGGCCTAACCTTGGTGTTTGTTATGGAGTTATTAATGGATATTCTGTCTCTTGTATCCGTCTCTATTCTATTTCGCTTACTATCTCCTCAAACAGTTCTTCACCATAGTCTCCCTTTACCACAGGCCATACTTCTTCTCTTACCTTCTTGGCAAAGGCCGCCAGGTCTTCATCGCTGAACTCAACAATTGTTACCCCTGCCTCGGCAAGCAGGTCTTCAAATTCCTTTTCCTGAGCTTCCGCATCAACGAAACGCTTTTCTTCCATTGCTTTTGCTGCGCCGGTCAGGGCTTCCTGCTGTTCGGGCGATAACCTTTCAAACGCATCATCGCTTACATACATATACCACATTTCAAAGTGGTCATTAAGCGGCAGGTAGTATTTAATCAAGTCTTTGAAGTTGGAGTAATATCCTTCCGCCCCGGCACCTATGGCTCCGTTAACCATACTTGTCTGCATTGCGGTAAAGGTCTCGGAGAATGCCAGGGGAGTTGCTATATACCCCAGAGACTCCGCGGTTCCCTCAAAGGACTTTATAGGAGGAACCCTTATCTTGATATTCTTTGGAACATCTGCATTCTGCGGTTCCGGCGGCTCGTCCACAAGAGCAATGCCGCCAAAGTATAATGGGTATACGGCGATTAGTTTCATATCGTTCTTTTCAAGTATCTCCGCCATAGCCTTGTTCAATGTGCTGTCGCTTGCGTATACCTTTCGCGCCTGTTCCCAGTTCTCCACCAGGTAAGGAGCACTTGTTATTCCAAAGCTCTTGTCCAGGTTTGTGCCAACAGAAGCACACTGCATTTCAATGTCGCCTATGCTTACACGTTCCTGAACAACCGTATAGTCACCCAACTGACTGGCAGGGTAAAGCTCAATCTTTAAACTGCCGTTACTTCTTTCTTCCACGTCTTTTACAAAGGCCTGAAAATCCAGGTCGGAAACAGAACCGGCCGGTCTTATATGGGCCATTTTCCATACCGTTACTTCGCCTTCCTGGTCTCCACCCGTTCCGGATGAAGAACATGCAGCAAGGCTGACAGTCATTAGTATAATACAAATTGCCAGGCTAAATAGCTTCAGCTTTTTCATTTTTTCTCCTCCTTTTGGTTTTTTATACAAAGGCAAACTTTCCGCCCAGCCCTTTTTCGGCCGCTTTTTGATAAGCAACGGTAGCCACTGCAATATCCATGGCACCTGTGCCAATCGGGATGCAGAGGTAACGCTCGTCTTTGCCTATACGGCCAGGCTTTAATCCGGCAGCAAGCTCGCCTATTGTAGCATAAATGTTTTCTTCGGTAATCCTGCCAGCTTCGTTAAGCTCTGCAAGAGCTCCCCTGTGCAGGGTTTGCCCGATATGGTCAACGATAATCTTGTCTGCATTCAGTATGAATGCATCTTCGCATTCCTGGTAGGAGCCCATCGGGAACAGTACCATTCCCGGCTTAATCCATTCGTCTTTAACGAATTTTTCTTTGGACTGGGTGACGCAGACCACAGCATCCCCCTTAGCAGCCTCTTCGGGAGTATCAACGATTTTTATTTCACCTTTTACCGTGTCCTTCATATTCTCTGCAAATTTCAGGCTCGCTTCCCTGTTAATGTCGTATACTCTGAGTTCTTCAATATCAAACACCTCGGCAATGGCCATGGTTTGGGTGTGCCCCTGCATGCCTGCACCGAACAGGCCGACACGTATTGACTTTTTATCAAACATATACTTAAGCGCAACCGCTGTCTGAGCTCCCGTCCTAAGATTTGTGATGAGTTCACCGTCCATAACCGCCCTGAAGTGCCCTACTTTTGGATCTATCAGCAATATCAGAGAAGTAATGTACGGGAAACCGAGTTTTTTCCGCTCGCCTAAAAATCCTCCGGCCCATTTGATACCTGCGGTGTCCAACCATCCTACATAGGCGGGCATTGCATTCATAAACCCCTGGTAGGGTGGGTATGGAGCCGTCTCACCCAGATCCAGATTAACCTTGGTCGGGTTAATGGTGGTGCCTTCGCCAAATCCCTTAAATGTCTTGTCTACTATCTCCACTACATCTTTCATGGTAATTACTTGTTTTATGTCTTCCTGACTGAATAGTTTTGTTTCTACTTTACCTGACACAATTATTCCTCCTTTGTTGTTTTATTTATAATAAACTCCTTGAGACCGCTATCCCAAAGAATCTATTGGACTGTGTCCTAGCTTCTATAGGAAGCCGAAAAGCTTAGGCAGGAAAAGCGACAAATCCGGCCAGAAGGTGGTAAGAAATACTATTGGTACATATCCCAGCGTCAGGAATACCAGCGTAGGCTTCAGTATATCGTTGAATTTACACTTGCCTACACGCATGCCCAGATACAGAATGCTTGCATAGGGTGGCGTAACCCCACCCATCGCCAGGTTAACTCCCATTATGGATGCAAAATGTATCGGGTGAATCCCCAGTTCCTGGGCCAGCGGAAGCAGCAGCGGCGCAACCAGTATCATGCCTGTGGCATCGTTTACTATCATGCCCACCAGGAACAGGAATATATTAACAATCACCAGCATTAGTACCCTGTTTTGTGTGAGCCCGAAGAAAAGGTCAATAATGGCCTGGGGCACCTGCAACATAACGTATGTCTGGCTCAGCATGAGGCAGAACACAATCATTGTCATGATAGCACCTATGGATGTCGATGATTCAACTGTCATTTCGTAAAAGCTTTTCCTGTTCAGTGTTTTGTAAACCAGGAATCCTACCGGGATTGCATAGAATGCTGCAACACCGGCAGCCTCGGTGGGAGTGAAAACTCCGCCGTATATACCGCCAAGTATGATAATTGGCATCAATATGGCAGGCAGCGCACCCCATGAACGGTTTATTATCTGCTTTAGTTTCTCTGAAGCGGGCATCGGGGGCTCCAAAACCAGGTCAAACTTTCTTGCCCAAACCATGTTTATGGTAGAAAGCGTAATGGTGATTGCAATCCCGGGTCCTATTGTAGCCAGAAAGCAGGCCAGGATTGACGTCTCGGTAACCCATCCGTACAAAATCATTATTACGCTTGGGGGTATCAGAAGTCCCAGTATTGACGAAACCGTTATCAAAGCGGTTGAATATCCTCTGGGATAACCCTGCTCAACCATTCTGGGAACCATGATTGGAGCCGTGGCCGCCACGCCGGTGAAACCGCTTCCGGAGATTGCGCCGATAAGCGCACAGGTCACAACGCTGATAACTCCCAGTCCTCCCTTTATTCTTCCCACAAAGGCATCAACAAAATCCAGAAGACGTTTCGCTATACCGCTTCCGCCCATGAGAGCCCCTGCCAGGATAAAGAGGGGACTGGCGAGCAGCACCGGGGTTATCATCTGATTGAAACCCCACAGCATCATACTTTTCATTGAAACGCCGCCGAATATACTCATAAACAGCAGTGCTCCTCCAAAACAATAAGGAAGCGGCACACTCATTATGAGGAGAACAACAAGCAAAATAACATCCAGAAGGACAATGGTCAGCATTTTATCTCCTCCTTGTCAGCTGCAAATAAACTGTTGGTAAAATCTTTTACATAATCCACAAATTCAATTACGGCATATATAAGCATCAGTATTAACCCGATAAACATCGCACTTTCCCCTAAAAACATGGGAATATATAAAAGGTCGCTTAGTTTCCAACGGGTTAGAGAGTAAACAAAGAACCAGTACGCCCAGTATGTCAGCCATATACATACAGCTATCGAAATAATACTTTTAACTATATTAAATAGTTTTAAAGTTTTGGGCCGCTTTATATATACCGTCATAACACCGCATTCTATATGATTCCTCTGCTGCGAGGCATTTGCACCTCCCAGCATATAAAGCCATATGATGGGAAACAGCATCATCTCTTCGATGCCCATAAGCGGTGCCTTGAAAACATACCTTAAAATAACCTGGATAACGACCAATAGCGTTAAAGCCAGCACCAGTACAACTGTCACTATTCTCTGTAATGAAATCAATTTGTTAAGTGCTTTTTTAATACCGCTCTCCGGTTTCATCTTTCTACCCCCTTTAAGAAAAACTCTATGATTCTGTAAGTACTTTCTTCATGACAGTAAGGTCCTCTAACAGATAGTCAACCGCCAGCTTTTCGTCTCCTTCAACCAGGGCCTTAATAAACTTATTGTGAATTCTTGCAAGACGTATCTCTGTTTCCCTGCTTTCCTTGCCGGGGCGTCTGTCGAGGTACCTTTTCAGGTAATACACGTATCCCCTGTGACTTTCGCTCCTGAGCTGTTTGATCAGCTCATAGACAACCTCGTTACCGGATAGGTACGCAACATACAAGTGTATGTCCATGCCGGTCCTAAACACTTCGGATACATCCTCTTTGTCATACTCTTTACTCAGTTTCTTATCAAGCTTTATAAGGCTTTCGATATCGTCCGGCCCCAGGTTTCTGATGGCCAGCTTTACTGCAAACGGCTCAAGCAGCATCCTTATGTCGTATATCTCTTTTATTCTTTTTATCGAAAGAGGTGCAATCTGTACCCCCTTCTTGGGTATTACTTTGAGCAAGCCCTGGCCGTTCAGAATATTCAGGGCTTCTCTGACAGGTGTTCTGCTTGTCTGCAATTCTTCCACTATCTCTTTTTCTGAGACAAGCTGTCCCGGCTCGTAACCGCAGGATATTATTTTTTCCTTTATTATGTCGTATACTTCTTTTGTATTTGTCCTTGCCGCCATATTCCTGTTGCCCTCCTCCCAATCCAAATAACTGATTCTCAAGCTCTATCCGATATACTCCAGCAGGTCTGCTTTACTCATCCCATTGATACCTAGCCTTTCCAACGTTCTCCCTTCAGCCCGGAAGTCCCTTTCCAGTAAAACCGAGGCTAAATCTATAGCCAAATCCATAGTGGGTGTTTTTACATTTACCAGTTTTGCTAACTCTGTCATGGGTACCAGCCCCATCGGTATATCTTCCGTCAGTAATCTCGTGTCAAGCTTTGGCGGGGCATTCACAATTGCATATCCCTTAACGTTGCGTACAATTTCGTACATGGTATCGCCGGCAGCACCATAATATGCAGACATGCTTTCTTTGACATCCTTTACCTTTATCCCCAATGCTTTGCAAATTTCCATTTTTTCGGCATCCAGGGTTTCTATCATTCTTCCTAATGTCCGGCTGATTCCATCATAATAGAATTTAAAGCCGCCCTTTGTTTCTTCTACCCATCCGGTATTTAGCATCACGGGAAAAGGGTGAATTATCGCATTGTTGTTACTCATGTCGGATACCAAAACATTCTCTTCCTTCACCAGCTGTGGATAGGGTTCTTTCAGCAGGTCAATTATTTCACCAGCATCGGATGAAGGGAACGCCGCTATTGGCATAACTTTTTTGATACCGCCGATAACCGCAACGCCCGGTTCTTCCAGCCTGGCTGCATAGAAAAGACTGTTTGTCTCTGCCAGCTTTATGTCTGCGGTACAGTTTTTCTCCTTCAGCACCCTTTTGAATTCAAGCACTCCGCCGGTTGAACCCGGGCACAGTATCACGGTCTGACCACCCACCAGTTCGCAGGCCAGTCTTTCGGCTATATATTCATGGGCAAATGCGGGCAGAACCACAAGTATTACATCCGCGCCCAGGACCGCCTGTTTTATATTGGTAGAAATGTTTTCAATCTCTGCGAACCCGTTCAGCGAAACACCCTTAAGCTCAATTCCGCCTTTTTGTTTTAACGGTTTAATCACATCCTCATACCTGTCATATAAACTGACCTGATATCCCATCAGTTTAAGATAAGCGGATATGCATTGGCCCCCGTTACCTGCACCTAACACTGCATATTTAACGTTTTTCATTTTTCTCTCCTCCATAGCTGTATATAGTAGTACTTTACTCAACGCGTTTTCCAAAAAATTTCTCTTCTATTTTTCTTGCCGTCGGGGTATTGGATATTCCCGCCCCTAGCGTATCCTTAAGCGAAACATGCATAAGATCTCCCACCTCTTTGAGGGCTCCTATCATCTCATCAGCCGGTATAACACTATCAATCCCTGCAAGGGCCATTTCGGCGCAAATAATAGCATTGACCGCTGCTATTGTATTCCTTTGTATACAGGGTATCTCAACCATCCCCGCCACCGGGTCACAAACCATACCCAGAACGTTTCCAAGGGCAAGGGAAACTGCACTTAAAACCTGGTTGCTGTCACCGTCAAACATATCTGTAATAACAGCTGCTGCAATTGCCGACGCTGAACCGCATTCTGCCTGGCACCCGCCTACTGCTCCGGATATGCTTGCATTCTCCGCTATGATGACACCTATACCTGCCCCGGTAAAGAGAGACCTCACAACCTTTTCTTCCGGTACACCGTTTTGCTCCGCTACAGTTAATACCGCTGCGGGTACCGTCCCTGCAGACCCTGCCGTCGGGCATGCTACGATTTTACCCATCGAACCGTTGACTTCCATTACCGCCAGTGCATTTTTTATAACGTCTGTCACGGTAACACCGCATATGCTTCTTCCCGATTTTGCGAACCGGTCCATCTTCACTGCATTTCCTTTGAAAATATTGCCTAAAAGATCATTTTCCTTCTCCAGGCCTTTTTGTATCGAATCCTTCATTGCAGAGTAATTTTGTTTCATGTATTCAAAAACTTCCGTTTTTGTCTTTCCTGACTTATCCGCATCGAAACCAATGACTACATCGCTTATCCGGCAGTTGTTCTCCTTAGATTTTAATGCAAGTTCTTCACATGTCCTAAAGAAATGTTTTCCTTTTGCACTGGGCGGCATTACCGCTTCAAGCAAGAACGCCTCTTTGGTTCCGGGTATGTCTTTTACCCTTTGCAGTGTGCAGGTGTCCATTAACCCGGCCCTTTCCAGTTTGAACGAACAGCATTTGCCTTGGTCAGTAAAGCTTGTAATCTTCAGTTTCCCGTCAGTGTCCGACAGCTGTTTCTCAAATTCCGGCCTTTCTTGTTTGGTAAGTCCAATAATACAGTCCTGTTTTCCATCGGTGTCAGCCCTGTAACCGTTCACTTCTTCAATGTAAATATTGCCTCCGCCTATTGTTGCAGACCTTAGAACCTGCTTTCTGCCGTCTTTGTCTATTAGTTCTATTATGATAGTACTGGGATGGGCATTCTCAAGATTTACCCTGTCTATGCTGACTTTTATTCCGCTCTTTTCTGCTATATCTATGGAATCCCTTATTCGCTCATCGTCAACTTTCATCCCAATAACTCCTGCCACAACTGCCACATCGGTTTTGTGAAACGAATACGTGCTGGCCAGTGAGCCGTGGAATAATACCGTTATCTCTCTGGGCTTAAATCCGCAAAGCTGCCCTGCAACCAGGCCTATTCTTACGGCACCGGCGGTATGGGAACTCGACGGTCCTGTCATTATAGGACCTATTATGTCAAAAATATCAAAGCTGTTTGAATACGTCATATTATCACCCGACCTTGTTTGGTTTTTTGATTGTTTAGTACATTGCTAAAGATCTAATTCTACTACGTTTTCCGTATTCTTTAGCTTGTCGTATACATACTTGGCAGTGCCTATATCCAGTGAACCCATACCTATAAGGCATGCACAAACAAGTTCGTCGTCATTTTCCCTTGCCGGTTTTTCCCCTGATACAATGTATCCCAGTTCCGAATAGATATCCTCTTCGCTAATTCTACCTGCCTTCACCAGCTTAAGAAGCTCTCCCCTGTGTGCATTCTGGGCCCAGCTGTCTACAATAAGCTTGTCGCAGGTCAGTGGAATCTGCTCGTCCAATTCCTGGTATGAGCCCACCGATACCACCAATGCCCCTTTCTTCAGCCATTCCTTCCTGACTAACGGTTGGTCCGCCACTGTCACTGTGGCCACAATATCTGCACCCTCCGCTACTTCCCGGTTGGATTTTACCGCCTTTATGTTCAGGCTCAGCATATCGCCCATTTCTTTAGCGCATTTGACCGCAGTTTCATCATTGATGTCAGTTATCCTGATTTCTTTGACATCCATAACTTCGTTTAGTGTCATAATGTGCATCCTGCCCTGTAGGCCCGCACCTATTATTCCTACCACAGCCGCGTCTTTTCTTGCCAGATATTTTGCTGCAACTGCTGTAGCCGCCCCTGTTCTTATTGCGGTTATATATGTCCCATCCATAACCGCAATCGGGCGCCCGGTTTCAGGTTCGGTCAGTATTATGGTCCCGAATATGAAGGGTAATCCTTTCTCGGGGTTTTTGGTATAACCGGAAACAAATTTAATTCCCATAGCTTTCAATGAAGCCACGTACGCCGGCATGGAGTTGGCAGAACCGTAAAAATGAGGCCATTCTCCGTTTATTCCCATATTCAGATTAATCTTGGCAGGCATAACCACTTGACCGCTTCCATGGTCCCTGTATACCTGCTCGGCTACTTCAACTGCTTCCTTTGCGTTTATCGCTTTTTCTACCTGTTCACTGCTTATCAGAACAACACTCAAATCACCAAACCTCCTTTTGTTAGTTATACGTCACATATACTTGATGAAAAAGTCCTGCGTTTTTTGGTTTGCCGACATCAACATCCGGGAATGGTTATGATGTTACTATAAATTGTCGTGTATACATGAAGTATACTTAATTAATACTTGAAGTATATATTCTACGTCCAATTAAAGAATCCTTCTTCATAATTAAAAAAAATCGGCTTTTAGCCGATTCGATTAAAGCTTTGCTTTGACAGCCGCCGCAGGGTGCCCCGGCGGAATATTTGTAAAATACCCCTGTAAAACCATCATGTGGTATCCTGAACTGGCCCCTGTGGGCATGGCCGCTGAATACCAGCTCCGGTTTTATGTAAAATGTTTTATACCGAGACCTTTCAACTCCTTCGGTCAGCCTTTTTCTTTAATCCCCATGGCAAAGGCCTCTGCTTTTTTTAAATCCTTATCATTCGGCCTGCCCTTGTTTTGTGTACTACCTCCAGCGGAACGGTTGATGTCGAAAAGATAAATGCTTTCTTATTGTTCTGCCTGTCAATGCTATCAGCCAGGTCCAGTATGCTTTTATGATGTTCCCCGTTGTATATACCGGAGCCAAAACCAATCAACATCCTACTTAAAGTACTTAATTAGGATTTTTTGTGTCTGCCAGCAACAAAAAAGCTCCTCCCGGTTAGGATTAATTAACCGTATCCGGAAGGAATTTTCTTGCCTTCTTTGGTTTACTGGCTGTACAGTCTATTCCTGATAAAAGCACATATGCCCTCCATAGCCTTCTTTGCTTCGGGAAACAGGGGGGACATTATGGGGAATGCATGAACCATGCCTTCCCAGACCATTAATGTCGTATCGGTGCCCTGCTCCTTCGCTTTTTTGGCAAAGTTAACCGTGTCATCCAGATGTATTTCATTGGTTCCTATGCACAGCAGAACTGGCGGCAGGCCCGCAAGATCCGCCTTAAGCGGCGACAAGTGCGGCAGTCCCGGGTCATTATCGCCTATATAGTACCCGGTCCAAACCGACCATGAGTTAAGCGGTGCAATATCCTTTCCGGCATTGGCTTTAAAAGACCCGGCGCTGCAGGTAAGGTCGGTAACCGGCGATATGGACACGCCTCCTCCCGGCAGCTCGATACCTTTGTCCCTTAAGGCTATTATAGTTGCCAAAGTAAGTGTTCCCCCTGCGGATTCACCGCATATGACTATATCCGACGGCAAATATCCCTGCTCCAGCAGCCAAAGATATGCTGTTACGCTGTCATCCACGGCAGCGGGGTAAGGGTGCTCGGGTGCAAGCCTGTAATCGAACAGCAGCGCTTTAGTTCCGCTGCCCAGTGCAAATTTTGAAACATGGACCCGGTGCGTCAAGCAAGACCCTGAAATAAACCCTCCCCCGTGAATATACATAATGACCTTTCCCCCGGGCGCATCTTTGGGTATGAGCCATTCTGCATACATGTTTTTAATCCTGGTGGGTAAAGCTTTTATGCCCTTAGGCATCCGGTTGGCCCTTGCCGATGCTTTGTCAACGCTTTTTCTGAACTCTTCAACCGAAAAACCTTCGTCAATCACTTCCGGTTTCAGTCTCAGCTTAAAAAGATGTCGGTTTTTAATCAGGCCGATAAACAATCGGCTTCTTAGACTCTGCATGCTATCCCCCTACTCTCAATTTTTCTTTCCACAACTGTCCTCCTTCAAAAACATATTTATCAGTATATCAGCATTCGGCATGGCTGTTCTTCCCTGACGGGTGGCTTTGTATATGGCAAGACCGTTAATTGATGTCCAGAATACCACCGCCAGCTCATTCGGATCGGCCTCAACAATGGTGCCTTCTTTCTGTCCATCGGCCATTATCTTTGCTATCTCCCGGTACGGTATATCACGCTTTTTTTCAATTATATTCTTTGCGGCCTCGGGTATGGCCGCCGAGTTTGTAGCATGGGCGATCAGCCGGCATGTTTGTGTAAAATCCCGGCTGTCTTCAATGGTCTTTATCAGCTGCTTTACGGCCATTTTGATCTTTTCATGGGGCGGATCCGTCATTTCCTTAAGTGAAAACACCGCCGAATTCATTTTATCCAGAGCCTTCTCAATAAGCTCCACATAAATCTCATCCTTGGATTTATAGTAATGGTATATAAGGCCCTGAGCCATACCCACCGTTTCGGCAATATCCTTTATTTTGGTTGCGAAAAGGCCTTTGGCCGCAAATTGCTGCAGTGCGCCCGACAGTATCTGCTCTTTTCTCTCTTCCCGCATTTTTTCGTTTTGCTGCCTGCTTCTCGCCATGATAACACCCCGCCTTCTGATTATGATTGAATGTTCATTCAATATATTACTATAATATTACGCGTATGTCAACCGGTTTTTGATAATTTATTCCATTACTATCACGGCACCGTTCCGGCTGTCCATCCAGTTAAAAAGAAATTCCGCATGGCTGGTATAATTTCGGACACACATATTTGAGCGCGGGAATGTACCTATGGTGTGAAGGTATTCGGTAGTCCCGGGGTCCACTCTCTCCCCGTCCTGCTGCTCGTATGCCACCGGAACACCGTGGATGTACGCCCCGCCGGTGAACCGCAGCGCAAAGGGTGCATAGCCTGCAACATCAGGCGAATCGCTTTTCAGGTATTCAAACCGGTCCTTCTTTTCTATTGCCTTGTAGCTGCCGAGGGTGGTTTCAAAGGAAAACTCCCCCGGAAACCCGGTCGTGGACAGTGTATACGAAACCAGATTCAGACCGTCTTCTAGCACTTCAAAGGCAGCCTGATTCTGGTGGGTTCTGTCCACCACCACAACATGGTTCAGCCGGCTCAATACAACATCCGGGTCAATGTATTTTTGGGGTACATAATAATCCCCGCCAAAGGTAGGTACGTTTACATGATAAAAATCCCCGGCTTCACCAAGTATCCTTACCAGCATCCCATCCGGGATATAGCGGAAATCCCCGTCCGCATCCGCCTGTAAATATGCCGGGGCACTGTGATACACCCTGTAACCGTGTTGGTCCACCGCGGCGTCCCCTTTTGAAGGCGGTGCACCGTTTTGATTCTTATAGTTGCTGACAAAATGAAGAGGCCCCTGGGCTATCTGCTGCTTCAGCCCGTTCACTGCGCCCCTCATGCTGTCAAACCGGAAGGTCCTGGGAGTACCCTCGTTCGAGTGAAGATATCCCTCGTTAATTTTGCTGCCGTCCCAGAACCCTATCCTGTACCAGATATTCGAGCCTTGAAACTCGTCACTTTCAACCTTCTGCAAAAGCGACACCTTGTCCAGATTCCCCACACTTGCAACGGCAGCAGAATCCGCCACCGGATCTTCGCGTACCTTTGCTCCGTTTTCAGCTGCCACAAGAAAATAGTCGAAGGAGAGGGGGTACCGGGTGTATTGCACCGCGTCATTTATGCCTTCCGGCAGGGCTGTACTGTATTCGTGCAGCACTGCGTTCATCTTTTTGGAACCGACTTTCTTTACCATCTGCAGGCTCTGCTGCCTGTCAAGGGCGGATATTCTGTCCTCCCCGTCCTCCTGCTGCGAGGTCCTGGTAATCCGCAGGTCATCCTCTATACTGTAACCGTTGATGTTCTCCTCCACCGCTTCCCTGTCGGATTTTGCAAGCCTGTCCTCCCTGGGCACACCGGTCTGCCGCCTTGGAACGGGCCGCTCTTCGGGAGGCGCAGCTTGACGGTTAACACAGCCAGAGACCGCGGCTAACGCAGCTGCAATAATAGCTGTTATAATAAGGCTGTTTTTCTTCATATACATCTCCATCCAGTGTTTTTTGTTAATACTCCCGAATTTATTTTTCTCAAGTAACCGCGGCATTATGTATTTCACGATCAAAGTCAAAGCAGCCCACCGCTAGTGAGCTGCCTCCCGAACCAGGCCGTGGGTATCGGAAATTATACCAACCGTTTTCATTCCATGCTTCACCGTCCTATAATATCCTGAAAACTATCGGAAGGTCCTTAATTCGTTTTCTCCAAATCATATGGTTATACCCTTCGCCCCAATAGTCCTTTACTATATAAGCAGGCTCCCCGAACTTCTTGTTCCATACCCTCTGGGCGTTTTTGTACCCGCTGTCCAGACAGAACTCGTTTATATTTTTACCCAGCAGGGTAAGGCAGATGGCATTCAGCATAAGTGTGCCGATACCCTGCCTTTGGTAGGCTGGGTGAACGAAAGCCGTTCCCACCTCAACCACGCCTTCCAGCTCTCCGCCGGTGCAGCCTAGTATAATCGAGCCGGTGGGACCGTATTCGATGGTGCCTATAACCTTCCCGTTATCCAAAGCAATCAGAAAATACCTTCTACTCCCCTTTGACTTTACGTCTTCCTCCAGGAGGTTTTTCTTATCATTTATCTCATTTTCCAAATCTTTGGTCATGTGCGCCAGGCCCTCTTTGGCATAGGTATCCCGGAGTACCAGTTCAAAAAATTGGTGCAGCTTTTCAGCATCTCCGGACCCTGGCCTTCGTATCTCTATCCTTTTCAATTTTCTTTTCCCCCTCTTGGTTTTTTTCTTTTAGTTTCCAGCCTTCTTTTTGCTGCCGGCGGTCTTAAGAGCTATAAACAATATACCAATAACAGCCAGGGGGAAGGAAATTACAAGGAAGTTTAGCATGGATTCATAGGTTCTGAAGAACAGAGTAAAGACTGCGCAAAGAAGAATAAACAAAGCACCGCCGACTACAGGTTTTTTCCATGAGATGGCAAGAGCGACCAGCACAACTAACGACGGTATTAAATGTATAAAAAACCCCAAAATTTCTTCTGTAAGCGAAGCATCGCCCGAGAATGCATCCAGCGCAAACATCGACAGAAAAAGGATGTATAATATGCCAAGCCCTGCAGGAAGCCAAAGATATTTTTTTGCCTTCACTATATTTCCCCCCAGATTATTATTTCCCCTTCTTGCCCGATATCTGTAATATTTCCAGTTTCAATACCGACATATTGCCCCAGAACACCACCGAACGGTATACATGCTCGCATTGGTTTTTGTTATAACCACCATCCTCGATAACCGTTGCACACACAAGTGGATTGCTTTTTATAAAATCAAGCTTTAGACCCTTTAGAGCAGTCGGTTATCTCCCTTTCCCGCTTGTTCATATGATATTTATGCATGGCGCACCTCCTACACTGTAAATTAATATTCTATGGGCTTTCCTGGCAGTCTCAAACAGACCGGCCATCTTAAACATAAACCTGGTGCCGGTGCTCAGCTTCTTAATTTCTTCATTATAGGTGAAATACCTTTCTTCTATAAAATGAATTCCCTCTGCCCATTTAGTTATTTCCTCCGGGCTGTCAATACCCCAGCAGATATCGGCGGCGGTTTTTTTAAGCGACGGGTGGCTTTTGACCCGTTTAGCCGTAAGAGTGCTGAAAGCGTCAAAAACAAGCGTATAGCTGCCAAACCTCTCCTTAAGCCTTATTATTAATTCTTTTACTTCCTCTTCTTTGAGGTACATGAAAAGCCCCTCGGCTATGACTATGCATTGTTCCCGGCCTGCCGGTATTTTTTCTGTCCAGCCCGGCTCTGTAACAGAGGATGCTATCATATGGTACTTATCCGCTTCACTGTAAAATAAGCGCCGTATATCCATGACCTCTTCAAAATCCACATCGTACCAGTCAACGCCGCCGTTTGCAATTCTGTCATACCTACTGTCAAGGCCGCAGCCCAGATGCAAGGCGATGCCTTCCCTGCCTTTCAAAAAAAAATCCCTTACATAATCATCAATAAGCTTTGCTCTTATACACATCATTATGTTCGTCTTCTCCGGGACCTTCAGCGACCTGAAGTCATAGTCAATTTGGCTGGCAATTTCGGCCGCCTTTTTATCGACGAGTATTGGGTTTTGTTTTTCACTCTCCTTTGCCTTTCCAAGGAGCGGAATAAGCAGGGTTTCCTTTTCCTTAGTTAAAACAATTTTATTCAAAATTATCTCTCCCGTTCGTGTTCTTTGCAGCACGCCGGCACAAAGCTTAACCGTTGGTTATGTTTAACCCGCAGCAGCGTCCTTCCAAAATGGCATTCCACCAGGCATTCTTTAAGTCCGGGCGCAGTGCAAAGAACCACCAGCATCTCAATCGTTATGTTTAACTTCTAAAAACGACCTCCATAAATGGCAGCCCGCTGGGCATTCTCTTGATTCCGGCAATCTACTCTTTCGCCGTGTCCTCTTTTCATCCCTCCCGATCCTTTTCTTCAATTTCTATAACGCATTCGCTTTTAATCTTTTCAACCAGAAATTGCAGGGCGTCAACAACGTGTGGCCTGATGTCACCGCCTATCAGTACGTACATTATGTCGTCGCCAAGCTCCAGCCGGCCTTCATTAAGCCAAACCCTGACATGGAATATACCGTCCATCCTATAGGTTTCCCCAACAGCCGCATCAACCTTTGCTGCATCATAAGCAAATTCCATTCCCTTTACCTTAGAGCCGTCATCAATCCCCCGACGCACTTTGGCTTTGGGCGTTTGGCGCACAATGCCGTTATGAACCAAAAACATCCCTTCCTGCAAGGCCTCTGGCTGGGCTTTTGCTTCTTTAAGCCATTCATCGATTGATGGCGATGGTTTTTTCATTTTTTCATTAATCATTAACTAATACACTCCTTATCTCAAAAAGCACTGACCAAGTCTATTATGATCAATGCTTTCGATGCTCTCAAGTATACTGATTAAACAAACCTTTTCATCTTTCATGTTTCAATCGCCTCTTGGATAATTGTCCGGGTATTTTCTTGATTATACCATATGAATATAACCAAACGGTATAAAAGTATTCGATATTATCTATCAGCTGGTTTTATGGATTGACTACATAATTCCCTGACTTCTATAAGCGCTTGTTTATATATGGCTATAGTAATATTATTAATAAAACCGCAATCATACTGATACAGCCAATAGATGAGATTAATCTCATGCGTGGCCGCCTGGATATATGGTAATAAACTGTTGAGCCAAAAAGAATTAGAAATGTAAGTATTTCTACAAAGCCGGGCTTTCCAACAATTCCGATTGCCTTGCTGGAATCCAGGCTGGCATAAATATAGGCTGCAACAATAATGGTGTAATAAAGGCTTAATACCGTCACTACAACATTTAATAATCTAAATAGCAAGATTCGCATCAGTCTCTCCCCCCCACGCCGAATGGTAAATCAGTGTTAAGTATAGTTGATCGCCCCCATATTCAGAAGCCGAAAGGACGTCGGCCCTAAATAATAAAAATTAGTATTTAAGAATACCCAGTAAATCTTCAGTTCTTTCCTCCATATATCTGTATGCATCCATACGCGGCTGTGTTTGTGGCACTTCTTTATTATCGCACGCGTTTTATAATTTTATATTCTTGAAATTATTTTTTCAATACTATCCAAGAAGTATTCAATATGTTCTTGTTCAATTGTCAATGCTGGATCAATGCGAAAAATCTCATGATCTGGTCTTTTGACAAGAATAATATTCCTTCGTAATAGCTCGTCATTAATTGTTTCTGCAAATGAATACCTGTCATTTTTCTCAAACTCAATCGCAATCATTAGCCCTCTGCCGCGTACTTCTTTGATTATTCCATATTTGTCCCTTATTTCATTCATCCGGCTTTGTATCATGTCACCAAATTCAATCGCTCTCTGCAAAAGCTGACCATCTTCTATAATCTTGATGACTTCTTTCGCAATTGAAGCTCCAAGCGGATCATTTTGATGCGATTGAACATAATGAAATTTGTTAAAATCAGCTCTTTCAATTACTGATTCTGCAATCACAACACAGCTGACCGGATAACCGTTGCCTAATCCCTTACCTATCGCTACAATGTCTGGTATAAACCCATAATGATTGTATCCAAACCATTTTCCTGTCCTTCCTGTTCCGGTAGTTACTTCATTTGTGATTACATATCCTCCATATTCTCTAATCTTCCTAACAATATTTTTTACTAATTCCTTTGGAGGAAATTGAACAAGCCCCAAAGAACTGCCTGGCTCAAATACAAATGCAGCAATTTTTGAGAAGTCTAATTTATCTATATCGTTATTATTCATCCAGTCAAAATGAATCCAGTGCTTATCAGAACGTTCGCCGGAAATTCCATATGCTGATAAATAGCAATTCTTCATAGTTAGGAAATATGGTTTTTCAGAAAAGCTCATAATCATTTTAACCGAGTATTCTACTGCTTCACTTCCAGAGCACAAAAATACACACTTGCCGGACTCTATACCAGTAATTTTAAGTATTTTGCTTGCAGTTGATTCGATAATTGGATTTAGATAACAATAACCAGTATGTATCATTCTACCGGATTGCTCTGAAATGATTTTTGTAATACGTGGATGGCAGTGGCCGACTGAAGTACACCAAACACCGGATTCGAGGTCTAGATACTTATTGCCGTCAGAATCAAAAAGTGTACAATTTTCTGCTTTAACAAAATTGGGATATTTATACTCGTGTCCTGTACTATTTAGAATATATTTCATTTGTTGATATCCTCCTTCTTCTTTAGGTTTTTACACGAATATTCTGTCTTTTGCCCCAAGCATTGCAGACAACGTTCCCGCATTGCCGACATTTCCGAACCTTAAAAGGGTGGATAAACCTTGCCATCTTTAAAATATTTGTATTGCCCTGAAAAATCCAACTCTTCATAATACCTCCCTCTATAGATGATAACTCAATACTGTTACTTACAAAATCTAATAAGTACCAAAGCAAAATCTGCCTTCGAACTGGACCCAATAGGAATACTCCTTGGCTGAGCTTTGCTCCCAGTGAGAAGGTGTAGTGCACTGGCATTTCCCTCATATTTAAGTGCCTTCCGTCCCAAATAATCCGAAAATCTACCTATCGCTTTTTGAATAAGATTCAAATGGATATCGTGATAATAGTCAGACTCAAACCAACCCTTCACTTTATAATATTCGTAATCATAAAGCTTTATATTAGAGGTTTCAAGCCCTGAACGAGTCATTCTGAAAATCATTATACTTAACAATGAAGGTTTAACCGTTTTTTCTTTGTTCAGTCTTTTAGAGAATCGTGCTGATAGGTTCTCGACATTTGCTTTTAATCTTTTTAGCTGTTTTTCTGATATCGGTTCAGGTGTAATTACAGTCGTACCTTTTAGTACATCAAAGCCCAGACCTTTCCCTACGCTTTCGAGATATTTTTGAGTCTGCTTTCCAAAGGGGATATACTGCACTCCAATAGCAGTGAAAGTTTTTTTGAAAAATCTCGGTCTGTGATAGATAAAAGCAATCCGATCAATAAAATTTTTCATTCGACCTGAAACTTGAAATGCATAACTTGGACTTGCAAAAATAACACCATCTGATCGTTCCATTTTTTCTATAAGCACGTTACGATCATCTATATTAGGACAAAATTCCTCACCTTTATCGAAACATAGCTTACAGCCCTTGCAAAACTCAAGATTATAGTCGTTCAAAAAAACATACTCAAAGTCTATGGCTCCAGCTTTCCTTAAGTTTTTTTCAAATTCCTGGACCGCTAAGTAAGTACCTTTTTTTCGTGCACTACCAATAAACGCTGTAACTTTTTTCATGAAAGACCCCCTCTATCCAACACTATTCAAACTGAATGAAAGTGATTCATCACTGCTCTAAACATCATGAACTCCCTTCTATCTAGGGCATCCATCCCCTATATGAGTTATATAGACGTAACGTTTTGAAAGCTGGAGGCCCCCATGCTCAGAGGCCGCAGGACGTCGGCCCCTAAAATAACACATTCCTGCTTATTATATGCTTACTTTAAATATCGAACCCTCTCGTCTATATCCCTGTTTCTTATAATATTCGTCTACATCAGACATCACAAAAACAGTTTGCCGAGGGTTATCTTTACATACACATTCAATAAGTTTGCGTCCAATATTATGTCCTCGAAATCGCTTTGTGACAAGTAAATCGCAAATATAGATATAAAAATCCCCATCATTGATGGAACGAGAATACCCGCATAGAATGTCTTCTTCGTGAGCTACATAAGTTATTGAGTTAGCTAATAAACTCTTATACTTCTCAGCAACATCAGCAGCGAAATAACACTCCCATGCATCGCCCTCGGCTTCAATCATTCTCATCAAAGCATCTTCATCGTCTTTTATGTACTTTCTTATTTGCATTAAATTTCACCTCTAAATATATGAATTCTCTTAATTCCGCCTAATAAATACGTACAATAACAAAGGTTCCAAGGCCAACTCTCGTATAATCCGCCGCCGGACGCGGCGGTCTTGCCTCATCTTTCCGATAACGTCAGGCATCTGCGACGCCTATGAGCCGGACCCACAGAGCCCTTCTTCCTGGCGGTGCCTGCACCCGGCGAAACGGTGTGACGCGGCAAACTTCATACTCTCTCCCAGAGCCTTTCTTCATGACTTGGCTCATCCGCTCCCTTGTGTGAGTGCAGTGTTAGGTGAAGTACCAATAACCTATTTGATATTAACTTTGATACTAGCTAATTCGTCCAAACCCTCTTCAAGATAATCAAAATATGAATTTCTCAAAAGGTTATTAAATATCTTTTCACTCATATGAACCAGTGGTATTACATATATGATCCGATTTTTGTATAAAATACTAAAAAGGTGACCATGAGCAGATGAAACTTTCGTATTATTTAGATGGAAATCTTTCTTTACCAGTTTGGGATTAAATTTTTCTTTGAAATGCTCCCAAGTGCGCGAACTGAAAGAAAAGATTATTTCTATATTTGATAACAGCTCTAGTTCTCTCTCAACAAAACGAGAACAATTATTAAAATGCTCTGCCTTTATATCTTTTGTTGCAGATCTACACTTAACTGCATCAAAGAAATAAAAGTCCGATAAATACTTACCTGAGTGTATGTAGTTTTCTAACTCATCATATGAAACTAACCCTTTTTGTTTTAAAAGGGAAAAGAACGGTATAAAAAAGTGCCCTGATTTTACTATCCACTTCCTTAGATATTTTACATGGACTTGGATCTGCTCTTCATAAGTAATAGCCTTTTGAAGTTCAGATTTTTCTTTCTTACTTGGGAAGGCAGGATTCTGCATTAATATTCCAATCTCTGGACTTAGGTTGTTGTAATAAAAAGTCCTTTCAAACGCTATATTAGAACACAGATTGCATTCAAAAATCTCTCTTATCAATTGTTTCATTAGCCTAATCCCCCCATGAAACAAGACATTTCACCTAACGTGCCGACGGCTTCCCGCCGCCCTTGAGCCGGACCAGCGGAGCCCTTCTTCCTGGCGGTGCTTGCACCCGGCGAAGGGTGTAGCGCGCAGGCTTAAACCATACCCTCACTCCTACTTGCGTTATACCAGCTTATCGCGCCGGATGATAAGGCATTGTTATGGAACGTTGCCAAAATATACCTTATAAGCCCCAATACAAGCAATGAATACCGATACAGGTACTCCCATGACAGCAATCATAATTACCATTCTCTTCACCTTAATTCTTAAATTCATTCTGTAATGTTGTTTATCTCAATATCTTGGCGTTTTACTCTGCTCAGAATAGAATTTCATAACTCCTATTTCTTTCATTCGGTTGTTTTTTTCTATCCATCTTGCTGTAAGTCTTTCGTCTATCTGTTTATTGCATGGATACTCACTGCACTGGAAACAAAAATCTACTTTCTTGTTTTTATGGCATGTCTTAACATGACAATCTATAGGACATTTCACATTATCACTTCTGCAACCACCACATGATGCATCGGAAAATATTTTTATTACTTCTTTGAATTTTTCGAATTCCTCAAACGCAGGCATAGTTCCAGATTTTATTTTTGCCACTCTTTCATAGCCCTTAAGTAATTCCGATAATCTTACACTGAGTTCCTTGATTTCTCCGTTTTTATAATCTGCACATCGACTGCAATCCAATCCGCATGCAGCTAATCTTTGAACGACATTATTATATTCCATCATGAAATACCTCCAATTCTTATATTAACCAAACAGAATTGCTTTCAATGGCAATTTCACATAACGTCTGTCATCTGCGATACCCTTTCTATTGTTGTGCGATTTATAAAATATACAAGGTTATACTCATATCTGTATTAAATACTATGTCTCCTCCTGATCCCAGCGGTATCTTCTATTCTGAAGCAGTGTGTCAAGCTTGCAATTCAGGCATAAACCGATATGACAGCATATCGTATTGCCGCAATCGGGACAGGTCCACTTAGCTTCTTCTTTTCCAAGAAAGCTTTCGAGACCATGTTCTCTTATGGCTCTTAAGTTTTCTATCATGCTCATATGGTATTTTGTCCTGTAACGTTTATCAAGGGCTTTAAGGCGTTTGCATGGAAAATCCTTACACTCAAAGACATACTTAAGCTACAGAACCTTTCCCTTACTTAACCGCCGCAGGACGCGGCAGTCTTGCCTCCCATGTCATCTAACGTCTTGCACTCGTGACGTCGGCCAGCCATAGATAGCTCATATCTTAGGCTGGTGGATGTGGGCAGGATGACCTCCTGACCCTGCTCCAGAGCCTTTCCCCTGCTATGCCCTTTGCGCCGAGTGCTTTGTTATATGATGGACCACTCCGCTGCAAAGTCTATACAAAAAAACCCCTAAGATTATCCTGAAAAATCCCAAGGGTGTGAATTACTTAAGTCTCTTGCTCCGTGAACAATAGTTAAAATGAAAATCTCATTGTCCTTAATCTCATATATTAATCTGTAGTTGTAAAATAAAACTTCCCTTATATTGTAAGTTTTGTATTCTGGCACCTCACGTCCTAACTGTGGAAAAAGAGCAATCTTCTCTACTGCAATAATAATTCTTTCGACAAATAACGAAGCATAGTATTCTGAATCTTTTGATATATAGTCTCTAATACTTTCCAGGTCTATTACTGCCGGTTCTGTCCATACTAACTTCATTTCTTTAGTACCCTTTTCTTAACATCATCATGTGAAAGCACATTACCACTCTCTGTAGCATCTAATCCGTCAATAATTTTTTTCTTTACGTAAAACTGATACATTATATCATTCCATGTTGCTTTGTCCGGCATATTATCAATCAGCTTTTTAGCTTCTTCCTTGGGGATACTCATTATACTCACCTCAAATCAAAAGATTTCCATACTATTATTATATCATAAACAGAATAATGCTATCACCTTGATTTTTTAAGAATTTAATCTTCGAAGAACATCCTTCTATAGAGTGGTCTGTCATCTAACGTCTAGCACTCGCGATGCCGAGAGCCTTAGATAGCTCTTATCTTAGGCTGGTGGATGTGGTGCTGCCTTTCCTCAGAGACTCACCCTCAGCGCCCTTGTGTGAGTGCAGTGTTGTACTAAACCGCTGCGCGGTGGCTCGTATTACCCGCCTTTGTGGTATCATCTTTTCTGTATTCAATAATCAGAAAGGATGTGTACCTTATGCCAAACCCTTATGAAGCAATGAAGTTCGAGATGAAGCTTCGCGGTTATTCCCCAAACACACAAAGGCATTACCTAAATCACGTTAGATTGCTAGAAAAGCATTCCGGCAAGCCCCCAATTCAAGTCTCACCCGATGAGATAAAGCAGTATCTTCACTACCGGATTAAAAAGGGTATCAGTTACAGTAACATTAATATCTCCTGCAATGCCTTCAAGGTCATGTTCAACTCGGTCCTAGGCCGAGAGTGGTCCGATGATGTCATTGTCCGGCCAAAGAAGCCAAAGAAACTACCCTATGTCCTATCCAAGGAAGAAATTCTATCTATCATGGAGCATATACCAAACCTTAAGCACAAAACCGTACTTCTTACCGCCTATTCGGCCGGTCTTCGTATAAGTGAGGTGCTTAATCTTAAAGTATCAGATATTGACTCTGAAAATATGCTCATTAGAGTCCGCTGTGGCAAGGGAGGTAAGGATAGGTTTACTGTCCTTGGTGAGGAAAACCTAATGCTCTTAAGAAAGTATTGGAGGATATATAAACCTGATGATCTCCTCTTCCCGGGACTTACCCCGGGCAAACCCATTGCTGCAAGGAATATTCAACAGGTGTTTAAAACTGCTAAAGAAAATGCCGGTATTACAAAGCCTGTCTCCGTACATTCCCTGCGTCACAGCTTTGCTACTCATCTTTTAGAAAACGATACGGATTTAAGAACTATTCAGGTTCTTATGGGCCATGCCAATATCAATACTACATGTATTTACCTCCATCTTTCCACCAAGCGCCTTTCGTTAGTAAAAAGCCCATTGGATGGAGGTAATAACAATGCCTGAACTGCAGGATATATTCAATGCTATAAAGCCTTATGGCCTATCCCCTGACCAAAGAAAAGCCTTTTATGCCATAAGAAGCTGCAGAACGGATACTGTAGGCTCGCACGCCGACCGCTGCAGCAGTTGTGGCCATATACATATTTCATATAATTCCTGTAGAAACAGGCATTGTCCTAAATGTCAGGGCTCTAAACAAGAGACCTGGGTCCAGGCACAGATGTCTAAACTCCTGCCTGTAGGGTATTTTCATGTGGTTTTTACGCTGCCTAAGGACCTAAATACCATTGTATTTCAAAACCAAAGCATTATGTATTCCATACTATTAAAGTCAGCAGGTGACACCATTACAGAGCTTGCTAAAGACCCTAAGTTCCTGGGTGCTAAGACAGGCGCTACTGCTGTGCTGCATACATGGGGCCAAAACCTTTGCTTCCATCCTCATGTTCACTGTATTGTACCGGGCGGTGGACTTTCTAATGACGGCCTTCGGTTCATTTCAGCTAAAAGGAAGTTCTTTATCCCGGTTAAGGTCTTATCCAGTAAGTTTAGAGGTAAATTCTTGTTTCACTTAAAAGAAGCATGGAAACGTGGTGATATTAAACTTTTCAATGATGATAAAGCGCTTTCCCATGGTCTTAACTTCCTTGATTTAATTAACAGTTTATACCAGGTACCCTGGGTTGTCTACTGTAAAAAGCCTTTTAAGTCACCCGGTCACGTGGTGAAATACCTGGGACGATATACCCATAGGGTTGCCATCAGTAACCGCAGAATAGTTGGCTTTAAAGAAAACAACGTATTATTCAAATGGAAGGACTACAAGGATAAGGGAAAGCTTAAGATAATGACACTTGATATTAAGGAGTTTGTTAGAAGGTTCCTTCTCCATGTACTTCCATCGGGCTTTACTAAGATCCGGCACTATGGGATTTTTTCAAGCCGGAATATATCTACAAAACTTGCGATTTGTATCAGGCTTGCCGGCGTCAGGCCTGCCATGCCCAGAAATGTTAAGCATTATTTTGCCTGCCCTTTATGCGGCGGGGCTATGGTGTTTTCTGGTCTATTAAGTGATGTGTATGATGTACCGTAACGCTTGATAAAACAAGATAGCTGTTCTGCCGTGCCTGTACTGGGGGAGGGGGGAACTATGCTTAATTTTGTTCTTTTTTCTTTGTTATCGGTCTGATACTAGGCATTTCGGCTATTCTATACGCTGTCATTTGGCTGCTTATATGGTTATGGGATAAATTGATTTCCCATAATAAACCTGGTGTGGCAGACGGTTCAGTACAACAGGAGATTCATGATGTTTAAGTTACTTCTTTGTCTTTTAAAAAGCTCCGTTCCTATCATTAATAAGGGGTTTTCTTTTTTTTAGTTTAAAAACATCATAAATCTCTAATGTGTTAGGTGAAGTAGTACAAAGACTATATAAAATATCTATAATCATATGTAATCCCTTCTCTTTTTGATAATAGCTTTCCAATTCGAGCTATCTCATTTGATGAATATACTGTTGCTGGTAATTGTGTATACAAATTGAAATTATTCCAATTCATTTTTGTTAAACC
>Ga0334893_1001274_pt1 | contig 25160 bp, 26 predicted proteins | sample GraSluR3_MG_5_FD_207218 | JGI IMG/M metagenome (GOLD analysis project Ga0334893, IMG submission 207218) | Sludge microbial communities from methane-producing bioreactor in Wageningen University, Netherlands - Granular Sludge_09_05-R3 | ecosystem: Engineered > Bioreactor > Anaerobic >...
CTTTAGCTTTTTTAAATACTTTTTCCCCTTGATTCTCAACTATATTAAACGGAAATTGAACTGTAGCAAATTCATCTGTATCTATAGCCCTATCAAGCACACTCACACTGTGACTTGTTATTCCTATCTCTTTAATCAATCCTTGCTCTTTCGCCTCTTTCAAGGCTCTTAATGCTCCATTTTCAGAAAATACAAGCTCATAATCAGTTTCTCCTAAATTATGAATTTGATATAAATCTATATAGTTTCTTTTTAATCTATCTAGTGAACCCAATATATCCTTTTTCATCGCTTCATATGTTCTTGCCATGCTCTTGGTTGCAAGGTAAAAGCTATGAGGATTTTCTTTCAATACCTCCCCTATGTATTCTTCACTTACCGTGTATCCTACTGCTGTATCAATGAAATTGATTCCAGATTTTTTAGCTTGATTTATTATTTGTTTGCACTCTGAAATATCTACTCTTTGTATTGGAATTCCACCAAATCCCAGTTTATTTATCGTCATATGTGTTTTGCCCAGTCTAAACATTCTAATAACCCCCTTTTGTTTGTCTTAATTATATTATACAAAAAAACTGCCCATTGGACAGTTTTTTATAATACATATATTTTTCATCATAATAAAAACTATTTTTTTATAGCATTCTTACTTCGCCTTTATATACTAATCCACTTTGAGCATCTATAGTTATAGTTTCATTATCTTCTATTAGCTTTAAAGCATTTGTGGCAGATACTATTATAGGTATTCCTAGGCTCACTCCCACTACAGCAGCATGGCTAGTAAGACCGCCTTCTTCTGTAATAATTGCAGATGCCTTGTTTATTATATTCATCATATCTTTATCTGTACTAGATGCTACTATAATATCACCTTGTTCTATTTCCATATTAGAATCTGTAATAAGTCTCGCTCTACCAGAAATATTTGTAGTTCCAACTCCTACGCCTCTTATAAGTACCTCAGATGCAATATGAACATTAATAAGATTGGTAGTACCTGCTATCCCTACTGGGACACCAGCAGTGATTACTACAAGGTCTCCAGATGATATATAATCAATATCTAAAGCACTTTGAACTGATTTTTCAAACACATCGTCTGTAGACATTCCTTTTTCAGTGAGTAGAGGATACACTCCCCAAACAAGACCCATTTGTCTCATAACCATTTCAGAGTTTGTTGCCGCAATTATCGGAGCAGATGGTCTATAACTAGATACCATTCTAGCAGTATAGCCAGATGCTGTAGCTGTTATAATTGCACTAGCTTTTAAATCTATAGCTGTAGTACACGTAGCGTGGCTTATGGCATTTGTTATATTTAGTTGACGAAGTTTAACTTTTGTTTTTAAAATTTCTTCATAGTCTAAAGTTTCTTCAGCTCTAATCGCTATAGATGCCATAGTCTTAACAGATTCTAAAGGATATTTTCCAGCTGCTGTTTCTCCTGATAACATAATAGCATCTGTACCATCAAATATAGCATTGGCAACATCTGTAACCTCTGCTCTTGTAGGTCTTGGATTTCTTATCATAGAATCTAACATTTGAGTTGCAGTTATTACTGGTTTACCCAGTACATTACATTTTTTTATTAATTCTTTTTGAACTATAGGAATGTCTTCAGTTGGGATTTCAACTCCCAAATCACCTCTTGCAACCATCAAGCCGTCAGAAACCTCTAATATTTCGTCTATGTTGTCTACGCCTTCTTGGTTTTCTATCTTTGAAATAATCTGTATGTTAGTAGCGTTATGTTCTTCTAGTATTTCTCTTATCGCTAGCACGTCAGATGCTTTACGCACAAATGAAGCAGCAATAAAATCAATCCCTTGTTCAATACCAAATTCTATGTCTTTTTTATCTTTTGGAGTTATTGCAGGAAGATTTATTTTTACATTAGGTACGTTTACTCCTTTATTATCTTTTATAGTACCTGCATTTTGAACAGTACATAATATTTCTTTATTTATTACTTCATCAACTAATAGTTCTACTAAACCATCATCTATTAAAATCTTATTTCCAGGCTTTACATCGCTAATTAAATCTTTATATGAAACTGTACATTTCTTTTCATCGCCTAGTATATCTTCCATAGTTATTATGAAGCTTTGCCCTTCTTTTAAGTTCACCTCTGGCGCTGAAAACTTACCAGTCCTAATTTCTGGTCCCTTAGTATCAAGTAGTATAGCTATAGGAAGCTTCATATCACTTCTAGCTTTCTTGATATTTTGTATTCGATTCCCATGTTCTTCATAATTTCCATGTGAAAAATTAAGTCTACATACATTTAAACCATTGTTTATCAGTTCCTTTAATATTTCAACACTTTCGCTAGCAGGGCCTATAGTGCATACTATTTTTGTTTTTTTATTGAACATACTATCACTCCTTTTATTTTTTCTATATAGAAAGTATCTGAGCTAGATTGTACATATCTAAATTAAATTGTCTTTTCATGCTAAGTGCTTCATGTATATCCAAATCTATGATGTCATTGTCTTTAATTCCTACGACTCTAGAGGATTTTCCATCTATTAGAAGCTGAACTGCCGCTCCTCCTAGTCTGCTTCCAAGTAGTCTGTCTGTAGCTGATGGTGTTCCACCTCTTTGTATATGTCCAAGTATAGTAGATCTCGCCTCTAGTCCAGTTCTTTCTTGTATCACGTGGCCTATTTCTGTAGCTGAGCCTACACCCTCTGCAACTAAAATTATACTTTGGGTTTTTCCTCTATTATTTGAGCTTATAAGCTTTTTGCATATTTCATCCAAATCATAAGGCATTTCTGGAACTAAAATTGCCTCAGCTCCACCTGCTAGTCCTGCGTATAATGCTATGTCCCCACAGTTTCTGCCCATCACTTCAATTATGCTCACTCTTTCATGCGAGGAGGTAGTATCTCTAAGCTTACTGATTGCATCTAGAGCAGTGTTTACAGCTGTATCAAAGCCTATAGTAAAATCTGTATATGCCAAGTCATTGTCAATCGTTCCTGGAATACCTATTGCAGGAAAGCCCTGTTCACTGAGTGCTTTAGCTCCCATAAATGAACCATCTCCACCGATTACTACTAAGCCGTCTATTTTAAATACATCTAAAACATTTAAAGCCTTTTTTTGACCTTCTTTTTCTTTAAATTCTAAAGATCTAGCTGAGCGAAGTATAGTACCTCCTCTATGGATAATATCGCCTACAGATGAAATTGACATTTCTTGTAGCTCGCCTTCCATGAGACCTTTATAGCCTCTTTGAACTCCGTATACTTTAATATCATGATAAATTGAGTATCTTACTACCGCTCTGATAGCAGCATTCATTCCAGGAGCATCTCCCCCACTTGTTAATACTGCAATTTTCTTCATTATACTATCCCTCCAAATCAAGGGAGCGTTTTTGTCCCTTGTTGTCATTTTTCATCCCACTATATATAAAAATATATGGCAGGTGGCCCCTACCATTTTTTAATATTATATCAGATAAGGGCCGTTATTCATAGTGCTTGATTTTATTTTTACTTTATCTTAATATTATCTTCACCTATTATATCTGCTAACTCTTCGAGCAATTCCTCACACAATTCTACAGCTTCTATTTTTTGAGGAGCAAATACTTTTTTTGATTTGCTATCAAAATAATAAATATAGGTATTTCCAGGATATTGATTTATTACTTTTTTAATTTCTTTTAACAAGTCTTTGTCCTCAATATTATTTACCCTTAAATATAGAGAATTATCCATTTGATTTGAAAGAGATTCAATTTTTTCTGCTATTATTTTCGCATCTTCATCTTCTTTTAAAGATAATCTTCCATGAACCAGTATAGCTCTATCTTCTTGTAAGATAGAAGATTCTTTAAGGAAAATTTTAGGAAACACAATCACTTCTACTGTTCCGTAAATATCCTCTAATGTTAAAAAAGCCATCATATCTTTATTCTTAGTCGATTTTATGCTTTTCTTATTTATTACTCCACCAATTTTTATGCTCATATTGTCTTTGAATTGGTTTTCAATGTAATTATCTTTCATCTCTCTTAGCGTTAATGTTGTTGTAGTTGTTATTCTAGATAGCATATCCTTATATTCATTAAGTGGATGACCACTTAAGTAAAGTCCCAGTACTTCTTTTTCCATCTGAAGCTTTTCTTTGTCATTAAACTCAGAAAGCTCTATAATTTTAGCTTTTATTTCATTTTGAAGCTGAGTATCAAAAAGAGAAACCTGTCCTTCTATATTATTTTTCCTTGAATTTGAAATACTAGAAAGGATTTTTTCATATCCAGCCATGATACTAGCTCTATTTGGTATCAGCTCATCAAAGGCTCCACATTTTATAAGGCTCTCTATGGTTCTTTTGTTTATATCCTTTTTATCAAGTCTTCTTGCAAAGTCATCAAAATCAATATATATGCCCTTTTCTTCTCTTTCGGCTACCAGATTTTCCACAAAATGTACCCCTACATTTTTTACTGCACATAGGCTATATCTTATGTGGTTATTTTCAACTGCAAACTCTGTGAAGCTTTTGTTGACATCTGGCTTTAGGACTTCTATTTTTAGCCTTTCGCATTCTCTGATATACTCTACGACTTTATCTGTATTTCCCATGACGCTCGTCATTATAGCTGCCATAAATTCAACAGGATAGTAAGCTTTTAAATATGCTGTTTCATAAGCAAGCACAGCGTAAGCCGCTGCATGGGATTTATTAAAAGCATAATTTGCAAAATCTATCATATCATCAAATATTTTGTTGGCTATTTTTTCTGGAATCCCATTTCTTACACATCCATTAATTTCTATATTTCCATTTTCGTCTTCTTTTCCATATACAAAATTACGTCTTTCTTCTTCCATTACATCCATTTTTTTCTTACTCATAGCTCTTCTAACTAGGTCTGACCTGCCATAGGAGTATCCAGCTAAATCTCTAACCACTTGCATAACCTGCTCTTGATATACTAATATTCCTCTAGTTACTTCCAATATCGGGCGTATTGATTCATGGTCGTAAACTACAGAATCAGGATTGTTTTTATTCTTTATATATAAAGGAATAGAATCCATCGGTCCTGGTCTGTAAAGCGATATTCCAGCTACTATATCTTCAAAGGTCTCTGGCTTAAGCTCTTTCATAAACTGTCTCATGCCACTGCTTTCAAGCTGAAATACACCTAGAGTATCTCCAGAAGAAAGAAGCTCATATACTGCCTTATCATCGTAATCGCTATTTGAAAAATCTATGGTTATATTTCTTGTTCTTAAGATTATATCTATTGCTTTTTGGATAACTGTAAGGGTACGAAGCCCTAAAAAATCCATTTTAAGTAGCCCTAGCTCTTCTAGAGTGGTCATAGGAAACTGAGTAGTCACAGAGTTATCTTGAGTATATAAAGGCACATAGTGATCTACAGGCTCTTTTGATATCACAACTCCTGCTGCGTGAGTAGAAGCATGTCTTGGCAATCCCTCTACGTTTTTGGCTACATCTATCAGCTCTCTTGCTTTTTCATCTTCGTTGTAAATTTTTCTTAGATTAGGATTTAAATCAAGCGCCTTTTCAATTGTCATGTTTAGGGCAAAGGGTATTTCCTTTGCTACTTTATCCACATCACTGTAGCTTATTCCCATAACTCTTCCTACATCTCGTATAGATGAACGAGCTCCAAGAGTTCCAAAGGTTATAATTTGGGATACATGGTCACTTCCGTATTTTTCCCTTACATAATCAATTACTTTTTCTCTTTTTTCATAGCAAAAATCTATATCTATATCTGGCATCGAAACTCTCTCAGGGTTTAAAAAGCGTTCAAATAGCAAGCCATATTTTATTGGGTCTATATCAGTAATACCTAGAGTATAGGCTACAATTGAACCAGCCGCAGAGCCTCTACCTGGGCCTACCATTATATTGCTTCTTTTCGAAAAATCTATAAAATCCCAAACTATAAGGAAGTATTCAACATAACCCATATTTTCTATTACATTAAGTTCAAAATCCAGTCTTTCTTGAAGCTTACAATCTATGGTTTTATATCTATCTACTAAGCCATTTTGGCACAGCTGTCTAAGATACTCGCTAGGAGCTTTGTTTTCGGGTACGCTATACTCAGGCAAATGAATAGTATTAAAATCAAAATCCACATTACATCTATTGGCAATTTCCCAAGTATTTCTAAGTGCCTGCCCATCATCTGGAAACAGTTCATACATTTCTGATTGCGACTTAAAATAGAATTCATCTGTTTCAAATTCCATTTTATGCTCATCTGCTAAAGTTTTTCCAGTTTGGATACATAAGAGAATATCATGGGTTTTAGCATCGTCTTTATCCACATAATGAACATCATTGGTCGCTACTAGAGGTATCCCAGTGTCCTGTGAAAGCTTTCTAAGAAATATATTTACCTTTTTCTGCTCTCTTATTCCGTGGTCTTGAAGCTCTAGAAAAAAATTGTTTTCACCAAATATATCTCTGAGCATCAGTGCAATTTCTTTCGCTTCTTTATATTGACCATTCATAAGCTTTTGCTGTATTTCTCCTGCTAGACAGGCCGATAGTCCAATCAATCCCTCTGAATGCTCCTTTAGTATTTTATAATCTATTCTAGGCTTATAATAAAATCCATCTACAAAACCCATAGACACTAGCTTTACTAGATTTCTATAACCCTTTTCATTTTCTGCCAGAAGTATTAGATGTCCTGATTTTTTATCTATTCCTTCTTTGTCCTTATATGTTCTTGAGGCTGTATATACCTCACAGCCTATTATAGGCTTAATTCCATTTGCCTTTGCTTTTTTATAAAAATCAATAACGCCAAACATAACTCCATGGTCTGTTATTGCTACAGCATCCATTGAGTAATCCTTGGCGCGTTGTATTAGTTTATCAATTTTGGCAAATCCATCCAGCAAACTATACTGAGTATGAAGATGAAGATGCACAAATTTCTTATCCATAATTACCACCATCCAACACTACTATATAAGAATTCATTTATATGATTTTCTTTAACTCTATTGTAGCATAAAAGGTAGTAGATTATTTTCTTAATTTATTAAAAAGCAGGAACAACCGCTCCACCATATTTCTTTTCTATAAAGCTTTTCACTTGATCGCTTTGAAGTGCATTTAGTAATTTGATTAGGTTTTCATTTTTTTCATCCTCAGGTCTTACTACAAGTATATTTGCATAGGGAGATTCTTTGCCTTCAGATAATAAGGCATCCTTAGTTAAATCCAGTCCTGCTTCAATAGCATAGTTCGTATTTATTACACTTGCATCTACATCCTCTAAAGTTCTAGGAAGCTGAGCCGCCTCTACTTCTTTGAATTCAATGTTTTTAGGATTGCTTTCTATATCTTTAAGCGTCGCTTCTAGTCCAGAGTTTTCTTTTAATTTAATTAAGCCATTATTTTCAAGTAATATAAGCGCTCTTCCTTCATTTGTCGGGTCATTTGGTATCGCAATCTGAGCGCTATCTTTTAGTTCCTCTATTGAGCCTAGTTTTTTTGAATAAAGTCCTAGAGGCTCAACATGAACATTTCCTATACTAGATAGCTTTAAATTATTTTCTCTTGTAAATGACTCTAGATACGGAAGATGCTGAAAGAAATTAGCATCTATTTCTTTGCTGTCAAGTGCTAGGTTTGGAGTAACATAATCCGTAAATTCAATTATCTCAAGTTCAATACCTTGCTCTTTTAATATAGGTTTAATTTCTTCAAGTATTTCTGCATGAGGAACTGGCGAGGCTCCTATTTTTATTACATTGTCGCTGTTACCTACTTCTTGCTGAGCTTTACAACCTACAAAAGCTACTACCACGATTAAAGCTGATATTAACACTAATAATTTTTTTATATTCATTTTATTATCCTCCTATTTTCTATATATCGAATTTGAAATTTTATTCCCAGAAATTTGAATTAGCTGAACTAAAATAATTAATATTATTACTGTTGCAAACATCACATCTGTCTGAAATCTATGATATCCATATCCAATCGCTAGGTATCCTAGTCCTCCTCCACCTACAGCTCCAGCCATTGCACTATAGCCTATAATATTTATGATTGTCACTGTAACATTTAATACAAGCGAAGGCATTGCTTCTGGAATTAATATTTTTAGTACTATTTCTAGTGGAGAGGCTCCCATTGATACTCCAGCTTCAATTACACCTGGATTAACTTCTAAAATTGAGCCCTCTACTAGTCTTGCAAAGAAAGGAATAGCCGCTACCACTAAAGGCACTATGGCTGCATTTGTTCCAATTGAACTTCCAACAACTAGCCGAGTAAAAGGGATTATAAATATCATTAAAATTACAAAGGGAATCGATCTTGTGATATTTATAAGAATTGACAAGCTATTATAAATTTTGCTGTTTGGAAGAACACTGTCTTCTCTTGTTATCACTAGAAGTATTCCTAGAGGTAGTCCAAGAATAACCGTAAATACAGTTGATATGAATACCATATATAGAGTTTCGTTAATTGATGGTATGAGTAAATCTAATAGTTCTATCATTTTATATCACCTCAGCCTGAACATCGTGATTATTTAAATAATCTATAATTGTTCTTAGATTGTCATGGCGCTTTAATTCCACAATCAAAGTTCCAAGTGGCTTTTCCTGTATATATTCAATGTTGCCTGAAATAATATTTAGCTCTAAATCAAACTTCTTTACGAGATTTGATATTATTGGATTTTTAGCATTCTCTCCAACAAAGCTAAGCTTTAATAGCTCTCCCTTATAATGCTCTTTATAATCTAAATACTCTTCTTTAGAAAATATATCTGGACTACAATTGTCTTTATTTGAAAAAATATCAATTGTATTTCCTTGAGCTATAATCCTTCCATTTTCAAGCACCACTGTTTTATCACAGATACTTTTTACTACTTCCATCTCATGAGTAATAACTACAATAGTTATATTCATTTCTTTATTAATCCTTTTAAGCATACTTAGAATTTGATTTGTAGTTTTCGGGTCAAGAGCTGAAGTGGCTTCATCCGATAATAAAATATCTGGTTTGCTAGCTAGGGATCTAGCAATAGCAACTCTTTGTTTTTGTCCTCCACTAAGCTGTGATGGATAAGAATTTGCTTTGTCTGAAAGCTCAACCCAGCTTAGTAATTCATTTACTCTAGCATTTATCTCAGATTTTGGAAGCTTATCTAGTTTTAGAGGAAAAGCTATATTTTCATATACCGTTTTGCTATTTAACAAATTAAACCCTTGAAAAATCATCGAAATCTTTTTTCTGATTTTTCTTAAATTCTTTTGATTTAAATCCATTATATTTATTTTATCTATATAAATTTCGCCACTTGTTGGCTCTTCTATTCTGTTAATGCATCTGACAAGCGAAGACTTTCCAGCTCCACTTAGACCTACGATTCCATATATCTCTCCTTTATCAATCTGAATGTTTATATTATCCAGAGCAATTATGGGTGTTTTGGAATCACTATATACCTTTGATAGATTTCTAATGTCAATCAATTTTAGCCTCCTTAATTTTTGATAATTAAATTACAAATCGGATTTTGTCGACTAATCCACTTCTAAACAAATAAAAGCTCAACACCTTAATCTAACCAAAATTGCTTATGAATATAAGAAATTTTTTTGAAAATAAAAAAATCTCTTTCACAAAGAAAGAGATTAATAAACTAAGATTTCAGTTATCTCTTATCTTTAGGTATGTAATAATACCTCAGGAATTAGCACCAATGCTGCAATGCAGCTGGTTGCCGGGTTTCGTAGGGCCAGTCCCTCCACCTCTCTGGATAAGATTCAGTTGTTTTATATCGTTTAGGATAATATGAATTATATATAGATTAATATCGTTTGTCAAGACTATTAATTTATATTTTTTTAACTTTTTTGTATTATGACTCTAGTAGTTTTACGTTGATAAGGTCCTCTATGGCAGAGATAGCGTTTTCCTCATCTGGACCATCTATTATTATTTCTATCATCTCACCTTTAGATATCCCCATAGCCATAACTCCCATTATTGACTTTGCGTTTACAGTTTTTCCTGCTTTTTTTATCATTATATCTGATAAGAATTTGTTTGCAGTCTGAACAAAGAGAGCTGCAGGTCTTGCATGTAATCCTATTTCATTTTTTATTGTAAGTTCCTTTGTTATCATTTTTACTTTCTCCCTTCTTTTAGTTCGTTTGCAATATCTTCTATTTTTTTCAATCTATGATTAACACCTGATTTCCCAAGTGGTTTATCTAGCATTTCACCTAGTTCCTTAAGGCTTAAATCTTCGTATTCTACTCTTAGCTCTGCTATTTCTTGAAGACTTTCAGGAAGGTAGTCTATTCCTACATTGTTTACTATATAATTAATAGCCTCAATTTGCCTCATAGATGCATTTACTGTTTTAGTAAGGTTGGCTGTTTCACAATTAACAATCCTGTTTACATCATTCCTCATTTGTTTCATAATTTTAACATCTTCTAGCTGAAATAATGCATTATGGGCTCCCATTATATTTAATAAATCTGATATATTATTACTTTCTTTTATATACACAACATATGTATTTTTCCTCGGAACTATTTTAGCATTAAATCCATATGTATTAAGCAAGGTTCTAATATAGGTACTGAGTTCATCATCTACCGTTACAAATTCCATATGGTAGGTTTTTTCTGGATCTGAAATCGATCCTCCACCTAGAAAAGCTCCTCTAATATATGCACGTTTAGATTTTTCATCTGAAATGAATGATTCTGGAATATCACTTGATATAGTATAATCCTTCCCATTTTCTTTCAAAATACCAATCTTTGAAAGTATATCATTCGCTCCTTGCTCATATGAAACAAATAAAAAATATGTATTATTTTTCTTCAAATTTCTATTTTTTTTAACTTGTATTTCTACATGAATATTAAAACACTTTTTCAGCAAAGAAAAAACTTTCCTTGCTATTGCAGCGTTTTCTGTAACAACCTTAAATGACAATTTATTGTAGCCCATTAGCTGCAAACTTCCACTCATTCGAATTAGAGCAGCTAGTTCAGCTATTTGAACATTAATATCTTCTGGAATAATCCTAGAAAGCTCGTTTTTAACTTGAGTAGAAAATGACACTTTAATCACCTGAGTTATTATATGATTTTTTATTTATTTCATCTAAAGCAACTTTTATGATTTCTTTTTCATCATCATATTTTGCCATTTCTAAGACTCTATCTATATGAATAAATTTTGCTTCTACAAAACCTTCTTCTCTTTGTGGCACCGTATCCATGCTTCTAGAATGCATCAAATACCAGTACACTGTTTTATGAACCCTTTTATTCTCGTCCCAGTTTTCCTTATAAGTATAATGAATTTCACCTAAATATTTAATAATTTCTGCTTTTAATCCACTTTCTTCAAGAACTTCTCTTAGGGCGGCTTCGTCTTTCTTTTCTCCAGGTTCTACTTTACCTTTAGGTAAAACCCAGTCTCCATTATACTTTTTTAGGAGAAGGATGGCGTTTCCAAAAACAATGACTCCACCAGAACTTATTTCTTCCCTCATGCTGCCCCTCACTCCTTGTAAATTTAGTCTGCTAGTTTCTTTTATAATAGTATACTATATAATATCTTTTAAAAAAATTCAAAACAATAATTTAAATAAATAAAAATTATAAAATACTCTTACTTATTTTAGAATTCTTGTTATACTCAATTATACCCATAATAGTTTTAGATATTTTGTTACTATCATGAATTAAAAAATCATTTTTAATAGTTATCAAATTTTCTTCTATAATTTCTATATTTAAGTCTAAAATATGTTTCCTTTGTTTTTTATCTAAAAACAAAGGAGTCTGACCTTCATAAAGATACTTTTGTAGTATATTTCCTGCTATATTTTCTTTATTTATTATTACTTTATCTACTATAGGATACATGCTATGTTCATATATTGCTTTTATATGTTCATAAACACTATAACCTGTAGTTTCTCCATATTCAGTCATTATATTTGAAACATATACTTTTATGGCCTTTGATTCATAAATCGCTTTAGCTACATCTACAACTAGTAAATTCGGAATAATACTAGTATACAGACTTCCCGGTCCTAGTACTATTATATCTGATTTTTGAATTTTTTTTATAACTTCAGAAAAAGCTGGGGCATTAGATGGTTTTAAAAGTATTTTTTCTATTCTAGATGATTGACTTATACATTCATTTGCTATATTTGACTCACCATTTACTAAATTTCCATTTGTGAGTCTTGCCACAAGATGTATATCTTCAAGAGTTACAGGAAGAACTCTCCCCCTTACTGCTAAAATCTCAGATATCTTAGAAACAGCTAGTTCAAAATCTCCATAGATTTCATTTAGTGCGGCTAAAAATAAATTTCCAAAACTTTGACCTTTTAGACTTCCCTCTTTAAATCTATGCTGCATCAACGTTTCCATAGCTGGTTCAATATCAGATAGAGCTATAATGCAGTTTCTAATATCTCCTGGTGGAAGCATTCCAATATCCTGTCTAAGTTTTCCTGACCCCCCACCATCATCAGCCATAGTAACAACTGCGGTCAAATCTATATCATAATTTTTCAATCCTCTTAAAAGATTTGCTTGTCCTGTTCCCCCGCCTATTACTGTAATTTTTTTCTTCATTTACTTCACCTATTTTAAAGTATAATCTCTATGCTTTTTAAAAACTCTATATCCCTTGTTTTTTAAAAAGTCATAAAGTAAATTTGCAATCGTAACAGATCTATGTCTTCCACCTGTACATCCTATCGCTATAACTAAATGATTTTTACCTTCTTTGATGTAGTTTGGAATCAAAAACTCAATCATATCTTGAAGCTTATCCCTAAATATTATACTCTGTTTTGAGTTCATTACATAATCTCGAATTTCTTTATCATCACCTGTTTTCTCCTTCAACTTTTCTATATAATAAGGATTTGGCATAAATCTTACATCAAATACTAAATCAGCATCTATAGGTATTCCATGTTTGAATCCAAATGAGGTAACTGAAATTATTAAGTTTGTTTGTTCTTTGCCTTCCTTAAAAATATTATTTACTTCTTCTTTTAAATCACTTGCTTTCATATTACTTGTATTGATAATATAACCAGATTGCTTTTTTAGTTCTTCTAGCATAGCTCTTTCTCTTTGTATCCCTTGAAAAATATTGTCTTCAAGAGCAAGAGGATGTTTTCTTCTTGTCATTTTATATCTTCTAACTAATGTATTATCATCAGCTTCTAAGAATATAATGTCATGCTTATATTCATTTTTTTCCATAAATCTAAGACTTTCATTTAAATCCTTAAAAAATTTATACCCCCTTATATCTATGCCAAGAGCCACCTTGTCTAAGGCTCCCTGAGATTGTGAACATACCTCAACAAATTTTGGAAGTAAGGCTGGAGGAAGATTATCAACGCAATAAAAGCCCATGTCTTCCATGATATTCATAGCTTCACTTTTTCCTGATCCTGACAAACCAGTGACTATAACTATATGCATAATCTAAATCCTCCTGACATTTACAATCTTGTCTAAATCTATCCCTGCCAAAACTGCTCTATCTAATGCATTCGAAAAATCTCCTACATTATTTGGCCTGTGTGAATCGGAGCCTAAAATAAACTCAACATCAATATTTTTTATTAGTCTTAACTGCTCTACTGATAGGTTTTTATGGTGAGAATTAATTTCCATGTAGGTTTTAGTCTCCTGCGCAGCTTTTGCTACCTCTATTATATCTACATCCCCTTTATCTCCTGGATGAGTTAGAATAAAAATATCATTGTTTTTCATAGCGTTAACAAGAGCCCTAGTATTATAATCTATTTCTAAATATTTTAAGGGTTTAAAATAATTATTAAAATGGTTTCTCATACCTCTAGCCCATTTAGTAGGCCTTGAACCAAAATGATATCCCGCCATTACATAGTCAAAGTATCTTAATATTTTATCATCAATATCAATATTCCCTCTATCATCTAATATATTACATTCTACACCTAGCAAAATTTCAATTTCAGGGTATTTATCTTTCATTGTATCAATTTCATTTCTCATAGTTTCAAAGAGATTATATTTAACTCCAAATCCCATATGCTTATAACCATGATCGGATATTCCTATAATTTCTAATTCCTTCTCTATAGCTGATTTGATATTATCCTCAATAGTACCCTTTCCATCACTATAGATAGTATGTGTATGGTAATCAGCAACTACTTTAATATTATCTTTCACCTACTACCCTCACCTCTTCTTCAAGCATAACCCCAAACTTTGAAAAAACTGTCAACTTAATAAATTCTATTAATTCTAAAATATTTTCACAAGTTGCTTCTCCTGTGTTAATAACAAAACCACTGTGAAGACTTGAAACAGCTGCATTTTTTATAATTATACCCTTTAACCCCGAGTCTTCAATCAATTTACCAGCAAAATAACCTTCAGGTCTTTTAAATGTGGAGCCTGCACTATATGCTGTAAGAGGCTGCTTAGTTGTTCTTCTTATAGTGAAATCATCAATTTTAGCTTTTATATCATTAGCATTTCCATTTTCTAACCTTAATTTAGTGGATAACACAAGTAAAACTTCATCTGTAATTCTACTTTTTCTATACCTAAAATTCATTTCATCATTTGTAAAAGTTTTAATATTTCCATCTAAATCCATAGCTACAACTTCCTGAACTATATTTTTCATTTCAGAGTCATAGGCCCCAGCATTCATAGTAATTGCTCCTCCTATAGTTCCTGGAATTCCACTTGCAAACTCAAAACCTGATAATGATTGGTTTGCAATAGACTTAGATAAGGTTGATAAAAGTATTCCACTTTGAGCTGTAACAATATTTCCTGAAATACTATAGTTACTAAAGTTTTTAGATAATTTTATTACTACTCCTCTTATCCCCTTGTCTCCAACTAAAAGATTACTTCCATTTCCCATCACAAATACAGGAATATCTTCTTTTTTTAAAATTTTTACTAGGCTTTGTATTTGGTCAACATTTCTTGGAGTAACTAAAAAATCAGCACTTCCTCCTATTTTAAAAGATGTATGATTTTTCATATACTCATTTATAAATATATCTTCTTCACGTACTATATTTTTTAAAATACCATAAATTTCTCTCATCATAACCTCCAAATTCATCTTTAACCTTGATATTATATCATATTATGATGATGTAATCACTCTTGATTAATACAAAAAACACCCGATAAGGGTGTTTAAATTATCTCTATAGTATCTCCAGGTTTTATATTTCCTTCTTTAATAACTTTAGTAAATATACCTTCTCTAGGCATTATGCAGTCTCCAGTAAGGTTTTTAATTTCACATCCATGGTGACATTTTTTTCCTATCTGAGTCACTTCTTGAATAGTATCACCTATCTTTAGCTGAGTTCCAACTGGCAATTCATATAAGCATATTCCCTCTGTTGTTATGTTTTCTGCAAATTTCCCAGGAGTTAAATCCTTTGCACCCATGCTTATCATCTTGTCTATGCTCTCTTGACCTAAAAGGCTAACTTGTCTATGCCAATCCCCAGCATGAGCGTCTCCAACCATACCGTGATCAATCTTAAACTCTCCATGTAAAACTGGCTTTTTTATTGTCCCTTTTTTTTCGCTAATATTTACCGCTATTACTTTTGCCATATAGTTTCCTCCTTGATTTTAATTATCCTCCGATTTTCGACATTCCTCGTATTATGTATTTACCATCATCTAAATGATGTTTTTCTGGTTTTTGCGAGACTGCCGATAGAAAGCTCTTTTCTAAAAGCTCATCATTGCAAGCTATTTTTTTTATATCTATTTCCATATCTGAATGAAGACAAGGCTTGAGCTTGCCATCAGCTGTCAATCTCAATCTATTGCAGTTACTGCAAAAATTACAGGTTATAGGTCTTATAAGTCCTAATCTATATTTATGGTTTGGAAGCTTATAATAAGCTGCTGGGGATGATTTGTCAGTATTTTCTTGCAATTCAAGTTGAGGATATCTTTTTAGCACCTCATCAGCACTGAAAAAATGTTCCTTTGCATACCTAGCTGTGCTTCCAATTGGCATAAGCTCAATAAATCTAACTTCATATTTATTTTTTGTAAGAGCTATAAAGTCTCCGATTTCATTGTCATTCACTTTATTAATTAATACGGTGTTGATTTTTATATTTTCAAAACCAGCATCTAAAGCTGACTCTAATCCTTTATAAACCTCACTTAGCTCATGTCCTCTTGTGATTTTTCGAAATACATTTTCATCCATTGAATCTAGGCTCAGATTTATTCTATCTAGCCCTGCAGCTTTTAAATCCTTTGCCATTTCATCTAGTAAAACTCCATTTGTAGTTATAGCAACTTCTGTTATTTCGTCTATACTTTTAATTTTATTAATAAGGCTCAAAATACCTTTTCTTACTAGAGGTTCTCCGCCTGTTAATCTTATTTTCTTGATTCCATTTCTGGCCGCAACCTTACAAATGTTCTCAATTTCTTCTATTCTTAATATATCACTATGGTCTTTTTTTTCTATGCCCTCTGGCATACAGTATTCACAATTAAAATTACAAAGATCTGTCACAGATATCCTCAAATAGCTAATTTCTCTATTAAAATCGTCTCTCATAACGTTCACCTATTTCTTCGATTGTGTAAAATCTATTTTCTAGCGCATTCTCCAGTGAGTCCAAGTAATATTTCTAGTCCATGCTCTATGCTAGGCATTATTATATCCATGCTTTCTTTCACAGCCTTAGGACTACCAGGCATATTGATGATAAGACTGTCTTTTTTTATTCCTGAAACTGCTCTTGACAGCATTGCTTTTTTTGTAATTTGAAAGCTAAAATGTCTTATTGCTTCTGAGATACCAGGTGTTTCTCTTTCTATGACCATTTTTGTAGCTTCTGGAGTAACATCTCTTTTGGAAAAACCAGTTCCCCCAGTAGTAAGTATCAGATTTATTCCTCTATCAACCATTTCTTCTAGAGCACTCGTTATTTCATCGATTTCATCCTGTACTACTATTTTTTCAACAACGTTGTAACCAAGTTTCTCAAGCTCTAAAGCAATTAGCTTACCACTTTCATCTGCTCTTTCACCTTTTGCCCCTTTGTCACTTGCAGTCAAAACTCCTGCTGTAAACATAACTTCACCTCGCTTGATTTTAATTAATCTATTAATAGTTTGATAAAATAGAATCTATATCATCTAGCTTTGCTTTACCATATACATCTGCATTTATAGTAACCACTGGAGCCAAGCTACAAGCTCCTACACATCTTGCAGGCACCAAAGAAAATTTTCCATCTGAAGTGGTATCGCCTACTTCAATATTTAATTTTTTAGATATCTTGTCTATAATTTTTTGAGAGCCTTTGACATAACATGCTGTTCCTAAGCAAACTGCAATTATATTCTCACCCTTTTGCTTATCAGAAAATGTAGTATAAAAAGATGCTACTCCATATATTTCTGAAAGTGGAATATCAAGACCTTTAGAGATTCTCTCTTGAATATCTATACTTATAAAGCCAAATATTTTTTTAGCTTCATATAAAACTGGCATTAACGCTCCTTGCTCACCTTTATGCTGAGCTATAACTAAATCTAATCGAGCAAAATTTTCCTGTGTGAACACACTCGCAGGCATTTTATTCACTCCTTATGATATTTTTATCATTTCTTTGCTATAATAATTATTATAACACAATAATAACATTGTATACATATGAAGGTAGATAAAATCATGAGTTATAAAGATAGGAGAATACATGTGGCTTGATAAAAGATATCACAGTTTAGATTATGAATTAAAAAAAGTATTCGGGACAAAGGTAATAAAATTGTCAGTAGATGGTGGCTTTACTTGTCCTACTAGAGATGGCTTCAAAGGCTATGGCGGGTGTATATTTTGCAGTTCTAGAGGCTCTGGAGAATTTTCTGGTGATAGGGCTCTACCTATAAAAAGTCAGCTTAAAAACCAAATATCTCTACTAAAAGAAAAATGGCCTGAGGCAAAATATATAGTTTATTTTCAAAATTTCTCAAATACATATGCCGATATTAAAACTCTAAAAGAAAAGTACGATGAAGCTCTAGAGTTTGATAATGTTGTTGGACTAGCAATAGCTACTAGAGGTGATTGTCTTGATGAAGATGTCATTAAGCTTTTAAAAACTTATAACGAAAAAACCTTTCTCTGGGTTGAAATAGGTCTTCAAAGCATTCATAAGCATTCTGAGGAATTTATTCGAAGAGGTTATGGTTTAGAGGCTTTTGACGGAGCAATTTCCGCTTTAAACCAAAATAATATAAGGACTGTAGCACATCTTATACTTAATTTACCAAATGAGACAAAAAAGCACTATATCGAAACTTTAAATTATTTGGTTGAAAAACAAATATGGGGTATAAAATTACATATGCTTCATATCCTAAAAAATACTGATTTAGAAAGCTATTATAAAATTCATCCTTTTGATATCATGGATGCTGATGCTTATATCAGTTTAATTTGTGATTTAATCTCTATTATACCTGAAGAAATAGTGATACATAGACTCACTGGAGATGGCTCAAAAGAAGATTTAATAGCACCTTTATGGAGCGCAAACAAAAGATATATATTAAACGGGATTAACAAAGAACTTGCAAAAAGAAATTTAACTCAAGGGTGTAATTTATAAGCTTATTAATAATTTAAGCTTTGAGAATTCTATTGCTTGCATTTATAATTAAGGTATTATATTTTTATGTTAAATATTGAGGAGGCAATTTTATGGATAACAATATTATGAATAGCTATTTAGAATGGTTGAATGATGATTTTATAGATCAAACTACTAAAGATGAGTTAAAATCTATTGAAAATAAACCTGAAGAAATCGAAGATAGATTTTATCAAGAGCTTGAATTTGGAACAGCAGGACTAAGAGGAAAGATAGGCGCTGGTACTAACAGAATGAACATCTATGTTATATCAAGAGCTACTCACGCTTTAGCTCAGGTTATAAAAAAGCATGGACCTGAATATGTAGAAAAGGGCATAGCTATAGCTTATGATTGCAGACTTTTTTCTCCTGAATTTGCTATGCAAAGTGCACTTGTAATGGCTGCCAATGGAATAAAAGCCTATCTTTTTGAATCGCTAAGACCTACCCCAGAGCTGTCTTATACTATAAGATACTATGGCTGCAGCTCAGGAATAAATATAACAGCTAGCCATAATCCTAAAGACTACAACGGGTATAAGGTTTACTGGGAAGAAGGTTCACAAATCAAATCAGATATAGCAAATTTAGTTTTGGAAGAGATTTCAAAAATCAAATCCTTTGCTGACATTCCTGTTATATCAGAGGAAGAAGCAAGACAAAAAGGCTTACTAATAGATATAGGAAAGGAAGTAGACGATAGCTATATCAACGAAGTTATGAACGTTTCTCTACGCGACGAGGAAATTGATAAATCAATCAAAATAATATATACACCTCTAAATGGAGCTGGAAATATTCCTGTAAGACGAGTGCTAAAAGAAAAGGGCTTTGATAAAGTTTATGTTGTAAAAGAGCAGGAAAATCCTGATGGAACATTCCCAACAATTGAATATCCTAACCCTGAGGATTTAAAAGCCTTTGAGTATGCTGAAAGATTAGCAAAAGATGTAGATGCAGATTTACTAATCGCAACTGATCCTGATTGTGATAGATTGGCAGTTCAAGTAAAGCATAACAATAAAATTGTTCCTCTTAATGGAAATCAAACCGGCGTAATTTTAATTAACTATATACTTTCAGCCATGACAGAGAAAGGACTCCTTCCTAGAAATCCTGTTATAGTTAAATCTATCGTTACTGGGGATATGGGAACTGCTATAGCAAATGACTATAACGTGGAAATGATTAACGTTCTAACTGGCTTTAAAAATATTTGTGCTCTTCCAAACGAATATGATAAGACAAAAGAAAAGAACTTTATTTTTGGTTACGAGGAAAGTATAGGATATGTTATAGGTACCTTTGTAAGAGATAAAGACGCTGTTTCTTCTTCATTGATGCTTGCTGAAGCCGCTGCCTATTACAAAGAACAAGGTAAAACTCTTATTGATGTTCTAAATGAACTTTTTGAGAAATATGGATATTACCAAGAAAAAACAATTTCTTTAGTTCTAGAAGGTGTAGAAGGTCAAAAAAGAATCAAGAGAATGATGGAAGAATATAGAAATTTATACCCTACAACTATTGCTTCTTCTAATCTAAATGAAATGATAGATTACGAAAAGCAGCTTTCTAAAAATTTACTAACAAAAGAATCTCTAACAATAAATATAGAAAAAACTGATGCAGTAAAATTCATATTCGATGATGGATGCTGGTATGCTCTTAGACCATCAGGTACTGAGCCAAAGATTAAACTTTATCTTTATTCAAAAGCTCCTTCTCTAAATGAAGCAAGCAAAAAACTTGATGAATTTGAAAAGTTAGTATTAGAAAAACTTCATAGCATAAAGTAATAATCTATATATAGTTGTAAGCTAATTTAAAATAGTAATAAACGCTATAAACTTCTTTATTTTTAGCCTAAATAAAAAAATCCGATATTAATCGGATTTTTTTTATTTATATTTCATATCAAAAACATCTTATCTAATTGGAAGTTTAGATTGTTGTCCTTTAGTTGGTCTCATAACTTGTGGTTTAATAGGTTGATACTGAATAATTTCATTAGACTTATCTTCAAAATAAACCCCATAATCATTTCCAACCTTCATATTTAATTTTTGAAGAGAAAATAATTTCTTAGAAACTTTTCCATTTTTCATAATAATAGATGTTTTTCCAAATTTCCCTTTTGGAGGAACAATCGATAAAACTTTACCTTCAAAATAAAACTTCTTTCTCTTATAAGATATCCCTATTCTTACTAAAAATGCCCCTAGTACCGCTGCTAGTATTATAAGTGGAACTTTAATCCACCAGCTTTTAAACCAAATAACACCTACAATGAGCACTAAAAATGCAGCAATCATTGCAGCAATTCTAAGCATAACTTTTCTTTTTTGACTTTCCAAGAGTGCATCCCACCTTAACTATATATTTGACAAGATACATTATACCAAAAATAAATAGTTATGCCTAATTTTTTTAAATTAATATATGCTATAAATCTATGATTTGTCAGATCTTCTTTTTCCTCTCATATATCCAAAAAAATAGCCAATAAATCCTGCTCCAATACCTGCCTGCAATGAAAATAACAAGCTTTCTATTTCTCCACTTGCCGGTTCTATAGGAGAGCTGAACCAAGGTTCATATTCAGGGTTTATTTCAGTTATTGCCTCTTCAGCCATTCCATCTGCTCCTTCAAAAGCTGCATCTTTTAAAAACACAAGAGGAAGTGTAAACATAATGATAACAATTATAAAAAGAAGAAACTGCTTAATAGATTTTTTCAAGATTAAAACCTCCTTCTTTTTGATACTCAACTAATAAATTATATACTATAAGTGTCAATATCCCCTCTCCTATAGCAAGTGGAATTTGAGTTATTGCAAATATACTCATAAATTTTGTAAAAGATCCTAAAAATCCATTTACTGCATCAGGATGAGCTAGAGCCAGTTGCAATGATGTTACTACATAAGTAATTAAATCCGCAAACATAGCTGCTAAAAATACAGCAAGGCTTCTATTTTTATTTTTAAGTGATTTAAAAATGAAATATGCAGCAAACGGTCCAACAATAGCCATTGAAAAAACATTTGCTCCTAGAGTAGTAATTCCTCCATGGGCTAATAAAAGAGCTTGAAATATTAATACTATAAGTCCTATAACCGCCATAGGAAGAGGCCCAAATATAATTGCACCTAGACCTACTCCTGTAGGATGTGATGTGCTTCCAGTTACTGATGGAAGTTTTAAAGCCGAAAGAACAAATACAAAAGCTCCTACTAATCCCAAAAGAAGTTTTGCATGGGGAGATTCATCTGTTATTTTTTTTATTTTAGAAAAACCTCCAATTATAAATGGTAAACTTATTATTGACCATATAATAGCCCAAAGCGGAGGTAAAAATCCTTCCATAATATGCATTGCACTAGCATAAATAGGTGTTAGAAGAATTAGATAAATTGCTGAAAAACATATAGCTTTAAATTTTTTCATTTTTTTCTCCTTTCAAAATTTGTGATTAAAAAATACCTAATTATGGTATAATATTAAATGTAGGTATTTAATGCAAATCATTTGCATTAATATTATAGCATTTTATTTTAAGAATATAAAGTTATTTTTAATAGGAAAGAGGAGAAAAATTATGAGAAAAAAAACAGCTTTAGTATCTTTGTTTATATCATTTATAATTATCTTTACGGCTTGCAGTAATTCAAAGTCAAACACTAACGATGAGCTTCAAACAGCCCCAAATGATAAAAAATTAAATGTATATGCTTCATTTTACCCAATCTATGATTTTACAAATAAAATTGCTGGAGATAAAATTAACTTAAATTTAATTATTCCTGCTGGTGCAGAACCTCATCATTATGAAATCAGTGCAAAAACCATGGCTGAATTAGAAGAAGCTGATTTAATTTTTCTTAATGGATTGGAATTTGAACCATGGGCTACATCTTTACCTGAGTCTCTTAGTTCTAAAATTGTAAATTTAGGCGAACAAGTCAATCCACTACCTTACAAGGAACATTCGCATAATCACGATGAAAATGAAGTAGACAATTTTCATTCTCACTCTGAATTTGATCCCCATATTTGGTTAGATCCAATAAGAGCACTAGATATGAGTTCTATTATTTATGATAATTTATCAAAACTAGATTCTTTAAATAAATCTATATATGAAAATAATTTTAAGCTTCTCCAAAATGAATTTAAAAAATTAGATTCCGAATATCAAGAACTTAAAAATATAGAAAACAAAAAAGAAGTTATCGTCTCACATAATGCATTTTCTTATTTGTCTGATAGGTATGGTGTGGAATTTCATAGTGTGTCTGGCATATCTCCAGAAAACGAACCTAGTTTAAAAGCTTTATCTGAAATCTCTGATTTAGTAAAAAAAGAAGATATCAAGGTATTGTTTTTCGAAGAACTTGCTAATGAAAAAATTATTAACACTCTTGCTGATGAAACCAATGTAGATTCTGACGTTTTATATACTATAGAAGGTATGACAGAAGAAGAAATAGATGATGGAGAAGATTATTTTTCAAAAATGAGATTAAACTTAACAAAATTAATAATTGCAGTCCAGTAAGAACTTTTTATATTAAACTATTTACATTAATTAAATAAGTTTATAATTAAAGCCTAGTTTGTCTTTGTTATACTGACAAGCTAGGCTTTAAATTTTTTACTTTAATCTTATACACGGTTATTTGGATTCATTACAGCTCTTGGATGCATTACTCCTCCAGAATATGATGTAATATCATTAACAGAAACAAAAACATTTATATCTTTTTCCTTAATATAATCATATACTTCTTTTACCCTTTTTCTTTTTAGTGTAATAAGGACCATTAATCTTTCGCCCTCTCTACCTTCACCTTTAAAAACTGTAACTCCAAAGCCTTTATCTCTTAGTTCATTAATTATATATCTATAATCTTCTCTTATAATTAATCTCATCTGAGCATCTCCAAATGCTAGTTTATGCTCGAGTTTAGCTCCTATTAGATTCCCTAGAGAGAACCCAACTGCATATGCAAGTAAATACCACCATTTATCTAGTTGACTTACTACATCACCTAAAACTTTCATATAAACTATAACCTCAAAAAAACCAATTAAAGCTGCTATATTTGATTTTCCTTTGGTTAACAATATTGTTCTTGTTGTTGCTAATGATACATCACAGATTCTTAAAACAATAATTAGTATCATATTAAGAATAACAGTTGCCATAATAAACCTCCTAGTTTTAATGCTCCTAATAAATATTTGTTATCTTTATAATTCCTACCCAATTTCCCTATAAATTATGATTGGTTTTATCTATAAATATTTCTTTTATATATATATTATTATTATCAATCAATTCTATCACAAACTTATATTTTTCGCTTGATTTTTCTAAATAACACTTTTTAACTCCAGCAGCAATTTCATATCCACCAATACTATCTATTGCTAAATTCTCTGATAAAAGATTTTTTCTTATTAATATTTTTTTAGTATCGCTCTTGAAATTAATAGCATTATAACGAACCTGCATATCAGCACTTTTAGTTTTATAATATACAAGCAAAATATCCCCTGAACTAAAAGAATCTAAATTTACCTTCCCAATATTTTTTATATATACCGAACTAATTATACTATTCTCATCAAGCTCATTTTTTATAAGTTTTTCAATTACCTGAGCATTTTCTCTTTGGTTTATATTAATACTTGCTACTTTCATGCTAGATATAAATACTAATGAAATTTTTGAAAGCAAAATTACTAAAGATAGGGTCAATATAATATAAGTCAGATACTCTATCAAAGTAAAGCCATTATTCTTCATTTTCATTTTTATATATCGCCACTCTTCCACTTATGGGTACAATTGTAATCTTGTAATAATCCATAGTCTTTATATTTTTTATTTTTATAGTCTCGCCTTTTATTTTCAAACTTCCATTTCTGTTAAATTTCAACAAATCATCTGTTTCTCCTGATATTTCTAAGTTATTTGGAAAATAAACAGTTTTTTTTGCTACATTTCTTTCACTTACAGAATATCCTATTACTTTTTTAGTTGATAGCTTATCTTCATAAACATACTTTAAACAGCAATCTATATCCCCAAATGTATTTTTGTTATACACATATCTAATATCACTGACATAGCGTCTAATAGCAAATTCTGTCGTGAAATTTTCATAATTATTATATGCAACAATTGGCATACTAATTAAAAGTAAAAGAGAAATTACTATTATAAGCTCAACTAATGTATATCCTCTATTACTCATGCTCGACATAGTCTTTCTCCTTAATAACATTATCTTTATATTTTTCCCACAACAAGTCAATATCACCGTTTACTATGTTATAAATATCATCTACAGAAAAATTTACTAAATGAATTATA
>Ga0334893_1001278_pt1 | contig 25137 bp, 22 predicted proteins | sample GraSluR3_MG_5_FD_207218 | JGI IMG/M metagenome (GOLD analysis project Ga0334893, IMG submission 207218) | Sludge microbial communities from methane-producing bioreactor in Wageningen University, Netherlands - Granular Sludge_09_05-R3 | ecosystem: Engineered > Bioreactor > Anaerobic >...
CAGATCCGACTGCGTCGACCGAAGAGAGCGTTCTTGGCATACGATAGGTATTCATGAGACTGGTGAACGAGAAAAACACGAACACGCGTCCAGCTAGAGCAGGATTGATCCAGTTGGACCCCAACCCGCCAAATGTCCATTTCACCACAAATATGGCGAAGGCAGAGGCGAGAATGGGAACCATGAATGCTGCATCGGCAGGCATATTCATGCCGACAAGCAGGCCGGTGAGAAAAGCCGATCCGTCGGCCAATGTTGACTCCTTGCTCAGTCTCTGCAGGAGGAACTCCACCAGTACCGCTGTTGCGATCGATACCAGTACGATCGCCAGTGCTCTGAATCCGAACACGTAGACACCCCAGAGTGTCGCGGGGGTCAGTGCGATAGAGACATCCCACATGATGCTTGCGGTACTCGACCGCGCATGCAAGTGTGGCGATGATGAAACAATCGTTTTCGGTGAATCCATTTATTTCCTCCCCAATCGTTTTCCAAGCTTCATTCCGTGTACGAGAGGCAAATGTGCCGGGCATGAGTAGGAACAACACCCACACTCCTTGCAGTCCATGAGATTCATGGCCATGGCCTCTGCATACATTCTATTGTCTATAAGGCGATAGAGCTTCGTCGGTTGGAGACCCATTGGACAAGCTGCCACACACCTTCCACATGAGATACAGGGTGTCTGTGGCGCTTTCGCTGTAGGCTCCTTGTCCAGTGCCAGGATTCCACTTGTCCCCTTGATAACCGGAATCTGGTCATCGAAGAACGAGAAACCCATCATAGGGCCACCTGAGATGAACTTATCCGGCTCATGGTCGAGTCCTCCAGCGAATGCAATCAGATCAGCTACTTTCGCACCTATCGGTACGCGAAGATTTCGCTTTGTCGCCATTGCCTCGCCACTTATGGTGACCACACGGTCGATCAGTGGCTTTCTCAGGGCAACCGCCTCATAGATTGCGAACGAAGTGCCGACGTTCACCACTACAGCACCTACATCCAAGGGAAGTTTTCCAGAGGGAATCTCCCGTTTTATCGTTGCTTTGAGCAACTGTTTTTCATCGCCTTGGGGATATTTCACCTTCAACGGCGTGACCACTATGGGGTATCCATTTGCAGCAATGACTTCTCTCAGTTTACGAATAGCGTCTTTCTTGTTGTTCTCGACACCTATGATAATCTTCTCAGGACTCGTGATCTTAGCCGCGATCATGACTCCTCTGAGGACCAAATCGGTCTGTTCGAGCATGAGTCGATGGTCAGCAGTAAGATAGGGTTCGCACTCGACACCATTGACCACTAGGGCATTCACATGCTTTCCCTTAGGGACAGATAGCTTCACATGCGTGGGGAACGTAGCCCCTCCAGTTCCAACAACGCCCATATCCTTTACGATATCGAGTAGTTGCTTCGGTGAGAGATCATCGTATGGTTGTTCTTTCCAGGTTCCCACCTGGTGTTCCGGATCGACAGTAATGACGAATGCATCGGTAACCACACTGTTTGCAAGTGTGACCTTTTTTATATCAGCGATGGTACCGTTTACCGGGGAGTGTATATCGGCTGAAATGAAGCTTGAAGCCTCTCCGATCTTCTCTCCCGCTGCAACCACGTCTCCTTTCTGTTTCAACGGTGATGCCGGTGCTCCCAAGTGCTGTGAAAGTGGGACCAATAACTCTGATGGCATCGGCAACTGTTCGATTGCCTGACCGTTGCTCAATACCTTCTTATCGTTGGGATGCACCCCTCCCTTTCTGAACGTAGGTATTCTCTCCATGCCGTGTTACTCCTTTGTGTGTTCAAGACACGATAAAACCCTCCCTCTCGAAAGGGAAATGCAAGGTTCTCGTTCAAACGTCTTCATATCTTACAGGAAAAACTGTATAACAGTAAATATGAACCGCATATTCCGTTATGCTTTTTGGAAATTAAAAGGGGTGAAGGTCTACGCACTGGTCGGAAGAAGCGGCACAGGCAAGAGTTTCCGCTCAAAACTAGTTGCCGAGAAGCATAACATCGATTTGATAATAGATGATGGACTATTGATACGAGACGAACGGATTATTGCCGGACGTTCGGCGAAGCGTGAACAGAACTTTCTCACAGCGGTGAGAACTGCACTATTCGACGACGATGAGCATCAACGTGAAACGATGGTCGCTCTGCAGAAAGAGAAGTACCATAGGCTTCTGATCATAGGCACCTCTGAGAAGATGGTTCATAAGATCGCTGCAAGGTTGAAGCTACCCGAACCGGAACGGATCTTCCGAATCGAGGATATCGCTAGCAAGGAGGAGATCGAGATGGCTATGCGTATCCGATTCTCCGAGGGAAAGCATGTGATCCCGGTTCCATCGATTGAGATCACGCGAAACTATCCCCAGATCGTCTACGATTCCATGCGCGTATTCTTCAAGAACAAAGCAAAACTACCCTGGGCGAGACAACGAGCCTATGAGAAGACCATAGTCCGCCCTGAATTCAGCAAATATGGGAAGATCACCATGAGTGAAGCTGCACTAACTCAGATGGTCATTCATTGCCTTGACGAATTCGACAATATGATCAAGGTGAAGAAGGTCGGTATGAAGATCGAACCGGAGGGGTACAACCTGACCGTCAAACTGCGAGTCCCCATGAAACACCAGATATCCACCACGCTTGCAGAGTTACAGGAATATATAGCCGATTCTCTGGAAAAATATGGGGGGATTTTCGTCTCTGGTGTGAATATCGAAATCGAGGAGTGGGCGTAATCCTACCCTGCACTCAGCTCTCTTTCTTGGAGGCACTCTTCTGGGTGCCACTTTTTTTCGGGTAGGGACTTTTTCTCCGCTTTCTTGGAGAGCCAGCCTTTCTCGTTCCCCGCTGCTTGAATCCTATGGCTCCCGGTTGACGTATCGGCCTACGTGCCTTGAGACAATTCTTGGGAACCGAAACACCTTCCGATTCCAGAATAGTCACTGTAGCCCGCTCCACATCGTAATTAGGTGGAGTCAAGGGACTGATCAGAGTCTTCACCTGACTATACATCTCCTTGAAAATGTCTTCAGGCGGTGTATCGGGTTGTCCCTTCGAAACGATGGGCTTCACCAGCGCAGCGAATAACTCACCTTTCAGATGTTCGTCGGCTGTCTCATCTCGTTTTTTCAGATCGGCTATCTTTCGATCGATGACAGATAACGATTCGTACACTTCCGGAAGGCGGTTGAACACACTTACACAAGGGAGCAAGTACACCAGTAGCTTGTATCGTTGCAACTCTGCGAATATCTGTGCCGAGTCGCCCGAACAGAGAATCTTCGATGCCTCTTCAGTCAACCGGGAACTGGAGACCCGCGCCAATTCGGTCGCATGCTTCCGTATCGCCCGCCGCACGTCGAACTGGAGCGAGAATCCGGTAGTGACAGAATACTTGATCGCTCGAATCATTCTCACCGGATCTTCAATAAATGAAGATGAGAGGGGAAGTACGGATCGAATTCGTTTTCGCTTGAAATCCTGCATGGAGCGGTTAAAATCAACCAATTGGCCGTCTGTCGGATCGTAGTAGAGGGCATTCACCGTATAGTCGCGTCGTTTCGCATCCTGTTCCACCGTACCATAGATCGAAGTTCCTTCGGTTCCATCATCGCCAGAACGAAAGGTCGAAATCTCAAGGATCTTGTCTTTGAATGTAAGGTGTACGAGTTTGAAGCGCTTCCCTATGATGCGTGCATTCCAGAAGAGTTTCTGAACCTGCCTCGGCGACGCCGAAGTGGCGATATCGAAATCTTTCGGCTTTCTTCCCAAAAGCAGATCTCGAACAGCACCACCTACGATATATGCCTCAGCTCCCGACTGTTTGAGTTTCCGTACAGTCCAGACTGCATCGAGGTCGATATTTTTCGAATCGATTCCATGCTCCTTCTCCGTGTAGATCTCGGCGACCGGGACATTCGACCCATTCTTCTCTTTCTTGTAGCGTATGAACATGTGTAGCGTACCACTTTGGCTTATTGCAGTTTCCTGAGGATTTGTTTACACTCTATGGTGTATACCATCTCATCCAAAAATGCAACAGGAGCTGTTTCGCATGATTCAACCTAAAGTTCTGAAAGGCTTCAGAGATTCGACCCCATCACAGGAAATCACGAGAAAACAGGTGATCGCGACCCTCGAACATGACTTTTCGTTGCATGGTTTCGTTCCCATCGATACACCTGTACTCGAGTATACAGAGGTGCTTCTTGGAAAAGGTGGTGGTGAGACCGATAAACAGATTTTCCATTTCGCTGACAACGGGGGAAGAGATGTCGCACTCAGATTCGACCTCACCGTCCCGTTCGCGCGGTTCATGGCGGGGCACCTGCATGAGCTGGCCCTCCCCTTCAAACGATTCCATATAGCTAAGGTCTGGAGAGGAGAGAATCCGCAACGAGGTCGGTTCAGAGAGTTCTACCAGTGCGATTTCGACATAGTCGGTATCGATTCTGCACACGCAGATGTAGAAATTCTCAGTATGATGCACAGCGCTCTCTCTGCTCTTGGTCTCACGCATTTCACCATTCGCGTTGCACACAGGGGGTTGTTTAACGCATTTCTCTCCCATATAGGAGTGCTGGACAATTCAGTTGAAATCCTCCGAACCGTCGACAAACTCAGAAAGATCGGTGAAGAGGCTGTCGTTGCACAACTTTCAGATATAACGAAGGATCGCGCTGCAGCAAACAGCATCCTCGCTTATATCAATACCGATGCCTCGGGATCGTACGACTCCGTACTCGACCAACTCTCTCTCCTCGCAGGGGGTGAGACCGAACATACGGATCGCATGCGAACCATTTTCGGGCTGCTCGATGAGTTGGGTATCGGTGATTCCTTCTGTCTGGATCCGTCCATCACACGAGGACTCGACTACTATACTGGAGTAGTCTATGAGACATTTCTCGACGATCTCCCCTCGATCGGCTCAGTCTGTTCAGGAGGCCGATACAACGATCTAGCGACGCTGTACACCAAAGAGCACCTTCCAGGAGTCGGCTCCTCGATAGGACTCGATCGTCTCCTTGCAGCACTCGAGGAGCTTGGCAGCCCACTGATCAAAGATACCGCCTCCAGCGATGTCATCATTCTCAATCAGGACGAAAAACTTCGTCCCCACTACCACAAATTCGCCGCTCAATTGCGCAAATCCGGTCTTCGCTGTGACATGTATCTAGCCGATAGGAAGATGGGTGCCCAGTTCAAGTATGCTGAACAGAATCATATACCGTTTGCCATACTTTTTTCCGAACAGGAAGTCGAACAGCAACGCTGCACCGTACGACACCTAGCAACTCGGACCGATTACCGCGGGTTGAACATCACAGAGGTAGTGGAACTCATCAAAAGGAACTAATCTGTGCTTACCATGACACATCTACCGGTGTATCAACACCGGAAGGAGATTCTCGAAGCCCTAGCGAACAATCAAGTGATTGTCGTCGAAAGTCCCACAGGCTCCGGGAAGACCACACAACTGCCACTGATTCTGAACGAAGCGGGATACACAAAGAACGCTATTGTCGGTGTTACACAACCAAGAAGGATCGCTACGCTCTCCGTATCCGAATTCATTACCCGTCAGCTCGATGCAGAGCAGGGATATGTCGGTTACAAGATGCGCTTCAGCGACACTACCGAACGAAACACGAAGATCAAGGTCATGACCGATGGCATACTCCTCATGGAGCTGAAAGCCGACCCACTCTTATCGCACTATTCGGTGATGTTGGTCGACGAGGCTCACGAAAGAAGTCTCAATATCGACTTCGTTCTGGGTCTACTCAAACGAGTGCTGAAAGAGCGACCCGACTTCAAGGTGATCGTCTCCTCTGCCACGATCAATACGAAGATTTTCAGTGACTTCTTCGACCATGCTCCGATTATCAGCATAGATGCCAGAATCCATCCGGTCGAGGTTCGGTACAGTCCAATCAAACGCACGGAGAACCCGGAAGAGTTGTTCACCACGATCGTCTCGACGGTGGAGAAGCGGATGCAAGAATCCGATGGTGATATCCTGATCTTCCTTCCAGGTGAGTTCGATATCAAGACTTGCATGCAACATCTTCAATCGAGTTCATTCAGTCGAAAGCTCCATATTCTCCCCCTCTTTGGACGCCTTTCGAAAGAGGAGCAAGAGCGAGTGTTCATCCCCACTCCGAAAGGAAAGACGAAGGTGGTCGTTGCTACGAATATTGCGGAAACCAGTGTCACGATCGACGGCATTACGACAGTGATCGATTCTGGAATTGCAAAGATAAACTATTATAATCAGAAGAATTTCACTTCCTCACTGGTGAGTTTGCCCATAAGCCGAAGTTCGTGTGAACAGCGTGCCGGCAGAGCGGGAAGAACCGCTCCAGGCGTCTGTATTCGTCTCTATGAGAGACGTGATTTCATAGTACGAGAACAGTTCGGGCTTGAAGAGATTCTTCGCACGGACCTCTCCGAGGTCGTCTTGAGGATGAGCGAACTGGGGATTTTCGACTATGAATATTTCCCCTTTATTACTCGTCCAAAGGCAAGTGCGATTTCTAGTGCAGAGCAGACACTGCGATTCATCGAGGCAATCGATGACAAGCGACAACTCACGACTATCGGTGAACATATGGTGCGGTTTCCTCTGCTACCACGACATGCCCGTGTGGTGGTTGAAGCCATGCTCCACTATCCGAACGTGATGCAGGAAGTACTTATCGCCATTGCGTTCCTCTCATCGAAGACGCCCTTCATCTTCCCTCCCGGATTCGAGGACGAGGCACGAAAGGCTCACCAGTCTTTCAACTCGGAGCAGGGAGACTTTATCTCCTATCTTCACCTGTACAAGCACATGAGAGCGTTACCGTCGAATGAGGCTCGAGAGGCCTATTGCAAGAAGAAATATCTGGACTACCCCTCGATGGCAGAAATACATCATGTAGCTGAGCAATTGGCGAGCATCGTAAGCGATATCGGTGTGCCGATCGGTTCCGGAGGTTCCACGAAGGACTATCTTTGTTGTCTTGCTGCCGGGCTATTGCAGTTTGTCTGCGTCAGAGCGAAACGGAGTATGTACAAAAGTCTTACTGCCGATCAGATCTATATCCACCCTGGATCTGCTTGGTTCAAGGAGATGCCTCAGTTTTTGCTTGCAGGAGAGATCGTTCAGACAAGCAGAATGTATGCGCGTACGGTCTCTCCGCTCAAGAAGGAGTGGCTCGAGACTATCTCCCCTGGATTGGGCTCCCGCTTACTCGGATTGCGGGAAGAGGAACGGAAATCTGGGAAACAGGTGAGAAGGGAGAAGTCGGAACGGATCGCGCAGGAGGGTTCTCGCAACATGGTTACCCTATACAAACGTGAGTACCCCATGGTGCATGCTTCGAAGGGAAAACGGAGAGTCGTGGTGATCCCCTACGAAGATCTCTCCTATTTGGCGATTGCGAACAAAGGAGCATCGAAACGACCGAAGAACTTCCCTGCAGCGATCCTGTACCATAATCAGTATATCCATTTTGGAGACAAGTTCTTCCAAATTCTCGAACTGAACGGAAAGATCGATCCATCGAAGGGAATTTTGGAATCTCCTCCATCTGGCACATTCACCGCAGGAGATCCACGTCCGCTTATCGATAATCTCATGTGGATTCTTGCACTCTGCAAACTGAAAAAGAAGCAACGACAGCTCGGGTTCGTGCAATTCAATGCACAGGGTAACGGAGTGTATCGTTTCAGCAGTACGAGAAATGGTTTTGAAGCACTCGATTCTTCCTTGTATGCGCTCGGTCAACTGGTCGATGAGGTCGATGGAAGTACCTTCAGTCAGGAGTTAAGACTGGCTAAGAAAGCATTCGAACACTATCTGAGACTCTTCGACGATTGATCTCGCTGCGAGTACGATCGCGGTCACCACAGGGACTATGCTATGACCTGTCTGATCAGAGACTCCTCAAGTCTCTGCAAACGGTAGCGTCCCTGCCCCTCCATGAGCACGAAGCGTACGTGCCCCTGCCTCCGCTTCTTGTCACTCGCAAGTGCTTCGAGGAACAATTCAATATCGGAAAGGCGTACCGTGGTGTCGAAACCGTACTCGACAAACAGGCGACGATACGTTTCGGCGAACGAGGCGTCTGTGATACCCATGGCGACCCCTGCATCGAGAGCTCTGATAACACCCCAAGCAACAGCCTCTCCGTGTGACCAGGTGCTCATGTTCCCCACCGATTCCAGTGCATGTGCAAAGGTATGACCGAGATTCAATGCATCTCGGATTCCAAGCTTCTCGGTGGGATCTCGCTCAATATAGCTCCGCTTAACATCTAATGAGAGTGCAATGATCTGTTCAAGTGCACGCTGTTCACGACCGATCACGAGCTCTCTTCTCTCTGAGAGCATTTGCGTGAGCGTGGTGTCCGGAGCGAGAATAGCATGCTTGAGCACCTCTCCAAGCCCATTGGTGAACTCATGTGCATGAAGGGTTTGCAGGGCATCAGGATAGATCATAATCTCATCTGCAGGGTAGAACGTTCCTACGAGATTCTTCATTCCCAACAAGTCTATCGCAGTTTTTCCACCGAGCGAGGCATCTACCATCGCGAGCAGCGTGGTGGGGATCAATGTCAGAGCACAACCACGCATATAGATCGAAGCGGCGAATGCCGTCATATCACACACGACGCCTCCACCGAGGGCGATAAGGCGACCATCTCGTGCAATAGCATGTCTTTGTGCCGCACGAACGATCCTCTCTATACTCGACCACCCCTTCTCCGACTCCCCGGCCTCTAGAACAACACTCACAGCCCCTTTTGGAACCAAGTGTTGTGTATTACGATCTGCTACCCAAAGTATCGCTGGGTTGCGTTCCTCATACCGTGCATCGAGTGTATCCAATGAATCAACGGTATAGACATCGGAATTCCTGGTACCAAGGTTGCATGAATAGAGTTTCTGCATACCTCGTTATACTCCGAAACAGGGGGAGAGACAAGGCAAGTTATTGCAAAAGGTATCGATTTGGACCATGATACAACCATGATTCCATACTACTTCGATTGGGCAGCAACCTCACCGATGAGTGAGCGGTCCATCCAGGCATATGTAGAGACAGCGAGAAACTACCGGGGAAACCCCAGTGCCCTCCACAAGGATGGCGTTGCGGCAGCGAAGGCCCTTCATGCGGAACGCGAGCGGACAGCTCGACTGCTCAAAGTATCGCCGAAAGAGATCATATACACCTCTGGAGCGACAGAGAGCAATGCGATCATACTGCAGTCTCTTCTGTGGCGACCGAATCCAGGCCGAGTCGTTCTCAGTGCTATAGAACACGACTCGGTGCTCCAGTACAGACGCATACTGGAATCACATGGCTACGAAGTCGAGCTAGTGCGAGCTCCTGGTGGCTATGTGGATCCAGAGTCCCTAGCACAAGCACTGAATGAAACGACTCAGATGGTATGCATCATGCTCGTGAACAACGTCCTGGGAACTGTTCAGGATATGAGTGAGCTGACTCGAGTGATTCGAAATCACGAACAAAGGTATGGAAGGAGAGTTCATGTTCACTGCGACGCAGTGCAGGCTCCAGGAAAGATCCCCTTCAACCTAGGCTCGCTCGGTGTCGATTCAGCCTCGTTCAGTGCACATAAATTTCAGGGGCCGAAGGGGACAGGCTTCCTCTACCTCCGAAGCGAATCTTGGGAACCACTCTCCCGAGGAGGTGGGCAGGAACGGGGTATACGGCCAGGAACCGAACATCTCGCCGCCATTGTAGCAATGAACATAGCCCTAGAGGAGGCAGTGCTGACAGAGGGGGAGTCGCTGGAACAAGGTGCCTTGCTACGGAGGCTCTTCGAGAAATCTATCGCTGAAGAAGGATCGCTGGTGAAATTGATCAGTCCACCATTTACTTCTTTTCACCAGTGCACGCCATTCATATTCACCTGTGTCGTACCGCATATCCCTTCGGAGGTGTTCACGCGCATCATGTATGACAAAGGATTCTGCATTTCGAGTGGTTCGGCATGTTCGAACAATGCCTCGAAAGGGTCCAATGATCTTTTGACCGGTGCAGGTATTGCATCTACCGACGCCGGGTCGGCAGTTCGAATCTCGTTCGGTGCAGATACCGACGAACACCAGATCAGACTACTAGCTGAGACAATGATTCGGGAGGCTCGAAAGATGTCCTCCCTCATGAGGAAACGATAACATGGAAATGACACTCTATTTGGTACGGCTGGGAGAGATCAGCCTCAAAGGACAAAATCGCAGTTTCTTTGAGAAGAAGCTCAAGGATAATATTAAGTACAAGCTCCGCCCGTTTAAGAACTTCTTCAAGAAGCAGAAGGGAAGACTCTATATCGAGGTGGAAGCGGCAGCTCCGGAAGATCTAGTCAGGAGAGCTCTGGCGACATCGTTCGGCGTGGTAGGCTACTCGAAAGCCACCACCTGCAAGAAAGATATGGAAGATATCAGAGAAGCAGCGGTCGCGATCGCAGCGAGCGATCATTTCCTTAAGAACACCAAAACCTTCAAGGTCGAGACTGTTCGAGCCGACAAGAAATTCTCACTCACCTCGTATGAGATTTCGGGGGATCTGGGCCACCAGATACTCACTGCTCAACCAGATCTGTCGGTAGATGTACACCACCCCGATAAAACACTCTATGTCGAGATCAGAGATAAGGCATATCTGTACGCGTCTTTGGAACCCGGTCCTGGAGGTCTTCCGGTGGGAACAGCCGGTCGTGGCATGCTCATGCTTTCTGGTGGTATAGATAGTCCAGTAGCCGCCTATCGCATGGCGAAGCGTGGTTTGAGACAGGAAGCAGTCTATTTCCATGCGTATCCCTATACATCGGATGAAGCGAAAGAGAAAGTGGTGGAGCTTGCACGAATTCTCAGCCCCTACTGTAGTGGTATCACACTCCATATTGTCCCATTCACCGATGTCCAGCTTCATATCAAGACGCACAGCAATGCTGAGGAGAACACCCTGCTCATGCGAGCATGCATGGTGCGAATCGCGAACCTGCTAGCCAACAAGCGTGACTGCTTAGCTATCGTTACGGGAGAGTCTCTGAGTCAGGTGGCATCGCAGACGCTAGAGAGTCTCGCGTTCACCAACAGCATGTCACAGCTACCCATCTTCAGACCGCTGATCGGGATGGACAAGGGCGAAATAGTGGAGACCAGTAGGGAGATCGGCACGTACGAGACATCCATTCTACCGTATGAGGACTGTTGTACGATATTCAGCCCAAAACACCCGCTGGTACGGCCACATCTCGAACGTATCACAGCAAACTATAATGCCATGGGTATTGAGGAAGTGCTTGATCAGGCTGTTGCGGCTACCGAGATATTAACTGTTTGACCCTGGACAGTTGGCACACGAAGACTCTTTTCCCGGATCGCTCTTCTTCGTGTCTGTGCAGTAGAACCCGCTCCCTTTGAATATCACTGAGCTCAATCCAAACATACGACGGACTTTGCCGGAACACTGGGGACACTCCGTAAGTGGCTCATCTGACATGCTTTGCATAGCCTCGAACTGATGATTGCAAGAATCACATGCGTACTCATAGGTGGGCATATTATCTTTTTTCTCCTGTAGTTATGGTAGTGAGCGAGCCGAACAGCTCTGAGAATGTGGCGTATTGCTCCTCTGAAAGGGACATGCCGTTTATGTGAACAGCAGCCTCTTCAAGAATGAACAGATTCGTCAAATCTCCGAGTGGTTCCCGATTTCTTCGCTTCTCTGAAATATACGAACTTTTCAGGAGAATGGAAAGAGAGTTGGCTAACTTCGGGGTATGCATGGTAAAGACTCCACCGAGTGAGAGCGTCTGATCATCGTGTTCCTCGATCACCAGGACCATGGATTCCATCTGAGCAAGCACCGTCTGGGGTATGGCGAGTCCTACATCGATCATAGCCTGCGGGCTGGCGATATAGAAACCGAACAGGGCATTCGCCATCCGATCGGCGAGTCCTCGCTGTATCCGGGTGACCCGGTGCTTGTAGGTATCCTGATAGACTTTCATGTAGTTGTCACTGGCAAACAGAAGCAAGCCTCGTTGCGGCGCGTAGACATCCAAGCCCAACCAATCGTTCCGGTAATAGCGTACACGCCCCTCTTCGACTTTCTCCCAATCATCGTTCCACAAAAGCATACTGTTGGTGAGAAATGCAGGGATATTCCCCTCCACTCCACCATAGAACTCGTATGAGTCGATATCTTGCATGTCGATCACATCATCGGTAAGTTCCAATGCTGCAGGATTGTAGAGCGTGACCGAGAGTCGATCGATTCGAGATAAAAGTTGAGCGAACGAGGGGTCCTCCGAGTGCGTAAGAGCAGAAGCTCCGGGAAGTCTATCGATTCGCTGCATATCCATGGTGACCACAATATCCTGCGGCTCTCCCATGGCTTGGAAATAATACTCATCGGCAAAGGGTCTATGGACACACGAAACGAGCGATAGAAGCACGATTGCACAGATGGTGCACGTAACAATACCGGTCCGCTTCGTGCGCATCGTCCGCCCGCCCCGTTACCGTTTCACTGCGGCGATCTTTGCCGTGGTATCGCCACAGGGAATCTCAACCGCTTGTGGTTCATCGGAGAATTTCGACTCGTCCGCAAGCGTTTCCCTAGTGATATATGCGTTGAATGCAGTGAAAGCCTCCTGGACGACAGCCTCTCCATATACAGAGAGTGCAATTCGGTCAGAGACATCGAATCCTTGTTCCTTTCGGAGATTCTGTACCGCTCGCACGATATCTCGAGCAATACCCTCAAGGAGGAGGTCCTGGGTGATCTCGGTATCGAAACCGACCGTGAGTTGCCCCTCGTTGATCACCTTCAGATGCTCCTTCTCGAACCGCTGAACGATGATATCATCGAGGCCGATTTCGATCTCCCCTCCTGCATAGGACAACGAGACCGATCCCCCATCGAGAATCGAAGCGATAGTGTCGCTCTCCATCTCTTGAATGAGGGCTGCGACTTCTTTCATATGCTTACCCAGCTGCTTACCAAGTACCTTGAAGTTTGCCTTTGCCTGATAGGAGACGAGACCACTCTCATCGGCTTGAATGGTGATCTGTTTGATGTTCAGCTCCTCTTCGATAATATCCTGCATGGTGCTCAGTATTTCGCGCTCTTCAGGATCGCGGGTAACCAAGTAGAGCTGTTTCAGCGGTTGTCTGATCTTGATATTGTGTATGCTTCTCAACGATCGGCCCATGGTGATAGCCTGTCTGGTCAGTTCCATCTTCCGTTCAAGCAGGAAATCGCGCTGATTCTCGTCGTATGTCGGAAAATCACTTAGGTGAATCGATTCACACATTGTATCGGTCTTCAGATTGAGGAAAATCTCATCGGTAGTGAACGGAATGACCGGTGCTGCGGCATGGATGACCGTCATGAGCACGCGGTAGAGCGTATCATAGGCTTGTTTTTTGTCAGAATCGTTTTCTGACCGCCAAAAACGACGTCGACTCCGTCTGATGTACCAATTGTTCAATGAGTCCAAAAAGGAGACAATCGCGGTGCAACCACGTTGGGTCTCATAGTGATCCCACGCATCTCCAACCTCCTGAGCGAGTGCTTCGCTGGCAGATACGATCCATCGATCCATAGGGTTGGTCAGCTGTTCGAATGAAGAAACAGACGGTTCATACCCATCGATGTTCGCATATGTCACAAAGAAGGAGTAGGCATTCCACAACGGGATGATTAGTGTCTTGAGTACCTCTTTTACCCCATCTTCAGAGAACTTGAGATCCTCTGCACGGGTCACAGCACTGTTCATGAGAGCGAAGCGGAGTGCATCGGCGCCATACTGACCAACGAGATCCATGGGATCGGAGTAGTTCTTCAACGATTTGGACATCTTCTTCCCATCGGCGGTAAGTACAATCCCGTTAGTCACACAGTTCAAGAATGCCGGCTTATCAAACAGCGCTGCTCCGATGATCACCAGTGTATAGAACCAACCTCGTGTCTGGTCCAATCCTTCACAGATAAAATCTGCAGGGAAATGCTCCTCAACAAACTCCTTATGTTCGAACGGATAGTGATTCTGCGCATAGGGCATGGAACCAGATTCAAACCAGCAGTCGAGCACATCGGGAATTCGCCTCATAGTACCCTTCCCGTCTGGACTCGGCCAGGTGATGTCGTCCACGAAATGCTTGTGCAGATCGGTGACTCTCACACCACTTTTCTCCTCAAGTTCATCGATTGATCCGATCACTTCCACATGATCTGAGCTATCGCTTTTCCACACGGGAATGGGATTTCCCCAGAACCGGTTCCGACTGATAGCCCAATCTCTAGCACCTTCGAGCCATTTACCAAAGCGACCGTGTTTCAAGTGTGCAGGCATCCAGGTGATCTGATCGTTGGCGTTCAGCATAGAGCTCTTTAACTTAGTCACATCGACATACCAACAGGCCATTGCTCGGTAGATCAGGGGTTTGTGTGTTCGGTAGCAGAAGGGATAACTATGCAGATAGTTCTCTCGCTTCACCAGTTTTCCATTCTCTTTAAGCCATTTCACGATCGAAGAGTCGGCATCTTTGACGAACACGCCTTCCCAGAGAGGGACCTCTTCAGTGAATTTACAATCATCATCTATAGGACAGACCACAGGAATCCCGGTTCCCTTCAGTACCTGGTAATCGTCTTCTCCGAAACCCGGAGCTGTATGGACGATACCACTACCGTCTTCGACACTAACGTAGTCTCCGAGCACAGCAAGGAATGCGCCATCCTGTTTCAAGTGAGCGAAGAAGGGAAACAGCGGCTCATAGCGCAAGCCGGCAAGCTCCTTACCCTTGTATCGCTGTACGATCTCGTAGTCCGAAGGATCTTTGTAGTAGTGATCGAGTCGCCCCTCCCCAAGAATATAGAAGACCTCATCTTTCACATCTTTGACCTTCACATAATCGATATCCGGTCCGAGTGCGAGCGCAAGGTTCGACGGGAGGGTCCATGGTGTAGTGGTCCATGCGAGAAAGTAGGTATCCTGTTCACCGTCTATCTTGAATCGGACCGTGACAGCTGGATCGACTACATCTTGGTACCCTCCAAGATTGACTTCGAAATTTGACAGCGGAGTAGCGAGTGCAGGACTATAGGGGAGAATGTTGTAGCCTTCATAGATCAGCCCCTTTTCATGGAGCGTCTTGAATACCCACCAGATACTCTCCATGTAGTCGGTATCCATGGTGCGATATCCATTTTCGAAATCGACCCAGCGGCCCATTCGGTTAATGGTGGCCTTCCACTCGGAAGTGTATCGCAACACGATTGACCGACACTGCTCATTGAATTTTGCAACTCCATACTCCATTACAGCCTTGTGTCCGGTGATATTCAACGATTTCTCTATCTCATATTCGACAGGCAGGCCATGACAGTCCCATCCGAACCGTCTATTCACCCTCTTGCCTTTCATTGTCTGGTAACGAGGATAGAGATCCTTGATGGTTCCTGGTACCAGGTGTCCGAAATGAGGAAGACCTGTAGCGAAGGGAGGACCGTCATAAAAGACATACTCGTTGTCTGCGCTTCTGTTTTCCACAGACTTCTGATAGATATCGTGCTCCTCCCAGAATTTCTGGATGTTCTCTTCCATCTTGGGAAAATCTACTTTCGGATCAACCGGATTAAACATTGCTAGAACTCCTCATCGAATGTGAATATAGTAACTCACGAGGCACTCGTGACAAACCATAGGGTCAACTATAGACATTTTACGCGTTATATTCAATCTGTATTGACAATAGTATCGGGGGATAGGTAGCATAGGCGCATGGCTGATTTTCCCATTCCTCGTACTGTTCGTCAATTCGCAACACACTTTTCCGATGCGGGACACTCCCTGTACATCGTAGGGGGCGCAGTGCGCGATCACTTGTTGCGACGAGCAACACACGACTTCGATTTCGCTACCGATGCACAGCCGAATGAAGTAATGGGACTCTTCCATGCGGTGATACCTACCGGTATAAAGCATGGAACGGTAACCGTTCTCTTCAAAGGACACTCCTATGAGGTGACCACATTCAGGATCGAACGAGAATACCAGGATCATCGTCATCCCGATGAGGTTGTGTTCGTTCGGTCACTTGAGGAGGATCTGAAACGGAGAGATTTTACCATGAATGCGCTTGCTGTTCATGCCGATTCAGGAGTTCTCGTCGATCTCCACGGTGGAAGAGAAGATCTGCAGAACAGACTCATTCGGGCAATTGGGGATCCAGAGAGCCGGTTCTCAGAGGATGCTCTGAGAATCCTCCGTGCCTGCCGCTTTGCCGCCCAACTGGACTTCTCTATCGAAGAGCGTACGATGGATGCCATGAAGAAACTAAGTGGGAATCTCGTGCATATCTCCGGAGAGCGGGTTAAAAGTGAACTCTTCAAGATTCTCGAATCTCCCATTCCGAGCAGAGGATTGCTTGCTATGCACGCATGCGGTGCTCTTGAGGTGCTACTCCCGGAACTTGCTGCCGGAGAGAACGTGACACAGAAAAGTGCCCATGCCTACGATATCATGTACCATGGTATCGCTGCGTGCGATGCAGTTACGAGAAACAAACCGCTGGTCAGACTTGCAGCATTATTGCATGACATTGGGAAAGTTCAGGCGAAGAGAATCACTTCAGACGGTGAAATCACGTTTTATCGTCACGAGGAACATTCGGCAAAGATGGCAAAGCGAATCATGAACCGCTTACGGTGTTCCAACGATGAGCGATCCACGGTGGTGAATCTGATTCGAAACCATATGTTTCACTATACCCCCGACTGGAGCGATGGAGCGGTACGGCGTTTCGTCAAACGGGTTGGAGCCGATTCGCTGGATGATCTGTTCACTCTCAGGCTAGCAGATCAAGACGCGATCCATGGCAAGCCGAGACCTGAAGACATCATAGAACTAGAGAAGCGAATCTATCGAGTGCTAGATAGTAGTTCGGCACTCTCGATACACGACCTTGCCGTAAACGGAAACGATCTGGCTCTGATCGGAATACCGAAAGGTCCTGTGATGGGAATTGTGTTAAAGCAATTGCTTGAAACGGTTCTGGACGATCCGTCAGAGAACGAGTACGAGAAGCTCATCGAAATCGCACGAAACTACTACGAACAGCGAATCAAGGGGCCGCAGGATCACCGATCGCCCACAAGTTGATCGTAGGCAAGCTTCGCTGCAGCTTGTTCTCCCTCTTTCTTATTATTTCCCGCAGCAGGACCGAAGACCTTCTTCTGCACGACTACCCTCACCCAGAATGTATTATCGTGTTCAGGACCGGTTTTCTTGACCACCTCGTATTTCGGATAGGTCTTGTACCGTTTCTGCACATACTCCTGCAGAAGTGTCTTGTAGTCTTTTCTATGCTTGTTCGCAAGAACGATCTGGATTTCCGGAACCAGAAGGTGCTGCACCAACTCTGTGGCCGCTTTGAATCCGGAATCGAGGAAGTAGGCACCGAATATCGCCTCCATGCAATCTGCAAGGAGTGCTTTTTTGTTTCGGCCTCCTGAAAACTCCTCTCCCTTCCCAATAAGAATGAAATTATCGACCCGCAAACGCTTGGCAACAACAGCAAGACTCTCTTCACTTACCACAAATGACTTGATTCGGGAAAAATCTCCCTCATCGAGATTCGGCAGGTGAACAAATAGCCAATTGGCTACGATCAGGCCCAGCACGCTGTCACCAAGAAACTCGAGACGCTCATTGTTATCGATATCGTCGTTGCTCTCATTCGCATACGAACGGTGACAGAATGCGAGATTCAGCAGTTCGAGATTCTTGAACTTAATTTCAGCTTGTTTTTGAAACAAGGAAAGCTCCCGCTTTCTCTCGGAAGAGATTCCAGGAGCTTTACCATAAGATTGTGCCTTTGGAGACATATGCGTAATCTGTCTATTTTATCATTTTGGCAAGAAAATCGACAGCATCCCGAACAGTCTCAAACTCGTTAGCCTTTTCGTCGGGAATGGAGACGCCCAACTCTTCTTCGATTGCGTAAACCAATTCGTAGGTGTCGAGACTATCGGCACCAAGGTCTTTTCGGAACGAAGAATCAAGTGTAATCTTACTATCTTCAATCTCCAACTTCTCTGCAATCAAACTCTTCACTTTCTCGAATACAGCTTGTGAATCCATCTTTTCTTCCTCCTGGTTCCGGACCAATCCGGTGCTTAAGCCATTTGCTCCTGGTCGATTACCTGCTTACCACGGTAAAAACCGCATTTCGGACATACACGATGGGGGACCACCATGTTTCCGCAGGTTCCGCACACAGTGAGCGTGGGAGTGGCAAGGCGCATGTTCGCCGCTTTTCTGGAGGCTGCTCTTGCCTTAGAACTCTTATGTTTTGGTACCGCCATATGTTAACCTCTTCATTCAAAATATGCTCTTGTGAGAATAACGAAAACCCGTATTTATGTCAACAACTTGATCTTGCTTCTCAGCTTTTCCGCGACCGCCTTCGGGACCATAGTACTGATATCGGCTCCGAATGCAGCCATCTCTTTGATTGCCGACGATCTGAGCACAAAATAGTTGGGATCGGTAGGCATGAATAGAACTTCAAGTTCCGGGTATAACTGCTTGTTCGTCATAGCAAGCTCGAACTCATAACCGAAATCTACCAACGCACGTACGCCACGAATCATCACCGCAATCTGCTCTCTCCGTGCATAGTCGACCACAAGCCCCCCATAAGAGACGACTCGAACATTCGGATACGGTGCCAACATATCTTTCAACATAGCCATCCGCTCTTCTGCACTAAAGAGACACTTCTTGCTGACATTATCTGCGACAACCACATCGAGCGTCTCGAAAAGCTGAGAGGACCGTTCAATAAGATTCAAATGTCCGTTCGTAGGAGGATCGAACGTTCCTGGGAGCATAGCCTTCACACAACCTCTTCGCTTGTTCGTCATCGTTTCTGCTCCTCTACAAACTGTTTCATCGCAGCGAAATTCTCCGGACTTTCGAACGGAATTCTTTTCACTATGATGAACTTACCATCGGTATCGGTATCCACTACCGCGAATACACCTTTACCGATATAGGACACTTTCTGAGTCGGAGCGAGTTTCTCATCCTCTGCGATCTTTCTCAGAACACAGTCGAAATGGTAGAAGATGCCGGGTTCGGCACCGCTAATGGCTTGAGCAATCGCTTCGATTGGTTTTTCACAAAAAGCACATTCGGGAACCGGCTCTTGTACTTTCGGTACGATGATGGGGGCATGGGAGTGCTCGGGGCGTCGCTTCTTCTCTTGCGAAGGTTGCTGATTCCCACTGCCAGTACTTTTCTGTACCTGCTTTCCGCCTCTACGACGTCGTTTCCGTCTCCCCTCATTTCTCTTTGCGGGACGTTTCGCACCATTACTGCCGTTCTGGCTGTCAGTACGATGCTGTTCTTGTGCCATTACTGCTCCCCTTTCATGTGTATGAGTCGATTTCCGTACAATAGAATCACATCGATACGCATAGCATCATACTCCAATCGCGGATGAGTTGCAATGAAGTGAGACAATCCTTTGCGGAGTCTGAACATCTTGGTCATCGGAACTGCATAGCGAATATCATCCACCGGATAGTACGCTTTGACCCATCGCTTAACCTCTACACAGACGAGTGTTCTCGACTTCTTATGCAAGGCAACGATGTCCAGCTCGCTTCCTGGGCTACGATAATTACGCTCGAGGATGTGATATCCTGTACGCGCCAACAGTGTTGCAGCCAGCTGTTCCCCGACTCTCCCCTTCTCGACAGTAGTGTTACGCCGTTTCACTACGATCCTGCCAACAAGAGAAATGTGTATACACTACGACTTTGTACACGCATAAAAGGACGGTCGCTACAAGCTTCCGTCCTCTTAAGTGTACGAGACACTATGATCCGATTATCTCTTCTTGATGATCAGTTCAGGCACCTTAGCCGCCTTACCAATCTTGGACCGGATATAGTAGAGTTTTGCTCTTCGTACCCGACCACGGCGGACGACATCCACCTTCACCACTCTGGGAGAATGGACTGGGAATACACGCTCAACACCGACACCGTATGAGTTCTTTCTCACCGTGAAGGTCTTTCGGATTCCACCATTCTTGAACGCTATGACCAAGCCTTCATAGACCTGAATACGCTCCTTGTCGCCTTCCTTGATAGTGAAGTGAACCTTCACTGTATCTCCAACGTGAAAGTGGTCCACGTTATCTTTCATCTGTTCTGACTCAATCGCTCTGATTACATCCATCTTCTTCAGTCCCCTTCGCAACATATGTTTTCAATTCAGCTACCATGTGTTTCGCACTCTCATGCAACTCGGCATTTTCCAACAACTCAGGACGGTTCAGAAGGGTCTTCTCCAACCGTTTCCGCAAGCGCCACTGGTCAATGCGTGCGTGATGACCCGACAATAATATCTCAGGAACAGTAATTCCGCAATAGGTCTCGGGCCTTGTATAGTGAGGATATTCCAACAAACCGTTGGTGAAACTCTCCTCAACCAGTGACTCTCCGCTAATTACCCCATCGAGCAGTCTATAGACGGCGTCCACTATAACGAGAGCCGCAACCTCTCCCGACGAAATCACATAATCACCAATACAAATCTCGTCATCAACATACAGGTCAATGATTCTTTGGTCAATACCCTCGTATCTACCGCAGATGATCACCAGGTCCTGTTCCTTGCTGAGTTCCTCGGCATATCGCTGAGTGAACGGTTTTCCTCCCGGTGTGGGATAGATAACCCGCTTACCCTTCGCTCCTATGGCTTCAAGGGCGCTGCCCAACGGCTCTGGCTTGATCACCATGCCAGCTCCACCCCCGTAGGGAGCATCATCACAAGTCTTGTGCTTGTCGGTCGCCCAGTCTCTGAAATTCACCAAGTTGTAGGAGATAGTGCCGCCTTGCACGCTCCTAGCCATGATAGAATTCGTAAAGAACGATTCGACAATCTCTGGAAAGAGTGTCACGATATCGAAATTCATGAGAGTAACTCTGGAACCAGTAGTTCCAACTCCTTCTTTTCAAGATCGACTCTACCTACGAACTGACGCATGAATGGGATAAGATACCGTTTGCCGTCAGCGAGAGATTCGACTTCCAACAGTAGAGCCTGCGGTCCATCTATCACACCGACAACCGAGCCTGCGGTTTCACCGTTCACCTGCAGTGTGCATTCGGCAAGATCGGCCACGTAGACTTCCCCTTCATCGAGCGTTGCTGCAGCTGATCGGGGAACCCATATCTCCCATCCATTGTAGGTTCTCGCCTTCTCAGGTGTGTCGACACCCTCGAATTTGACAAGAAGCTCCTTTCCTGATGGGCGAATGTGCTCAATCCTGATCTCAATCTCCTTGCCGTCCTTCCGCAACTGCACGTCTCTCAGATTCCTGAGATGATCGTACTCACTTGAGAACGAGTGAAGCTTGATACTTCCTTGAATGCCGTGGGGTCCCTTGAGGACCCCGGTTGCAAGATAGTCCATCAGTCCAAGATTTCCAACTGCACGTGTTTGCCACTCTTTGCCGCTGAGGCACTCAGAATAACGCGTACCGCATTGGCAATGCGTCCCTGCTTCCCAATGACTTTTCCGACATCGTCGGCGGCAACCTTCAATTCGAGAATGGTAGACTGTTCACCCTCGATCAGGTTGACCGAAACTTCGTCTGGCTGGTCAACAAGTGATTTGGCAATGTATTCAACAAGATCCTTTTCCACGGCACAATCCTCCGACTATTCTTGAGGAGTTCTGCTGACTGTGATTTGGTGCTTGTTGAGAATCTTCTTCACAGTTGCCGACGGCTGTGCGCCTTTGGCAAGCCACTCCCTGATTCGATCCTCATTGAGGACAACCTGCTTGTCTTCAGCCTCGATCGGGTGGTACTGACCAACCTCTTCGATCGAACGGCTGTCTCTTGCAGCGTGGGAATCGATGACAACCAAACGATAGTATGGTCTCTGCTTCGATCCGAATCTCTTCAATCTAATACTCGTACTCACAACTTCCTCCTGCTCAACGCAACTACATGCCCATGTGTTTCAACATTGAAGCTTGGTATTTTTTATTTTTTGCGAACTTCTTCATGGTAAGCCGCATTTTTTCAAATTTCTTTATCAGTCGGTTCACATCGTACACCGATGTGCCACTTCCTCGTGCTACTCTCTTCCGTCTAGCCGGACCCAGTATACGGTAATTTGTCCGTTCCGCATAGGTCATGGATTGGATGATGGCCTTCTCTCTGCGCATTTCTTCGGTGTCGATGTCATCTTCACTCACATTTCCCTTTGCACCGGGAATCATGTCGATGAGTTTATCGATCGAGCCCATCTGATTCATCCGATCCAGCTGATCGAGATAGTCCTGCAGATCGAAGGTGTTCTTGCTCATCTTCTCCTGCATACGCTGGGCTTCGTCCTGATCTATCGTCTCCTGCGCCTTCTCTACGAGGGAGACGACATCTCCCATTCCGAGAATACGTGAAGCCATTCGATCAGGGTAGAATGGATCGAGGTCCTCGATCTTCTCACCTACTCCGATGAACTTGATCGGTTTACCTACTATCGATCTGAGCGAAAGGGCGGCACCACCACGGGTATCGGAATCGAACTTACTCAGCACGACACCTGTGATCCCCACCTTCTCCTCGAATTCCTGGGCTATGGTTACGGCATTCTGCCCGGTCATCGCATCTGCGACGAACAGCGTCTCATCCGGATTGACTGTCTTGTGAATCTGCGTTATTTCGCGCATCATCGTCTCATCGAGGTGCATTCTACCTGAGGTGTCGACTATGAGGATATCGTACTGATCACGTTTGGCCTGAGCCAGCGCATGTTTAGCGACCGAGACGGGGTCCTTGGATTCCTCTGCATAGACGGGGACACCGATCTTCTCTCCGAGAACCTGCAACTGCAGAACGGCTGCGGGACGGACTAGGTCAGCAGCGACAAGCATGGGACGTCGACCCTGTTTCTTGAATCGGGCGGCCAGCTTGGCAGCAGTGGTAGTTTTTCCAGACCCCTGAAGTCCCATCATCAGTATGACGCTGGTAGTGTCCGGCCCTTTGAGTTGTATATGCTGATTCTCTTCGTCTCCGAGCAGCTGAACCATCCTATCGTATACGATTTTGATGAACTGCTGCCCCGGATCGATCGACTTGAGCACCTTCTCGCCGGTAGCCTCTTCCATGGTCTTATTGACAAAACGTCTGACCACACGAAGATTTACGTCTGCTTCAAGCAGCGCAATCTTGATCTCCTCGACGGCGTCCTGAATATTTTTCTCGGTGATTTTTGCCTTGCCGGAAAACGACCTGACAATACCAGTGAACTTCTCGCTTATTGAATCAAACATTATCCACCCAAATCTATCTGCGTTACAGTAAAGACTTATACTTCATTATCGCCTGAAGTGTCAACCTGCACGTCGTGAATTACATCCTCGCCGGCATCCCACCCCATCCGATAGCTTATTGCCTTCGACACTCCCCGCTCCTGCATGGTGACACCAAGCAGCGTCCTCGAACCCATGACCGTATGCTTGTTGTGGGTGATGATGATGAATTGGGACGATTCGGCGAAGTCCTCCAGGACATTGAGAAAATATCCAATATTACGATCATCAAGCGCTGCGTCGATCTCGTCTAGAATACAGAATGGTGAAGGCTTCACCTTGTAGGTTGCAAACAGCAATGCTACAGCAGTGAGAGATTTCTCCCCTCCCGACAACGGGGCGAGTCGATCCAGCTTCTTCCCGGGAGGTTGTGCAAGGATATCTATCCCAGTCTCAAGCACCTGTTCAGGGTCTATGAGTCGTAGCTCGGCACGTCCTCCGCCGAACATTCTGTGGAACATCTCCTGGAAATTGATGCGAATCTTATGATACGAGTCGAGAAACAGCTCCTCGGACCGACGTCGAATCTCATCGATCACTCGAGTGAGATCGTTCTTCGCTTTCACAAGATCGTCCATCTGCTGCGTGAGGAAGTCGTACCGCTCCTTTATCTCCGCGAACTCCTCCTCGGCCATATGGTTTATATAACCCATCCCCTGAATCTGTTTTTTCAGTGTTGCAAGACGCTCTCGCAGTCCCGAGACATCGCCGAGATCCTCATCCAACCGATCCTCAAACTCTTTGAGACTCTTTCCATAGGTATCGAAGAATGTTCTGTATACGCCTTGTATCTGCTCCTGGATCGATTCGATGTGGAAGGTGTACTTATCGATGCCGGTTCGAAGTTCACTCAGGTCATTATACCGTTGATTGATCTTCTGCCGTTCTCCACTCAGTCGCTCGTTCTCCCGCTCTATCACCGAAATGATCTCGGCTAGCTGACCCTCGAGAGACTCTTTCTCTTCTTCGATCCTGCTCTGGTCATCGCGAACGACAGCCATCTGTTCTATCGCTTCTTCTACCCGTTCGGCAGCAACTTGCGCATCGCGCTCAGCATCTGAATGAAGATATCGTTGTTCGGTTATCCGCTTTTCCAGACTCTCAACTAACGATTTGGTACTTGCTTGACGAGCAAGATGCTCACTGAGAGAGACTTTTAGCTGAGTCAGTTGTTCCCTATACTGTTCAAGCAACTCACCTAAGCCACGGTTCTCCTCTCTCAGTGTCTGAATAGCCTGTCGATGGAGTACAGCCCTAGCACGTGATTCCTCGAGATTCTGGTCGATTTCGTGCTTTTTCGTGATAATGCCTTCCGGAGCGAGCAGATCGTCGATAAAACTCGGAATAGTTCGATCATAATCTGAAAACAGCTCCGAGAGCGTACCAACAGATTGCTCGAGATCGGTAAGAAATGTGCTCCATTCATCAAACACAGAGGTAGAGATACTCTTCTTATCTCCCATGAGCGGCGCGGTTTTTCCGGTGAAATCGACGCGCTCATGAATCGAGTCCTGAATTCTGTTCAACCGATCGAGAAAAGCCTGCTGGGCCCTCTTGCGAGTCTTGATGGAATATCCGCTCTCGCGTAGTTTCTTATCCAATTCGACTACGATGAGATCGGTCAGCTCCTGGAGTTTTACGCTGAGAGTCTGTTGCTTGCCTGTTTCCTCCTCAATTGACCATT
>Ga0334893_1001284_pt1 | contig 25035 bp, 10 predicted proteins | sample GraSluR3_MG_5_FD_207218 | JGI IMG/M metagenome (GOLD analysis project Ga0334893, IMG submission 207218) | Sludge microbial communities from methane-producing bioreactor in Wageningen University, Netherlands - Granular Sludge_09_05-R3 | ecosystem: Engineered > Bioreactor > Anaerobic >...
GTTTAGAAATTCAATACATCAATGAAATATGCGCCTCTTGGCCAAGAAGTATTGAGGCGTTATATTATTAGAAAAGTGACCTAAAATTCGGTGAGCTTTTGACCTAATTTTCAGTTGACAAATACATATTCTCGATTCGATTACTTATATGGTCAATTAGATTGTGTAATTCGAAAACTAGAATATGAAAACGATATACACAAATCAGAGCTATTCTATTTGGGCAGAGCCTACGCCTTTCAAGATATTATGTGGCAGATAAGAGATATCGAAATACATAGAGATTAACTATATAACCCCAGCTGAATTTATGGAAAAAACTGTAATACTAAGCTTCTTGTTTAATAGTATCAAGGTATAAATTGATAGTATCAATCAGGCGTTTACCATTGTTTCTATAGCCTTGATGCGGACGTCCTGTATTGTAGTGATTTAACCATATGTCTAGCTCACTTTGCAAGCTTTCAACGGTGCCAAAGATTTTTTTTCGGAATACAATCCTGAAGAATTCGTCCAGGATAGTCCGGTTGAAACGCTCGACAAAGCCATTGGTTTTAGGTGACTTGACCTTGGTTCTTCTGTGCTCAATATCATTAAGGGCCAGGTAAAGCTCATACGTGTGGCTCTTTCTGTCGCAGAACTCTCTGCCGTTGTCTGTCAATACTGTTTGAAGTTCTATACCCTTATCCTTATAGAACGGTATAGCATAGTTATGTAGGACGGATATAGCACATTCTGGAGCTAAAAACCTGTTATATTATTCGTAAAAATGAAGGGATTTTTGGCACAATAGCGAATATTTACATATATATTACATTCAGTATTAGTCATTTCCTAACCGTATAAATAGTTTATTATATTATAGTCATGGGGGTTAACTCATATTATGAATATTAAAAGATATACCGTTGAAGAATGGATAACAAAAGGGAAAATGGGAAGGCATGAGACCTTCACGCCTAGATATGGATGGTTAAAAAAAGGCTATGATGCGGTAAACGAGAATGGTAATATCTTTAAAGCTGATAATGCTATTGAACGGCTTGGTGTTGGAAAGAACATGGTTAGGTCCATGCGCTTTTGGTGCCAGGCTTTTAATTTAATAGAGCCTAACGGCGGTAATTATATGAAAGCTACTGACCTTGGCAATAGGTTACTTGCTGATGATGGATGGGACCCCTTCCTGGAAGATATTGCATCACTTTGGCTTTTACACTGGCAACTCTTTATCCCTCCAATTGAGGCCATAAGTTGGCCGCTAGCTTTTAATAACTGTAATCTATGGAACTTTGAAGTTAAACAATTAGGCCAAATAATAAATAACGCAGCACAGAAGTATAGTACTTTTGATAGAATAAAGAGCACTACTTTTGAGAAAGATGCTTCATGCATTATTAGAATGTATACGGACTCTTCAGAAATTGGAACCGGAACTGAATGTCCATTCTCTCAATTGAAAGTCCTACAGAAAACAAATAAAGGTAAAGCAGTTTATTTTAATATGGATGCAAAACAAAACCTATCCCCGTCCATATTTGCTGCAGCATGCTTTTCTTATGCGGATAGTTATTTTGGTTCAGACCAGGTCATGATATCTCTTCAACAATTGGCCTATGGATTAAACTCGCCTGGAATTGCTTCCAAAGTATCCGAAAGCGATGTAGGACATTATTTGAATGAAGCTACAAAAACAAACAAAGGTTTTTCACTAGTCAATGTATTAGGCAATTATGAGTTGCATTTTGAAAAGCCACCTAGTGTCCTATTTATGGAGACTTTGGAAGAATACTATAGACGGAGAGATGATAAATGAATCTAATAAAAAAAAATGAGCCTAGAAATCATACAGCTTACTCTATTAATTTGGAAAGGGATTCTTTTAATCCCGAAGTTATTAATGATTATCAGATTACCCCCAAAACAAGGGAGGTACTATTTCGCTTTGTAAATGCTTTGGAAGGAGAAAAAGTCTCTGCATGGGAAATCATTGGACCATATGGTATGGGGAAGTCATCGTTTCTTAATTACTTAGTTACAGTAGCGGCATCTAACAATAACACTGCTACCAAGATTGCGTTAGATAAGCTTAAGCAAATAGATTCAGGCCTATATATTAGATTTATGAATGTTAAGAACAAACATACAGATGATAGAGGGTTTTTATCCATACCAGTTACAGCGGATTTCGAACCAGTGAATAAAACAATCATTCGCGGTTTGCGCAAAATGCTTTTAGCAAGTCACAACAATAATTATACAAAAATGCAAGAGAAAGTGGAACAAATTTTGGCATCCGGTAATATCGAATCACCAATGGTTATCGATTGCTTTCGAGAACTGAGAAAAATTGACGATAGGTCTATTATTATTGTTATTGATGAATTTGGAAAGAATTTAGAGTATATGGGTTACTATCATAAAAAGGGTGACCTTTTTGTTCTGCAACAGTTGGCGGAGATGAATTCCATTTACTTGTGGGTTAGTCTTCACCGTTCGTTTAATGACTATTTAATTGGCCTATCCACAATACAACAGCAAGAGTGGAGTAAAATACAAGGACGGTTTGAGGAGATACCTTTTATTGAATCAACAGATCAGATGCTTGAATCTATAAAAAGATTATTAAAATTGCTAAAGCCAAAAACAAGACAAGACCGCATTTATCAGTGGGCATCTTATATACAGGATAAAATAAAAGAATTACCATTGATTAAAAACGGAGTATCAAGAAAAAATGATATAGCCGCAATTTATCCGCTTCATCCTTTTACTGCAATAGCATTGATAGAAGTAGTACGACGATTTGCCCAGAACGAAAGAACATTAGTGTCCTTCTTATGCAGTGGCAACAATTATGCCCTACCTGCTCAATTGAATAGGCTAAAACTTAATGGAGAGGATAAGCTTCCTGCTATAGGTTTAGAAGTCCTGTATGATTATTTTTTTCGGATTAGCAATACATCCCTAGCTAATAGACCTGAATCCCAAAGATGGATTGAAATACAATCAATAATTGAAGCCTCTGGACATTTTCCTCAACAGGAAAAGTCTTTATTAAAAACAATTGGTGTTCTAAATCTTATAACGGATGCGCTGGAGTTAAAAGCAAATGATGAAATAATAACTATACTTATGGAGACTACTTGCGGCATAGAGCCGAAAACGGTTAAAGAAATGCTTCAAAACTTAGTACAACGTGGTGTAATTGTCTTTCGTGATTATGCCAACGAATATAGATTATGGGAAGGGTCCTCTATTGATATTAAAGAGGTCGTTGATTTAGAAAAGCAGAAGCTTGAAGTATTACCTATAGAAACGTTAGTAAAGGAACATATAGATATTTCTCCAAAAATTGCGGCACGCCATTCCTATCGCAAGGGTACAATACGTCGTTTTGAATGCCGCTGGAAAGAAATAAGCTCTATTAATGAAGGTGATCTTAATCCGGTTGAAGGATATGATGGTCTAATAATCTATTGCTTTGGTAGTAATGAAAGACTGCTTGGGGTACCCGGCATTAGTAATATCAAAAGACCATTGGTTTTTGCCTACGCTCCTATTAAAGACACTCTCAAAGAGCTTGCTCTGGAGGAGATAGCCTGCCAAAGAGTCTTGGAGAATAACGCCCAAATTGCCTACGATAGAGTAGCGCAAAAGGAGTTGGATTTTAGGCTCAGATCTGCCCAGAACAAATTGAAGGATTACTTAGAAAGAATATATAAACCCGGTTCTGAAGATGTAAAATGGTACGCTTATGATGGTGAAATCGAAATAAAAAATAGTAAGGGACTGTCAACTCTTTTATCAGATCTTTGTGATAAATGCTTTGAGGATGCACCTATAATTAAGAATGAAATTATTAATGCCGATAAGCTATCTAGTGCTGCTGCTAGAGCTCAACGTGAACTAGTAGAGGCGATGACAATAAAAGAAAGAGAAGAAAAACTAGGATTTGAAGGCTGCGGTCCTGAGGTTGCTTTATACAGGTCAATGCTATTAGATGCTGGCCTACATGTACTAGATGAGAGTAAGGGATTATGGGCTTTCACCTTGAAGGGAAAAGATAATTCACTAGAACCCATGTGGACTAGAATTAATAAGTTGGTTGAAAATGCTGGCATGCAAGGAATTACTGTGGAAAACATTTTGAATATATTAAAGAAACCTCCTTTTGGCATGAGACAGGGGCCGTCTTCAATATATATTTCTCTTTATATCTTAGTAAATACAGATACTATAGCTGTATTTAAAGAGAAGGATTATCAGCCTTATTTATCGACAGCAGATATGGCTTTACTACTTAAACGTCCTGACTTATTTATAATAAAGAGCTTTAGAGCAACCAGGGAAGAAGAACAAGTATTTGCAGTGTATCAGAGCCTGTTGAAAAATATTAAGTTAAACGAAGGTCAGGACCTACGTAATCTGTCCTTGATAGGTGTTGTTGGTCCTCTGGTTAAGTTTATTTCAAAGTTGCCAACTTATTCGAAAAAGACGCGGGAAATCTCTATTGAAGCACAGCGAATACGTTCAATAATTGTGAACGCCATAGACCCCATTCGGTTTTTGTTCCAGGAATTGCCTGAAGGTTTAGGGTTAGATATAAATAGTCAAACGGCAAATCCGGAGTATTGGAAAAAGGAACTATTAATAAGGTTACAATCCACTCTCTCTGAATTAGGTCAGGCATTTCCAAGGCTGAATGGGAGGATTGAAAGAACTATGCTTAAGGTCTTTCAATGTGATAGTCTTGAACAATTGTACAATAGTCAACATGAATTAACTATGCCTCTTGTAGACATTTGTGAAGACCCTGACCTTAAAGCAGTGTTAAGATCTATGAGCAGAACTAATACAGAACCAATAAAATGGATGCAAGGGGTGGCAGGCATAATGGTTAAAAAGCCTGTTGTTTCCTGGAGTGATCAAGACTTTTCGATATTTGCAGCTAAGTTGCATGATTATGCAGACAGAATAGAACAGTTAAGAATTATTTGGTCAAAGGCTTATGGGGTATCAAAAGAAAATGTTAAGTTAATAAGCATTTTGGACTCGAAAGGTATCATAAAGCGAGATATTGTAGATTTGACTTCGCATGACTACGAGGTGGATAATATACTAAATCAAGCCATGGATTTACCGATTGATAAAGCTAAGATTCTGTTAGTACATTTAGCAGAAAAAATTCTTTAGGGTGATGATTATGGAAAAAAAGAATGAGCGTCACATACTAGCCCTTTCAGGTGGCAAAGACAGTGCTGCACTGGCTGTGTACATGAGAGAAAAGTATCCAGAAAAAAAGATAGAATACGTGTTTACAGACAGTGGATGCGAACTGCCAGAAACCTATGAGTATCTGGACAGGATAAGAGCTGTATTAAATATTGATATTACAGTAATCAAGCCGGAAAGAGATTTCGATTATTGGCTGAAATACTATAAAGGGGTGCTACCTTCACCACAAAATAGATGGTGTACGCGTCATTTAAAACTTGAGCCCTATGAAGAATACATTAATGGACAAAATGTGTACAGTTATGTAGCAATTAGAGCAGATGAAAACAGAGATGGCTACTATAACAAAAAAGGTAACATTATACCTAAATATCCGTTTAAAGAAGATGGTATTAGTTTAGCAGATGTAGTGAATATGCTGGAACAAAGCGGATTAGGGTTGCCAAAGTATTATAAATGGAGGAAGAGGTCAGGATGTTACTTTTGCTTTTTTCAAACTATTAATGAATGGAAAGGGCTAAGAAAGAATCATCCTGATTTATTCGAGTGTGCATGTAAATATGAAGAGAATCACTCTGATGGTCGTGTATACACATGGACGGGCAAGAGAGCAGGCAGACATGAATTCTTGCGGGATATTGCGAAAGATACTAATAAGCTTTTCAAGAATAATATTTGGGATTTTGAGGATATAAAAAGAAATAAATTGTTATATAAATTAGACAAACTTGAAATACCTGACATTGAGATAGAATGTGATTGGGGTGAATAGTATGCAATCAAGTACTGTCTTTAAAATAACAGATATTGTAAGTAGTATAAAACCATATAAAAAAGGCGAGGGAGTAAGCCCTCATAAATACATACTATTATTGTCCTTAATCGAATTGCTAGACCGTCAAACTGATCATGGTAATAGTTTTACATTTTATGAAATTGAACCAATATACAAAGCAATTTTCCACAATTATTTCCCTGATTTAACAGAAGATAAAATATTATTAGAATATCCTTTTTATCATTTACAAGGGGATAGTATTTGGTTTCTAAGAATTAAAGAAGGCAAAAGACAACAATATCAGATATATAAGAAGACTAGGTTGACAAAAAGGCGATTGTTCGAGACAGTGGAATATGGTTATCTGGATAATAAAGTTTTTGAATCATTACTGCAAGTAGAGAATAGAAAGTTGCTAAAGGATAAGGTTCTAGATACTTTGTTCAGTGATAGTATGAATAAGAATGGGAGCTATATCCACTATAATAATCATATTCTTGAAGATGCATTTAAAATAAGTGAGCTATTAGATACTAGCCTGTTTCAACATGAGAAAACCGCAATGGAGATAATTATCAGATCAATCAGCAAGAAAGGTTTTGAAATATGTATAACTAATCTAATAGTATATGACAATCAAACTAGGAACTACTACGAGTATGATATGATAATCATCAATCAATCAGGAATATATGTCGTTGAACTTAAACATTGGGCAGGCAATATTCAGATAAGGCCATATAATTGGGTCATCAATGACACTCGTTATCGAGCTGACCCTCACAAGAATAACAGCTTTAAATGTAAAGTCCTAAAGGGTATTTGCCAGCATAAGTTTAGAACCTACCCTAACATATGGATAGAGTCTGTTGTGGTGCTTACGAATCCAAATGCCGTTGTAGAGAACGCTGATTCGCCAAAAGAGCTGAAAAAAACTAACAGGCATAATTACACTTTTGCTTCCATACCGGAGTTCCTAGCTTTTATTAGAAACAGGGAACAGAAAGAACAGGTTTTGGATAAACAACAGGTAGAAGCTATAGCTGCTTTCCTAGATAATATAGGAAAGGCTAGTCAACAAAAAGTTTATAGCGTACCTGGATATGAGACAGTAGAATATTTGTCACAGAAACCAGATGTAGTAGAACTACTGGCACGCCCTATAGGAGCAAAGGGAAAAGGAATACACAGACTGCGTATTTTCAGACCTCCTTATCAAACTAATATTGAAGAGAAAAAACGCTTAATAAAGAAAGCTTATAACACGCTAAATGCCGTTGCCCAAATGGAGGAACATCCCTATGTTCAAAAAGTATGGATATTCGAAACCGAAGAAGGGGATATTGTAGAGGGTTCAGAATGGTCGGATACAGGTACATTAAATGACCTTATCTATGAGAACAAGGGTGGTCTTTCGTCACAAAAGGCATTAGAAATATGCCGTAATATAGCTTTTGCTTTACAAAAAGCACATCAGGCCAACATAATTCACAGAGCATTAAAACCGGAAAACATTTTGATTAAGAACGAGGTTCCTAAGTTAATGAATTTTGACTTGTCTTTTCAGATAGAAGACAACAGGATTACCGTTATTCCCGATGCGTCATCAATAAAAGACGATGGCTACGTAGCTCCGGAAGTGTTGAATAGTGAGGATATTGACGAAAGTACTGACTTTTTCAGTTTAGGAGTTATTGCTTATTACTTACTAACAGGTGAGAAACCATTCAGGGCTACAAGGGAGTATATGGCTCAGGGTGGATTACTGACTGAAGAAAAAAGAAAAAAGCTAATAAAAACCGGTATTCCAATTAATACTGCCAAAGTTATAATAAAAATGTTAACTAGATATAGGACAAAACGTCTTAACGATTGCGAATATATTATCAAAATCTTTAGCCAAAGCAAAGAAGATTTTAACTATGATAGCGAACCCCAAATACCCATTACTAATCCTATATTAAAGCCTGGAGAAACCTATGATGTTTATGAAATTATTGAGCTTTTAGGTAGAGGCGCAGAAACTCAAATATACAAAGCCAGTACTGTCCGCGATCAAATAGTCATCCTTAAGGTCTTTAATCAAGAAACTCCAACAGAAAGAATATTCCGTGAAATGGATGTAGCTCAGGAGATTAAATCTGGATATATAGTCGGTTGTGAAGGAAAGCTAGGCCATTGGAAACAACAGCGTTACTTCATTGTGATGAACTTTGTTCAAGGGAAAACTTTGCGCGAGATAATAGATGCCGATGAGATGCCCGATAAGGAGACATTTGAAACGGTTGCAAGGTCATTAATGGAAGCAGTTCGATTCCTTCATGGGCATAAAGATGAAGATGGTAAGAGTATGCCCTTGATTCATGGCGATATTAAGCCAGAGAATATAATCATATCGCTAGATGGAAAACCGGTTATCATTGACCTTGGGTTGGCAGGCCCGCCACGGATAGATATATTTCAAGGTACTACCGGATATATACCTCCTGATGCAATCCAGGGTGCTGATCGAGAGTTCTCGCAAAGAAGTGATTTGTTTGCTCTAGGAGTTACTCTCTGGGAATGGTTGTTTTCTGAACTGCCTTACCAAAATCCGGCTATTGGAGATAAAGTATCGGTTCCAGAGGGCTTGCAGCATTTAAGTGAATATCATCCTTGGCTCTTGAAAGCAGTTTCAACTATACCCGATGAAGGTTTCAATAGCATAAAAGAAATGTGGGATAAGTTTGCTAAACCAGCCTCTTTACTAACACCTGATGTTACTGAAGATATTAGAAAAACTGAGGATTTTGAAGAAAAGAAAGGCGATGGTATATCATATCAATTAAGCTCCACAGAAAAAGAAGATACTATCAATCCTTTTGTTGGCTATTTAAATACGCTATCCAATAGCTCTGCCGGGAATGAAAATGCAAATGCAGAAAACCAGTTAGGCAATAAATTCTTCAAACAAATCCATATAAAAAATCCATTGACCGACAGAATACTGCACCAACTAATTGATAAAAGAAAAAGTGTTATTTTGACCGGTAATGCTGGCGATGGTAAAACCACTATCGCAGCAGGGGTTTTGCAGCATTTAATTAAAATAGAAAACCTTCAGGTGTTAGATAAGAGAGAAGAAATAACTGAATATAACATAGTTATTATAAAAGATATGAGTGAACTACCTATAAATGAACAGCCAAAAATTCTCAAGGAAGCAGTATCAGAAATATCAAAGGTTTTTTTGATTGTATCAAATACAGGTACTTTACTAGAAGCCTTTAGAGAAGCTAAATTAGGTGATATGTTTAATGAAAGCAATCTATTAAATGAGTTAGAAGCTAATGAACCTGTACAAATCGGGGAACGTTTTGTGTTGATAAACATAGGCCGCATGGATAGCATTGACACGGCATGTAAGGTGTTTGAACGATATTTAAGAGAAGATAATTGGAAGGCATGTGTTAAATGCCGATACGGCAAGGACTGTCCTATACTCTTTAACATCAAACTATTACAAAGTAATAGGGAATTGGCCAGCGAAAGGGTCAAGCTCTTGTATAAAAGGCTCTACGAGTATGGAGAAAGACTGACAATGAGGCAGATGACAGGCCATTTAGCATATGCAATAACTGGTGGAAGAGACTGCACAGACATAAATCGTATGACATTATTAACCATGCGGGAGCTCAGGCGTAGTTCATTGTTTATAAACTATTTTTTTGGTGATGATGGACTTCTTCCCCTAGCTGAAGCTGCACAACAAATGGCCGTTAGGGCAATCCGTAAAGAACAATTCGGAGCAGTCTTGGACCCTGAGTTTGAGAAAAGTGTTTGGATGAAAGAAACGCTCGAAATGTTCAATGTGGAAACTCAAGAGGCAATCAGGCTTCTTAAGGAGAAACATACATCCGCGGCTATAGAAATACTAGAATATAGACACCAGTTGAGACGCTTTGCATATTTCTTCGGGAATGCTGATAATAGGTTCATAACTACTTTTTTAGATTCTCCTATGCTGTTGGATTACCTGGATTACACTCAAAAGGAAGTCCATATACCTTCATATTTAATATTCCGATTTCGCATGCAAGTGCTTCAGGTTCTGCAGGAATATTTTACAGGGATACGGCTAACTGAGGATGCATGGTCAGAGAGGGATGTATATATAACGTTGAGATTGCCTAATAGAGCTTCAAGAATACAAATGGTGTTAGCAGTGCTAAGATGTAGTGACTTTGAACTGGGTTTAAGGTCTCGCTATAAGATTGATAAGAATGTAAACCAAGTCTTTGCTCTTAAATATAAATATGGAACAGAAGAAGCTGTTCTGGAATTGGATTTGCCATTCTTCGATTATGTTGCCCGCCGCTATGAAGGTGAGATTGCCCATGAGTTATCTGCAAATTACATCAATAGGTTAGAAGATTTCAAGGGTAAGCTCTTACATATTCAAAGCAAAAACATGAATCCAGAAGACAGAAGCAGGTTACGCCTTTTGCGTAGCGATTCGATCCGAGGATTGGAGGAAATAAAAATAATTCTAACGAATAATGGATTAGAGGTGATGTAATGTCCTTGCCGCCAATTTTTCCAAAACTAAATACTATTAATGAATATAAAAACCCAGCTATAAGATTATTTGGCAACCGTTTTTTTATCGACCAAACAGTGTTGGAACTCTTAGCTGAATTCTTGGCAGTTGTTTATTCAGAAAAGAATATTGGAAAAGACATGGATAAAATATTTTATCAGCCTTTGCCCCCATTGAATGAATTGCAAAGATGGTTCAGATCAACAGATTACAAGCTATACTATAAACCGTCCGTTAAACTCAATTTAAAACTTTTTTCCCTATTCTGCACATCTCCTTTGGACAAAAGACATCAGATACATGAAGTACAGCTTAGAACATTAAGAAGGGTTTTAGATGGCAAGATAGTTAGCAGCAATAGAAAAAATGAAGAAGTAAGAGAATGTTTGGAAGACCTTTTTATGGGTTTTCAAGGGGCAGGCTCTGAGAGAACCTGGTGCGCCAAAACTTTTTATCCTTTAACCCCAACTTTTATTACTCAGGAAACGCTATGGAATGAGACTGTGGCAAGAAAAGAAGAAGAACTTGATTGGTATGAGAGCATAAACGATTTCCCGAAATACTTTGGTAAAACAAAGCATATTTTTTTATCACGCGGTGGGGAACTGCTATATTTACAACTATGCAATCTGTTCGCTAGTGAAGACAGAGGTATAGCCTCTTTCGCTGAGAACGTTGGTATAGGCACACAGGAAAAGGATTTGTATTATCTATACAATTCATTGAACAAAGGTTTTGAAGGCCTTGATGATGCATTATTTGCTCCACTAAATAAACTGGCAGATTTTATAGAAAACCTCGACCCCGAAACCCATGAAACTACAAATAGAAAAGAAGAGGGTATGACTTGTGATTGGTGTCCAGAAGAAAGCTGGCAGGAAGCTTTTCTGTATGCAATAGAACTAAACAGGGTTCTTAATACTTCTTTAGACCCGGTGGAACGGTTGGAACTCTTACAGATGGGCTGTGTCTTGCAGGTAATGCGGAGCCTTTGTGCACAAAGTGTCAGATATGCAGATGTACCACTGCCAAAGGGGAGAGGTGGCGCGTTAGGTTATGCCTGGATATTCTCACATACAGATAGGAAACAAAAGCTAATATCCCGCAGGAATCTGCAATTTAATCTGCGTCTTATTCAAAGGGCTATTCATAATGAAGATTTAATAAATGATACTGTAACAGAACGTGATATAGGACGAGCAGAAAATAAACATGGGCATAAGTTTTTCAGAACGATTGGAAAGAGGCAGGGCATTATTGGGCCATGGCGTGGTGCAGAACCGCGTTTTAGTATGACGGACCGGCTAATACGATATCTAATATTAGCTTTGCTGCCCCCTGAAGAAAGTTGCCAGTACAAGGATTTCCTCAAGAGACTTTACCGGCATTTCGGGATCGCTATAGAGGGCGAAGAACTTGCAGATGCGGTTCTTTGGAGTGGGTTACCAAATAATTGTTCTCTAAATGAGGATAGACGGAATTGGTTTACTGAGATGCTTCGGGCAGGGGGTTTCCTAACAGAATTATCTGACAACTGTTCAATCGTCCGTAATCCTTTCAGCAAACGAAACAATGAAATGGCGGGTGATGATTATGAAATTTATGGCTGAAACCATTGTGAATTATATCATCCATGAAAGCCAAAAGGGTCAAAATAGAATATTAAGATATGTTCTACCTTCTTACCCTCCAAAACTATTGTTTAGAATCGGTAAAGAACTGCAGGAACAGATTAACCGGATCACAGATAGGGCCATTCAGTTGGAATATGGCATTGCTTACCGACTAGGACAGAAATGGCTTAATGGTTCACCGAAGGAAAAGGTCTTGCTAGAAGAGATAAGCAGTAATGGATGGTATAATGAAACAGACAATCTGACCAGTTTGCGAAATATGGCAAGGGTATCGGAGGTTGACTGCCTTATTATACTGCTTGCTGGTTATGAAGATATTAGTGACAAAGATAGTTTAGAAGATTTTTTCCGTCTTGATCAGCAGTCCATATGGGAGATATGCCTTGAAAAAAGTTTTAAAAAATGGATAAGCGAAGCTCTAAGCGATTCTATCAACCCTGATGATGAGGAGGAAACACTTGATAAAATTGATGTTGTTTTAAAAGACCTCTACAAGCAAGGTTTGACTGATTTACTAGGGATAGAAGACTATCTTGAAAATTTTGATTTTAGAGGGATAATGGTTGCCAAAGAAGCATATAGAATGGTTTTAAGTAATCTTTCTCCTTTTGGGCTTCCTTCATTAGTAGGGTTTGAAAGCTTAAGGCGAAAAAATTTTTCCGATTATATTGATGCAGCGCATAAGTTTGTTGGATATATGCCTTTTCTTGATATAAGCAATAGAAAAAAATCAGTAGAAAAGCTGAAACAATACTGGAAACATTATCAGGAAAAAGGAACTGAGATAGATAGGGATACTTTAGGCATTTATGGTAGTTTGGAAAAGCTTTTAGAAGGCTTTGAAGAATATATTATGACCAATTCTACATCAGAACTAAAAAAACTCTGTACAGCCGATTTTGTTTTTATCAACGATGAAATCCTGAGATTCAAAGCTAAGAATAATGGCAGAACTAGGAAAAAAAGTACTACTAAACTAGCGGGATTGCCGATGGAGGTTTTCCTAAAGGCTATTTGGTTTACGTTGTCTGAATATAAGAAGGAAATGGGCAAATCCCTTTCAGCTATGGAAGAGATCCATAGTATCCAAATAATAAGCCAAGAATATAAACACCATTTTGGCAATGAAGAAGAAGAATTAGCAAAAAAGTTTCTTCAGAAGGCAATTGGAGGAGCAGATGAATATCTTTATGACCATTTGACCGATTGGAGAAAAGGGGAAAAACAAATCGAAATCTATTCAGCATTGGCACCTCATAAAAATCCAGATATAAAATACAATCCAGCTAGAAACGCTGAACCTATTCTTAACTTTAAGGTTACAATTACTGGGTTTTCTGGGCATTTTCTAGATAAAGAATTTGGCTGGAGATTAGGCAAGAACAGTCAAATTCGGTTTTTGGTGTATTTATTTGATTGGGTGTTAGAAAATTATAGGAATGCCCAATACATACAACGCTGTTTACCAGTTTTCTCGTTCCCATATATGAATGAATTGTTTCAAGCAAAGGATGAAGAAAATGCATTATTCATATTGAACACTGCATTAGAAAAAGGGGCATGTTCAGTGGAGGAACTTCTTGATTGTAATGAAATAGATACAAAGGAGCCGTTGCTACCTGCAATGGCAGAGCTAGGAGAAAAGTATCAGGATTTTCTTGAAATATATGAGAATAACGGTTTTTATATGGCTCTAAAAGAAAAGTGTAGTTCGGTACAGAAGGCTTTTTTAAAAGTATATAGAGAATGTCAGACTGAAAGGTCTATATATCTAGCCCCCATTTTGACTAAGGCTTTTCTGCTAATACCCCATGATTATACGCAAGAAGATGGATGGAAATGGGAAGACAGCCTGCCCTGCGGGGTAGTTACGCCGCTTCACCCAGCTCTTATGGAAATGATTTGTCACCAACAGACATACCTTTTTTACAGTTTTAAGGAGTTTAGCAGAAAAGGCTTGGAAGAGGTAGGCATACGAGGTTTGTCAGAAAGATATTGGAATAAGGTTTCTGACCTTGCCAGGCTCAAGTGGCCGTTATTAGGTATATTAGGTAAAAAGAAACAGCTTGATACGAATATACGTAGTTTTGATTATATACAAATGGTCGGGAAACCTGACGGAGGTCAGGCTGGTATTTCATCCCGTCTTTTATTGGAATATGAAGACGATGAGGAAGAAATAGAAAATAGCAAGCTATTTTTACAAACTCAAGAAGCTAGATTGATTAAGCAGGTATTAAAGGACTATAGTAAGCTAAATCCATATGCAAGAGATGGTCTTAGTGTAGGGGTGTACTGCGGAAGTACTATTCAATCAATGATAGCTGGCTTGGATGCCTTTTTATCAGAAGTATTGACAGGTACTAATAATCAAAAGCATTCACTGAAATTAACTATATTCTCTGACAGTTGTGATGATACAGGCATACATAAGTGGGTCAATTCATGGAAACAAAGATGGGAAGAAGCAGAGGGGAGGTCTACAAAAGGCCATTATGCCAATTGTCGGCTTTCAGTCTTCTATAGGGTAATTTCCCCTGGAAATTTGGAACAGTTGGAAAAATCTATTAGGGAATTGAGTTTTGATCTATTCTTTATAAATGATTTCTCAAGGCCTGAAGTTAGCGAATTTGAAAAACTGAATAGTGACGAAACAACAAGTGCGACTGATTATATTAAATTCCCGATACTAGATAAGGTTAACTGTACTATTAAACAGGGTGGTAAGGGAACAGAAAGGAAAAGGGTGCTTAGCAACAGACGGTTCAAATTAGGAACTATTCATGCGGAAGTAATGGCATCATCAAAGTCCCAGGATACTGATTTTTCAAAAAAGAGACAACATGTTGTAGTTACTCGATATAATCTTTCATCTTGGGACAAGGTCTTAAATGCTGCCCATAGTTCAAGTGCTTGGGTAATATGTATAGACCCAGTTATTGATGAAAAACTCTTAAGAAGGTCTGGGAATAAAAGAGAAATTATTGGATTTGGTACTGGTGTGGGGTCCCACGGTGAATACAATTTTACTATATCAACCGATCAGTTTTCTCTGTCGGATATAGAGAAAAAGATTAGTAGGCAGCTTGTTGAGTTGTTTGGGCCCATGGAAGAGGGTATAGACATTAAGGTTGCTAAGAACTTGATCAGAGAGGCTTCTTTTATGGCTGGACTATCATCGATAAAGGCTACAGGTCCTTCTGAATACGTAAGGGATTTTATTGCATATAGTTTGGTAAGAAGGCTACTACTCAAAGATAATGATGTATTTTGTGATATAGTTATTTCCTTAGATGCATTTCAACACTGGCTTGATTATAAATTTGATGCTATGCGTCCAGACCTCTTAAGGCTTCAGGCAAAGATTGTGAATGGTTACTTTAGTATAAATGCTCAGATAATTGAGTGTAAGCTAGCCCATGAATCCGAAGGGTATTTAGAAAAGGCACGACAACAGGTTGAAGAGGGTCTAAACCAACTGGTTAAAAAATTCTTACCCAGGATGACGGGAACGCCCTTGGGAATAACTGTAAACGATGAAGAAGAAACGGGTTATCCTCCAGACCAGCGGTATTGGTGGATGCAACTCCATAGATTAATAGCTAGCGGTGGAGAAGCTACTTGGGAGAATTATAATGATACCCTGCAAGCTTTAGAACGATTGAGTGACGGACGTTATAATATACGTTGGGAAGCAGCTGTGATTGCAATATGGACTAATGTAGAAGGAATAGATGCTGAGGTTTCCGACGATTGGACCTTCTCATTGGATAACCAAGAAATGAAGATTTACGTAGTACAAGGTGGGAAAAAATTCTTTCAAAGCACAGGGTTGGAAAATAAGTATCTCCCAATATTTACTGGTGTTTCTTCTCTAGCTTACCGATGTTATACTGGGGAGACTAACGATTCGCACGTAGAACCCAGTTTTGACAACATAACCGATGTACATGAGAATGTGCTCGACGAGCAAAGTACTGGCCAAATATCTAGGCCTAAGGATGATAATGATAAACCTGAAATTAGTGAAAAGAACAAATCAACAGTTGTATCAGTTCCTAAAAGAATTCTACTGGGTAATGGGGTGGGTTATAACAGGGAAGTATTCTGGGAGTTTGGACATCCAGAATTACCCAATAGGCATCTTCTAATTTTTGGTGCGTCAGGAAGTGGTAAAACATATACAATTCAAACTTTATTGTCAGAGCTTGGTAAAAAGGGAATCAATAGCTTGATTGTAGATTATACAAATGGGTTTACTAATAGCCAATTAGAAGCCATTGTGAAAAAGGAGCTAAAGACCAAACAGAATATCATAAGAAATGAAGTTCTACCGATAAACCCTTTCCGTAAACAGTGTAGTTACGTTGACGAAATTCCTCTCGAAGACACGCCAGTACAAATTGCACAAAGGGTAAGCGGTGTGTTTGCGGAGGTATATAGTCTTGGAGAACAGCAGAAGGCAGCTATTTATAGAGCGATTATCGAAGGAGTAAAAGAAGAAGGGAATAGTTTTAATCTTGAAAAACTACTTGACAAGTTGGTCAGTATTCAATCTGAAAGAGGACCAATTGCTAATTCAGCATCAACTGTAATAAATAAGATAAGACCCTTTATTGATATGAATCCTTTTGGGGAGGAAGACCCAAATAGTTGGGAAAAGTTGTACTTGGACAATGTCTCAAGGTGCCATATTATACAGCTTGCAGGATTTATGAAGGATGCAGCACGATTGATTACGGAGTTTTCCTTAATAGACCTTTATTGGTATTACAGAGCAAAGGGAAATAAAGATATGCCTAGAGTTATAGTGCTGGATGAAATACAGAACCTTGACCATAGTCTTGAAAGCCCTTTGGGACAGTTCCTTACTGAAGGCCGCAAATTCGGCATTTCATTAATTCTTGCAACACAGACATTAAGTAATCTAGACAAAGATGAAAAAGATAGATTATTCCAAGCAAGTCATAAGCTTTTCTTTAGGCCGGCAGATACAGAAATAAGGGCTTTTGCTCAACTACTGGCCGATGTAACCAATGAGAAGCAAGAGCTTTGGTTACATCGTCTTTCCGCATTAAAACGAGGAGAATGCTATTCATTAGGACACGCATTTAATGAAGTCACTGGCAAACTGGAAGTGAACAGGCATTTCAAAATTAAAATTAAGTCTTTAGGGGAGAGATTTTAAAAATGCTATCGTTGAATTTTCATAGGACATTCATTCCAGAGAGACATTTCATTGCAGCGTTGCTAGAGTATGCAGCTTTGGAGAGAAAAGGGAGTTTTCAAGAAATCTCACAGGAGACGGGTATACCTATGGGTAAATCTACAGGGAAATTGCCTGCAATAATGGATTATTGTAAAGGCATGGGTCTAATTGAATTGAAGAAAAGTAAAGAAAAAAGAGAAAAATGGCCTATATTAACTCCTTTAGGGAAAACAATATACGAGGAAGATAAATATTTGGGGGAAATATTGTCCCAATGGATAGTTCACATAAATTTATGTCGAAGCGATATAGGAGCTAGGGTTTGGCATGAGGTTTTTGCGAAAGGCAAGGATATCCTGGGTGTAAGCTTTACTAAACAGCAACTTTCGGATTATTTAATCAGTATATTCGGAGCAGGAAAAGATAGAATTGGGCCATTGATTACTGCTTATACGGATGATGCAGCATTAGGAAGAGCGAAAATATTAACAATCCATGAGGATTTAATTGTAAGAAATAAAGCTCCAATTATGCCTTCCTGGACAGTGCCTTATTCCGTTCTAATAATAACTTTAATTGATAAATTCTTTTCTAACGAAAATCAAGTGACAATTACTGATTTTAATAAAAAAACGCAAATGTTCAATATTTGTTCTTGGCAAGAGGCTGATATTGTGCAATTATTCTCTTACATAGAAACAAAGGGGCTCGTTGCGGTAGACCGCCAAGTTAAGCCTTGGATTCTGGAAAAAAGGGCAGATGCTGGGGAGATGTGGGCAAGTGTTTTCAATGATATTACTTAGTACAAGGGGGGATGATCATGAGGCTAGACGAACTAATAAGTTTTCGCAAGGACCTTCTTTTCCACGGTGCTGTACAATTGGGTTGGTTTACGCGAGAAAAATCAATAACTGAAAAAGCAGCTAGTCATTTTATTTTTCATGGACCCAATTACCACGGGGCAGCTATTAGAAAAAAAGAAGATCATGACTCCCAATTAAAGGACACAGCTAGTTTTACAAAGGAAGTATTAGAAAGGCTTACAGGGAAAATAGCCGATGAACCTTTTACTATAGCAGTGGCAGGTTATGGTACTGGGAAATCTCATCTAGCTCTTACTCTCGCTACAATGCTTTCTAAACCAAAATCGGAGGCAACGTCTAAAATTCTAGATAATCTTTTGCGAGTTGACCAAGAGATTGGCGAGCAAGTAAGCAGGATTATTGATTCTATGAGAGAAAAGCCTTACTTGGTTGTAACACTAAACGGTATGGAGGATTTTGACTTAGCAAATGAGATATCTCGCCAAATACTACTATGTTTGGAAGAGGTTGAATTCGATACCACTGTTCTAGGAAACCTACGTCCTAGATTTAAGACAGCACAAAATTTTGTTGAGTCATTTAGCGAGTCTTTAACGGGGGATTTTCAGTGTTTCTTTGGAACAGGTTATTGCATACAGGATATAATACAAAAATTAAAAGTTCAAGACGAGGAAGTTTTTAAGAAAGTAAACCAAATATACACTAATAGGATAGGAACATCAATTTCAGCCGTTGGCCAAGAATCACTTCAGGACTTTATTCGGGTCGTTAAAGAAGTTTATTGCGGACCCCAAAAGCCATTTGGTGGGCTCATGATTATATTTGATGAGTTTGGACGGTATTTGGAGTTTGCCGTTCAAAAACCTCATATTGCAGGACCCGCAGCTTTACAACAGTTGTTTGAAGCTGTACAAGAAAACAGTGATAGCGTATTTCTATTGTCTTTTATACAGTATGAGCTAAAAGCTTATATTTCTCGTGTAGCCCCCGAACGGCAAGAAGATATTACGCGTTATGTTACTAGATATGATGGTGTATTGAAAGTACGGTTGTCAACAAATCTTGAAACGGTAATTGCAAACCTTTTAGAAAAGAAAAATAAAGAAGCAATTCTCAAATCTATCTCCTGTTATGATATTAAATTAGAATACATCCAATCCTTACTGATAAAGTGGTTCCCAGAGATAAAGAATTATACCCTGTGGTTAGATATTGATAAGTTCAAGAAAACCATTGGAGAAGGGTGTTGGCCTCTGCACCCTGCCTCTATATGGGTTTTGTATAAACTTGCAAGTGTAGGTAAATGGCTCCAACAGCGCTCTGTTCTATCTCTATTAGCGGAAGTTATTGAAGCTTATAAAGAACGGGTTTTCACAGAGGGGCAAACTATTAGGCCAATTGCACTTTTTACCGAGAACTTGCTTGCTGAATTCCTGATGTCTGAGAGATATGGTGTACAGGGAAGTGCAGCTTTGGCATACCAAACTGTATTGGATAAGTACAACTATCAGCTTACAGAATACGATAGAGCAATATTAAAAGCTGTAGTATTGATTAGAAAACTAGGAATAAATACCGAGAATAAAGAAGAATACTCAGAAGCTTTGAGTATGTTTTGTGGTATTGACAGAAGTAGGGTAGTTGAACATATTAACTCGTTGGAAAGAGAATATGGAGTACTCGAATGGAATGCTATGATGTGTCAATACGAAATAATTGGAGATGCCGTCCCTCGCAGAGCTTTCCTGACAGAGCTTGATGCACGTGTTAAAAAAGTTGACCAGCAGAGGAGAGAACAAATCTTTTCCAACAATTGCATGAAATGGACCAATATGGAGGAGTATTCTACCGAGTTTGGCAATGAGAATAAAATATATACGAGAGAGTGGAATTATAATATTTATTTTACTGATGTTACTTTATTGAATAGTAAAATCCAATATGCCTTAAGGACTTGGAAAGATGCAAGAGCTGTAAATGAAGCCAAAGGACAGCTTATCTATTGTTACTTAGGTCCTGAAAGCCAACTGGAATTTATTAATGAAAAAACAATAGAAATGATAAAAACAAGCATGCAACAACTCGACCTAGATTGGGATAATGGAGCTTCGCTGACAGTGGTATTATTAAACGATTCTGAGGGCGATTTTGGCGAAAAGATAGCCGAATATTGGATTCTTGACCAGGAACTAAGCGAGGAAGAAAGAAAAAAATTCGCTAACTTTATTCCTGAAAGAAGAGATATATTACTAAGAAATATTAAAATACAGTTTGACGAGATGGAAAAAGAGGGGAATATTGTATTTGCTACAGATAAAGGGATTGAAGCAGGAAGAAAGAAAAAAATCTTGGAACGTCTATTCGATGTGGTATATCCTAAAAGACTGCCTTTTCCCTTTGACGGTTTTTCTACTGCACGTGGCAATGCTGCGAGAGATTGTCAAGTATTTACGAAAGAATTGCTCTTGGGCAATTTAGATAAAGATTGGTTAACAGCTAGAAATGAACAGCAACGTAATAGAGGCCATGCAGTATTAGATGAAGCATGGGGAATATTTGAAATTGATGGCTCTGTTAGAATGCTACCAGCTTCTGAAAAGGTAAGGGAAATTTTTGATACTTTTGAATCCAGATTAAAAGTAGAGGAGGAGACTGGAGCAACTAAGGGATTAAATCTAGGGGAAGCAGTAAGAACATTGATAGCACCGCCTTTTGGGTGCAATATTGCTTCCTCTGGTTTGCTTATAGCTCTATTTATTTGCCGACGCATGCAAGAATTAGAATTGTATAAAGGTGGACAAATAGTAAGTATTGAAACTTGGTTGGCAACAGCTATGCCGGGTAACTTTTTTGACATTTCTGTGCTTGATGCTACAGACATAATAAGGATATCAGAGGAAAGTGTATCAGAATGGGAAAGGTTGATAGAAGAATGGGGACTGGAACAAACGCATTCAGGTAAAGAAAAGTTTTTTCAAAAAGCAGAAGAGCTAAAAGAACGCATGCCAATTCCACAAAACCTTCATTTTAGATATCGGTTATTGGAAAAAGAAACAAAAGATTCCATAGTAATGCAAAATCAATGGAACGTAAATATAGAAGATGCTCTTGAAAAAATTGAAAGGGGAAAGAGAAAAGAAGACGTGAGTTTACTGTCGTGGGGAGCTGCAATGCTTGCTGATGAGTATCGCAGTATGAAAGTAAACAAAAGTTGCTGGACGACAGAACAAATAAAAGAGACTAAAATGTACTTATTGCAAGCTTATAAAGAAACTAAAAGATGTTTTCCAAGCTGGTTAAGACAGCAAAACGTTGATGGTATTGAAAGGCTAAGCAAGTTTAAACACCATATGATCAACAATATCGGGAGAAATTTAAAAAAAATTGGTTTAGAGGAAGAAAGACAGCTTCTAGAACAGCATGTTAATGAGATAGAAACCAACGTAAGATTTATAGCAGGAATTAGAGAAGCAGTGGCAAAAGTATCGAAATTTGTATCGGAAAACGCAATTTCTTCAACGACTTCTGTAGTTGTATTGAAGCAATGGGCAGAACAAGCAGAAGCTCTAAAAGTAAGCCTTGAAGGAGGTTTGGGTAGAACCGAATTAGTTAGGAACGAACTAGAAAAAGCGATTGAAAAGCTAAAACAATTTTATCAGTCATGCCAGAATCAGATTCAGGAGCATAATATTAGAGCTGCTAATATCTATGAACATCGCCAGATAATGAATGCTACCGATATAACTTCCTGGAGAGAGGAAGCAGCGTCTTTAATTAGAGTATTCGAAGGTCAAGAAAAAGATATAGAAGACATTAAGCAAGTCCTGAAGCAGTTAGAATTGACCGAAAAGCACTATAATGCTCTAAATGATTTAGAATTAATAGATACTGAGCTTATTTTCTTATTAGAAAAATGCAAAAAAGAGTTAAAGGAAGCATTTGTAGATGACGTTTCTCCATTGGACAGTGAACTTATTTATGAAGATATTATGAAGTCCATCACAGAACAGAGAAGTGAAATTGCGAAAGAATGGATAGAGAGAATAGAAAATGGGACAGAAAGAATTAGAAACTCAAACGCTCAGCAAGTTTTAGGAATAAAAAGGTATTTAATGAATAGTCCATCAGTTCTCAATGCGACGCAACGGGGTTTAGTAGATAGGTGGATAGAAGAATGTGAAAAACGTTTAGATGAACTGGAAGTAGAGGGGTTGTATGCAAAATTTATCGAATTATCTCAAAAGAATAAAAAAGATTTCATAGATAAATTATCAGATTATCTTGATATGAATTCTTAACGATTTCAGTAATATAAACAATGACCAAAATATATGTATAGGACGGTTTTAGCAAATGAGGCTTCTTCACTTGCAAAACTTTTTCCCTAGGCATCGGTGGGGATTTTCTATGATAACCCCAATGCTTTTACATATCTAATTCCTATGTACCTAGTCCCGATTTCCGCATCTTGTTGCTTTGGCCGGGGAAACCCCATATACAAAAGAGATATCCCCGAGTATAGGCGAAAAAATCAATCGGGTGTAAAAGCTGGGAAGTATCCTGCAGCTTTATTTTTATGAGGAAGCAAAGAAAGTATTGCTACCTTTTGCAGTATCAGTGCATATTCTGGCGTATCTGTATAGCGAAATCGGAATTATCCATACACTAAACCGGACGCTTTATTGATAGGTTTGATCGATTATGTCCAGTAAAGTTCGCAAATTTATCGGAAACTCCGATAAGCTATGCTACTCGTTTTCTGTGTTCTAGGATATCTTTGATGACACTGCAATTAGTTATAAATCCCTTATGCATTAAATATAGTCGAACGTAATAATGTAGAATCATGCATTATGTGTTTGCTAGTATCCAAAAATACGAGGCCGGCAAGATAGCCTTTGCAAATGAAAAGGATTTTTTTGTATTTTATAGAAAGAGTCAGCTAACCAAGTATAGTTACAAAGGAATGATGATAATGATATGCGTTCTGCTTGACACCAATATACTCATATATGATCCATATGTCGTAAAGAAGTTGGTAAGAAGGAGCTATCATGTAGTTATTCCGGTTATGGTGATTGATGAACTGGACAAGCTCAAAATGAGGAATGACCTAAAACTGAATATAACCAAGACTGGGCAGGTAATAGAAGATATAATAAACGAAAAGAATGAATACTTAAACCTGACAACTGATCTAGAGAAGGTTCCGGGGCTCCAATTAAACAAACCGGACAACTACATCCTTGCTGCAGCATATCATTTAAAGAAGCAGCAAAAAGATGTAATATTTATAACAAACGATAGGTTCCTAAGGCTAAAATCAGAGGCATTGGGGATTAAGATGATTTCCGGCTATGACCAACTGGAGAAAGCTGTTAAAGAATTGCAAGTAAAAAAGTCCGTTGTCTCAAATCCCGCACAAGCTATACGCATTGAGAAAATGAAGAAAGAAACCCCTCTAGCTGATGTTAGCAAATCCGCTTCCATCGGGAAAAATGTTGTTGAAGAGTTTTATGACAAGGGCTTTCTCACACTGGAGCAAAAGCGCAATATATTTAAGTCCTTCCCCGAACTCACAGAAGAGATCGATAAATATGGTAGGGTTAAATATAAATATTATGAAAGTGCAATAACGAGAAAGGTAATAGCCTGTGAACTATCCCATACCGGAAACGGGTACGTCTATGGCGCCTATCTTCCGGAATACAAAGATGAACTGGACCTTAGGAGTTGGATATGCATTAAAGATTATGGAGAAAAGGACCTGCGGGAACTGATAAGGAAGGCAATAGAGGCATACTCTTAAAGATAATGATGATTTAATTTTGGAAGTAGCAAAATCATAAAGGAGGTTTTTGTATGTTTGAAATGCTGGCATATCAAAAGGAAACAGACAATAAATACAGATGGGATAATATTCATAATGGCGTTAAGTTCTCATTGTATATTCCAAAATGGAGAGTACCGAATCCGAAACCCGATTCTATTTATGTGGAAATATTTGATGCAGATAGCTATAATATGAACATAAAAAAACATATCAGGTCAGAATATGAGAATAATGAGGAATTGAAAAAGAATAAGATAATTGCCCATGTAAAATGGACCGAGGATCACACGCAAACAGCACGGTTCGATCCATTAGTAGATTTCAAAGAAGCTGAAATTGGCTCTCCGTATGTACCTTTTGATTTATTACCAAATAGAATTTCAATGGAATTAATAATCGAAGTTCGTTGGAAATAGCCCATACCAAATGGTATGACCTGTTTCCGGACTCCACCATAGCAGATGCAGTAATGGACAGGATAATTCATAACTTATATATCCTGGCTCTTGATTCAAAGTTATCAATGCGTGAGGTGATGGCAAAAAAGGCCATTAAGAATGTTGAAAAGAATGACAAATTAGATTAAAATCAAACCTATTGTCAACGCCGGACTGTTTTTGAACAGATCGCCGGCCGAAAATTGACCCAATTGCCTGGTGCGTTAGATGTATTATGAATAACAGGGTTAAATATCAATAATGCCCAATTCGGTTATGAAATCACTTGAATAGTACAATACACAGGCTTATTTGCTACTTTGTTTAGTGAATGTGTGGAGATACCCCAACGAACTGGGGATCTTTTTTTTGCTCGTAATATTCCACAAAAAACAAGAACCCTTCCCTTTCAAAAAAGCCAAACCGCAAAACCAACCAAACACATATATTTGGTAAATGGTCTTAAAATATTAAATTTTTAATGTTAAATTGAATATTTAAAAAAA
>Ga0334893_1001289_pt1 | contig 24955 bp, 26 predicted proteins | sample GraSluR3_MG_5_FD_207218 | JGI IMG/M metagenome (GOLD analysis project Ga0334893, IMG submission 207218) | Sludge microbial communities from methane-producing bioreactor in Wageningen University, Netherlands - Granular Sludge_09_05-R3 | ecosystem: Engineered > Bioreactor > Anaerobic >...
TATACCATATATTAATACATTTTAACACAAAAATATGAATAAAAAATAAAATAAAAAAAGCCCGAACCAATTCATTTGACTTAGGTTCAGGCTTGCATGTATATTAAGTTGCTGCAAAACTTCGGAATAGACAGGCAGATGGACCGCTTGTCTATTTAATATTTTATAAAGAGAATGAAAAATACTTAGCAAGGTGTTAATATATAAGTAAGAAGATGGATAAAAGGAGTTGAATATTTTGAACGCCATATTTGATTCACCCAAACCTATCAATGAACCTGTGCTAAGTTACAGAAAGAACAGCGAAGAGAAAAAGGCTTTAAAAGAAGAACTCAAAAACTTAAAATCACAAACCATCAAGATTCCGCTGATAATCGGAGGAGAAGAAATTTACACTGAAAAGCTGATTAAGTGCATCGTTCCTCACGATAAAAATCATGTTCTTGGATATTGCAGCGTAGCAGGAGAAAAGGAAGCTGATTTGGCAATAAAAGCTGCGCTATCGGCCAAGAATGAATGGAACAGACTTTCCTGGAATGACAGGCAATCAATCTTTTTAAAGGCAGCAAGCCTTCTATCTACAAAGTACAGGGCAGTTGTCAACGCAGCGACAATGCTAGCCCAAAGCAAAACCGTATATCAGGCAGAAATAGATGCAGTTTGCGAGCTGTGTGATTTCTTGCGGTTTAATGTCAAGTATCTTGACCAAATTTATGCAAGCCAACCTCTATCTGATGAATACACATGGAACAAAAGCATCTACAGGGCTCTGGAAGGATTCGTGCTGGCAGTCAGCCCCTTTAACTTTACATCCATAGCCGCTAATTTGCCTGCAGCTCCTGCCATGGCTGGCAATACAGTTATCTGGAAGCCCGCTTCGGCATCTGTTTATTCGTCATATTATATTATGAAGCTATTGATTGAAGCCGGGCTTCCCCCCGGGGTGATAAATTTCGTGCCGGGAAAGGGAAGCGAGATTGGAAAGCGTTTTCTTACATGCCCGAACCTGGCTGGAGTTCATTTTACCGGCTCCACCAAGGTGTTCAGAGGCATGTGGAAAGTCATAGGGGAAAACATCGATAATTATAAAACATATCCCAGAATTGTTGGAGAAACAGGGGGCAAGGACTTTATATTTGCCCATTCAAGCGCAAGCATAAAGGCCTTGGTCACCGCAATGATCAGAGGGGGATTTGAGTATCAAGGGCAAAAGTGTTCTGCGGCATCTAGGGTTTATATACCTGAGAGCATATGGTTTGATGTTAAGGAACATCTGCTCAATGAAATAGGCAAGATAAAAATGGGAGATGTCGAGGATTTCTCAAACTTCATGGGAGCTTTGATAGATGAGGAAGCCTTTATTAAAGTGACAAGATACATACAGTATGCCAAGGAGTCAAACGAAGCAAAAATCTTGATTGGCGGGCACTGGGATGATGAGTCAGGTTACTTTGTAGAACCGACGGTGATACAAACGTCAAACCCCAGGTTCATAACCATGGAAGAAGAGATATTTGGACCTGTGCTGACGATCTATGTATACGATGATAAAAAACTTGAAGAGACACTTAAACTCTGCGATAAAACATCTGGATATGCACTGACGGGGGGGATTTTTTCTCAAAACCCGACGATAACGGCACTTATGAGCAAGACGCTGGCGAATGCAGCAGGCAATTTTTATATTAACGACAAGCCTACAGGAGCAGTCGTAGGCCGTCAGCCATTTGGAGGTGCCAGACACTCTGGAACAAACGACAAGGCTGGTAGCATGCTAAATATGCTTAGATGGATGAGCCCATTGACTGTTAAGGAAAATTTTTTACCACCCGAAAGCTTTGAATACCCTCACATGGAGGAAAAATAAATTACAAGGAGCGTTATATGGATACATTGACAATAGCACAAAAGATCAAATCCGTACCGGTGGAAAAGATATTCGGTTACGAAGAACTAAAGGAAATCAACTGGCTTTGGATCAACAGGGATATTTTCAGGGACATCATCTACAGTACAGACACAAAAGACGAGCTTGAAGAAAGTGAAATCGACGAATTTCTAAGAATTATCGGAGATGAAGATTTTGTCGAGCTTCTTCAAGACAGGATGAGCGATAAAGGATTTGTGTTTATGGACAGCATAAGGTTCAAGAAACTGGAGAAGGAGTTTAAGGATTTTGGCGTGAAGACGTTCATATTCGTAAATAGAAGATACCTGGCTAGGCTTCTAGTTCACTTTAACGACGAATTCGACTGGATTCTAAAGGCGATGACAGTTGATTTAAGTGGGTACAACGACAGGGAATTAGAAGAGGTGTACAAGGAATATTTTGAAAACAACGCTAGGATTCTTGAGGAAATAGCCGTTAATGGATCATACAGTCAAGATTTGCTTGAATGGGATTTTGATATGGATACAAACACGCTCTCTTGCAGCTACCAAGGAGAAAAGACCAGCCAATGGTCAGGTGAGGAAGCTATAACTAGATTTGAAGAATTAATGGAAAGGTGAGGATCTTTTTAAATGAGAATGTACGATATAATTCTTAAGAAGAGAAACGGCGGATCCCTTTCAAAGGAAGAGATTGAGTATTTCGTTGACGGTTACACCGATAATAGGATACCTGACTATCAGGTATCCGCTCTTTTAATGAGCATATATTTTAAAGGAATGAATACGGATGAAACGGTAAGCCTTACAGACTCAATGATGAGATCCGGAGATGTGATAGACCTATCGGGTATCGATGGAATTGTTGTGGACAAACACAGCACCGGTGGGGTAGGGGATACAACCACATTGATACTTGCTCCCTTGATTGCATCATGTGATGTAGCTGTTGCAAAGATGAGCGGCCGTGGACTAGGACATACAGGGGGAACTATAGATAAGCTGGAATCAATTAAAGGATTTAATGCAGAGATTTCGATGGAAAACTTCATTGACAATGCAAACAGGATAAAAATCGCCTTGGCGGGACAAACTGGAAAGCTGGCTCCTGCTGACAAGAAGCTATATGCCTTGAGGGATGTAACTGCTACGGTTGATCAGCTTTCGTTAATCGCCAGCAGCATAATGAGCAAAAAACTCGCTAGCGGAAGCGATGCAATACTATTGGATGTGAAGGTTGGATCCGGAGCGTTTATGAAAACCTCTGATGAGGCATTTGAATTGGCTCGGATAATGGTGGATATAGGAAACGGGATGGGTAAAGATACAAGGGCTCTGATAACAGATATGGAGCAGCCACTTGGTCGGGCTGTGGGAAATGCGATTGAGGTAAAAGAGGCCATACGGGTTCTTCAGGGGAAGTCTAAAGGTGAATTGCTTGAAGTGTGCCTGGCTTTAGGAAGCGAGCTTTTAGTAATGGCCGGGAAGACAGAGAATATTAAAGATGCTTGCAGACTTCTTGAAAAGAACATTGAAAATGGCAGAGCTTATGAAAAGTTTTTGGAGTTTGTGACAGCTCAAGGAGGGGACAGGGAGATGGTTTTAAACCCTGATAAGCTCCCCCAAGGCAGATTCGTCACAGAGCTGAAATCTGGCGAAAGAAAATATGTCAAAGCTATAGACGGGATGGAAGTTGGCAATTGCGCTCTGGTTCTAGGCGCCGGGCGGGACACGAAGGATAGCCAAATAGACTTGGGTGCCGGCATTTATATACACAAAAAAGTAGGAGAAAAGATCGAAAAAGGCGAAGTGATCGCCAGTTTATTTGGAAACGATGTTGAAAAAATGGAAGCAGCAGCATCGCGACTTGAAAACGCGTTTTCATACGATGAAAAACCCGTTGAAAAAAGAAAGCTCATCTATGGAATCGCGTCAAGAAATGGGGTTGAAAGATACTGATTATGCCAACAGTAACGGATATCAAACTTAAAAAAAATAAAAAATCATATGAAGTATATGTAGATGATGAATTTTTCATGGAAGCTGATGCTGAGACAATTTATAAGGCTGATATTATAAAAGGACAAAGCAAGGATAAAAAAAGCCTCGAAAATGCCAAGGAAGCAGCTGATGGGAACAAGGCTTATTCAAAGTCGTTGGGGTTTATTGCCTACATGAGCAGGACAGAAAAAGAAGTTCAGGATTACCTTTTAAAAAACGGATTTTCTGTTGATGCTTCAAAGCGTGCAGTAGATAAATTAAAGAGCTACAATTTTATTAATGATGAAGAATATGCAACACGCTTTGTAAAAAACAAAGCTGAATTCGGTGACCAATCCGCTAAAAAAGCTTATACGGATCTTATTAAGAAGGGGATTGTTGAATCCACCGCAAAGTCTGCTATCGAAAAATATTTTACGAGAGAGCATGAATGCAAGATAGCATTCAAGGAAGCTGGAAAATTGAATTTTAAATACGCCAGGGATCCTTACAGAAAGAAATGCCAAAAGGTATCTCAAAGATTGGCTGTGAAAGGGTTTGGTTTTGATATTATCTCTGAAGCAGTCAAGATGCTGGACAATGAAGGAGAAGAGAGTGAGGAATTTAAGCGAAAGTTTGAAAAGTCCTTTGAACTTGCATTGAAAAAATACCAAAAAAAAGGCCTGAAAAACTATGACTTGCAAGTCAAGGTTATTCAGGCCATGATGTCTAAAGGTTACGAATACGACAAGGTTAAAAAACACCTTGCAAGCTGCCTGGCGGATATCAGTTTTTAAAACTGTGAATAGGTGCAGGTATTCTGCCACCTCGGTTAATAAAGTCAGCACTCGAGAATTTGCTCACTGACATGATCGGGGCATATCCTAATAGACCCCCAAAAGATGCAGTGTCTCCAAGATCCTTGCCGTAAACAGGAATTATCCTCACGGCAGTGGTCTTGTTGTTTATTACGCCGATTGCTGCCTCGTCTGCTATTATAGCTGAGATTGTTGTTGCTTCTGTATTTCCCGGGATTGCTATCATATCAAGGCCAACAGAACAAACGCTGGTCATGGCTTCGAGCTTGTCGAAGGTTAAGGCACCAGCCTTTACCGCACTGATCATGCCCTCGTCCTCGCTTACCGGTATGAAAGCCCCACTAAGTCCTCCAACAGAGGATGAGGCCATTATTCCGCCTTTTTTTACTGCATCGTTCAGTAAAGCCAAAGCGGCAGTAGTCCCGTGAGCTCCGCAGGCTTCCAGTCCGATTTCTTCCAGGATTCTTCCTACGCTGTCGCCGATTTCCGGGGTAGGAGCGAGTGAAAGGTCCAAAATTCCGAAGGGAACATTGAGGCGCTTAGAAACTTCTCTTCCTACAAGTTCTCCTGTACGGGTTATCTTAAAAGCTGTTTTTTTGATGTTTTCGGCGACTACGTTGATTGGTTCGCCTTTAACTTTTTCCAATGCGCTTTTTACAACACCAGGGCCACTGACTCCAACGTTTACTACGGCTTCCCCTTCGCCTATTCCGTGGAAAGCCCCTGCCATGAATGGATTGTCGTCTACTGCGTTTGCAAATACAACGAGTTTGGCACAGCCTATGGAATCTTGATCCTTGGTGAGGTATGCTGCATCTTTGATTACTTTCCCCATCATTTTAATGGCATCCATGTTTATGCCAGCCTTTGAGCTTCCTACGTTAACAGACGAGCATACTCTTTCAGTTTCGCTTAAAGCCTGGGCTATAGAGTTTATAAAACCTATGTCGCTTTCGGTAAAGTCTTTTTGAACCAAGGCAGAGTACCCTCCGATGAAGTTTACTCCCACTTCTTTTGCAGCCTTGTCTAGGATCTGTGCATAAGCGATGTAGTCCTTGTCGTCACTTGCCGCGGCGATGACGGAAATCGGAGTGACGGAAATTCTCTTGTTGATGATGGGTATCCCGAACTCGTCCTCAATGTCATTGCCTGTTTTGACCAGGTCTTTTGCAAGGCGCATGATTTTGTCGTAAATCCTGGTCCTTGCCTTTTTGCCGGAAGAGTCGATGGTATCGAGAAGGGAAATACCCATGGTGATAGTCCTGATATCCAAATTTTCCTTTTCGATCATTCGAACTGTTTCAAATATATTCTTATTGTATAAAGTCATCAAAGAAACCCCCTAAATGTTGTGCATGCTTTCAAAGATTTCTTCACGCTGTATCTTTATCGATACCCCTATTTCGTCTCCTGTTTTTTCCAAGATGTCCTTGAGTTCGTTGAACTCGCATCTTATTTGGGAAAGATCTGCTAACATCATCATGGTGAAGTAATCCTGCATGATAGTTTGGCTGATATCTTCGATATTTACGGAGTTTTCCGATAATACTTTAGATACGTTATAGATAATACCAACTTTATCCTTTCCTATTACGGTGATTATTGCCTTCATTTTTATTCCTCCCGAATTGAATTGTACCGGCATATCCGGTTTTTCATACAAAAAAGAGCTTTGAGTATCTTTTAAGCTCTACTTTGAGTATAATAAATTTATAACATTATATCACTGAAAAATTTAAATGTAAATGAACACTGGATGTTGACATACGATATCATAATAAAAAGGCGGAAACCAGGTGGAGACAAACAGCAAAAACGATGCATTAAAGGCAATCGGCGCTATTTCAATGATCATAGACCACATAGGGGCTGTTTTTTTACCCCACATGATAATTTTAAGGGCGATAGGAAGATTGGCGTTTCCCATATTTGCATATCAAGTAGCCTTGGGATTTGAAAAAACTAGGAATCCGGACAAATACATATTAAGGATGCTTTCATTTGCGGTTTTATCTGCTTATCCGTTTTATAGCTTCTCCATGATTGTCTCCCAAGATCCGGGATATCAAAACGTTTTGTTCACGTTCTTCTTTGCCTTATTGGTGTTAAAGAACCTAAAAGAGAAGAAGTGGGTAGCAATGATAGCTTTTGGGGTAGTGCCTGTGTTGCTGCTGGGATTTGTGGGCATTACATTTGATTATGGATTATACGGAATTGCATGTGTAGTGGTATTTTATCTAGCAAAAAGCCATTTGCAAAGAAGCATGGGGATATTTTCTATTACTGTGTTATATCTTTCATCAAGATATATATCTGCAGGCATAAGCATAGTTCAGGTATTTTCAAACCTTCAGCTGCTTAGCGTTCTTTCTGTATATCTAATCGACAGAAAGTTCGAGACAAATGTGAGGCTTCCTAGATATTTTTTCTATCTATTTTATCCTTTGCATATGGCAATGATAGTTTTGGTTTACTCTGTGATGCTTTAGGAATCTCTGGTGACGGTATTGATTTATCAAATGCCATTATATATAATAACGGTAGCAAAGATGAAAATGGAGGCAGACAATGAAATGGATCGAAGTCCAGATTAAAACAACACCCGAAGCGGAGGAAGCCGTTTCCAATATTTTTTATGAAGAAGGCGCTGAGGGAGTGGTAATAGAATCGCCGAATGACATGTTGATAATGAAAAACAACAATCCTCTAAATTGGGATTACTATGACGAAGCTCTGCTTGCGATGGACCCTCTATCCAGCATAATCAAGGGATATTTAAGTGAGACCGCCAACCATTCGGAAAAAATCAACGACATACTGATGAGGATCAAGACCTTGCCGTCTTGTGGACTGGATCCAGGCAGCTGCGAGCTGACGATAACGGAAGTCAATCAGGAGGATTGGTCAAATTCTTGGAAAAAATACTACAAGCCCGTTAAGGTAGGCAACAAGTTTGTGATCAAGCCTACCTGGGAGAGCTATTATAAGGAAGATGGAGATCTAGTGATTGAAATCGACCCGGGAATGGCATTTGGTTCCGGGCTGCATGAAACAACACAATTGTGCATTGGGAACTTGGAGCAATATGTAAAAAGCGGCGACGTTTTGATAGACATCGGTTGTGGTTCCGGGATACTGGCTTTAGCTGCAGGAAAACTAAAGTGCAAGAAAGTCATTGCAGTTGATTTGGATTCCATGGCAGTAAAAGTCGCTAGGGAGAACGTAGAGAAAAATCATCTGGAAAACTTGATTGAAGTCAGAGAAGGGGATTTAATGGATGTCATCCATGAACAGGCCGACGTAATCGTGGCAAATATCCTAGCTGAAGTGATAATAAATCTTGCTACCCAGATTAAGCCCTATCTTAAAGTAGGCGGACTTTTCATATCTTCAGGCATAATATTGGATAAGCTTGACGAGGTGGTGGACAACGTTACGGCTGAAGGATTTGAAATCGTAGAAGTAGAACAGCTAAACGACTGGGCATCGGTGGTAGCCAGAAAGAAGATGGTGTAAGGTGCATAGATTTTTTATGGAGATTTCTCCCGAGACTGTTTCAGGAGACTTGATTGAAATAGATGGTGAAGACCACCAGCATATTTCAAAATCTCTCAGAATGAAACCGGGTGAGGGCCTTGTTCTTTGCTCAGGTGATGAAACAGAGTATGTGTGCGATATATATGAGATATCAAAAAAGCAGACCGTTGCAAGAGTTGAGAAAATACAAAAAAATCAAAGCGAGATGCAGATAAAGACGATTCTTTATCAAGGGGTTCCAAAGGGGCAGAAGATGGAAACCGTGATCCAAAAGTGCGTTGAGCTTGGGGTGGATCAGATAGTTCCGGTTATAACCAGGCGCACTGTGGTCAAACCGGCGGATTTAGATAAGAAAACAGCGAGATGGAACAAGATTTCCCAGGAGGCTGCAAAGCAATCCGGAAGGGGAAAAATACCGTTAATAACTGAACCGGTGGAACTAAAAGGCATTGAGGAGCTTTTGAAGAAGAATGCTTTAAATATAGTCGCCTATGAAAATGAAACAATCGGTATTAAAGAGATATTTTCAAGGTTTAGCTATCCGGAGAGGATAGGGATAGTGATAGGGCCGGAAGGCGGGTTTGACAACTGTGAGATAAAAATGCTTGAAAGCCTGGGAGTGATTGCGGTAAGCCTGGGAAAAAGAATACTGAGAACTGAAACGGCAGGCATGGCTTTGCTTTCTATGATCGTATATCAGTATGAGCTGTAAAATCAGGGAGGAATAACATGAAAACAGCCGCTATTCATACTTTGGGATGCAAAGTCAATACTTATGATAGCGAAGCAATTATGGAATTGCTTGAGAAAGAGGACTACAAAATAGTCGATTTTAAGGACAAGGCCGATGTTTATGTAATAAACACATGCACGGTGACCAACTTAGGAGACAGAAAATCGAGGCAGATGATAAGAAAGGCAAAGAGAAATAACCCGGATTCTTTCATAGTCGTATGCGGATGTTATGCGCAGACTGCATCTGAACAGCTCGAGGTGATGCCTGAAGTGGACCTTATAATAGGAAATGACGATAGAAACAAGATTATTGAGTACATAGAAAGCGCCAAAGAAAAAGGACAGAAAATAAACGCTGTAAAGAATATCATGGCACTTAAGGAATACGAAGAGTTGAAAATAGATGAAATTTCCGGAAGAGAAAGAGGTTTTATTAAGATACAGGAAGGATGTGACCAGTTTTGTGCATATTGCATCATCCCTTATGCCAGAGGGCCTGTTAGAAGTCGCAAGCCGGAAAATATTATAGATGAAGCGAAGAGGATGGTGTCAAACGGGAATATGGAGCTTGTGTTGACGGGGATCAATATTTCTAAATACGGGAAAGACCTTGAGAAAACAAGTCTCTTGGAGCTGTTGACACAATTAAACTCCATAAGCGGATTAAAGAGGATGAGGATAAGTTCCCTGGAACCAAATCTCTTGACAAAAGAATTTGTAGAGGCGACTTCAAAGCTTGAAAAAATATGCCCGCACTTTCATATCTCAATGCAAAGTGGAGCAGCTAAAACATTGAAAGACATGAAACGCAAATACACAAAAGAGGATTTTTTCGATGTGGTAAACAGCATCAGGAAATATTACCCCGATGCATCCATAACAACAGACGTCATGGTAGGCTTTCCTGGTGAGACTGAAGAAGATTTTCAAGAAACGGTTGAATATGTCAAGAAAGTGGCTTTTTCAGCCCTTCATGTATTCAAGTATTCAAAACGTGAAGGCACTCCTGCTGCAAAGTATGAGAACCAAATTCCTGAAAGAATCAAAGAAGAACGAAGCAGGATATTGATCAAAGCCGGCGAAGAGATGAAAACCCATTACGAAAGGAGCTTCATAGGGAGGACGATGAGTGTTTTGTTCGAGCAAGAAGCCGACGAGTCGGGATCTTACCAAGGACATACAAACAATTACCTTACAGTCAAGGTAAAATCAGACTTCAATTTGAAATCCAAGATTTTAGACGTTAAAATAACAGGAACACAAAATGGTTTCTTGACTGGAGAGTTGACAAATATTTAAGGAGGACGAGTTAGTGGAAAATTGTATCTTTTGTAAGATTACAAGGAAAGAAATACCAGCCGAAATAGTATACGAGGACGACAAGGTAATAGCAATAAAGGACATCAATCCTCAAGCGCCTGTGCATGTATTGATTATTCCAAAGGAACACTACGATTCAATCCTGACAGTACCAGCGGGAAACTGCATTATTTCAGATATACATATGGTCGCAAACAGATTAGCGCTTAAATTTGGAATCGTGGATTCAGGATTTAGATTGGTAAACAACTGTGGAGAAGACGGTGGTCAAACAGTCGATCACATTCACTACCATCTTCTAGGAGGAAGGGAACTGACCTGGCCACCAGGTTAAAAAACAGTCAAACCTTTGACTGCAAACTTCACAGGGCATATTGACAGAAGGCAAGGCCCTGATATATAATATGAGTTGTTGTAAATACCCGCTACAAAACTAATACTATTCTGTTGCATTATTGTAGTAGAGGGGAGGGTGGAAAATGTCAGAAGTTAAAATCAAAGATGGCGAGTCATTGGAAAACGCACTTCGCAGATTTAAGAAAAAAACTGCCAGCGCTGGGGTAATGTCTGAAATTAGAAAGAGAGAGCATTACGAAAAGCCAAGTGTAAAAAGGAAAAAGAAATCCGAAGCAGCCAGAAAGAGAAATAAAAAGCTTAGATAAGGGGTGATAGCTTGTCACTCAAGGATAGGTTGATGTCTGACTTGAAGACATCTATGAGAGAAAAGGACAACATTAAGAAGGCGACCATTACCATGGTCAGGGCTGCGATACTTCAAAATGAGAAGGACAACAAGGTTGTACTGGATGATGAAGACATCTTGGCTGTAATTGCCAAGCAGGTAAAACAGAGAAAAGACGCTTTGGAAGAATTTAAAAAAGCTCAGCGGGAAGATCTTATGGAACAAACCGAAAAAGAGCTGGATATTTTGATGGAATACCTCCCTAAGCAATTGACGGAAGAAGAATTAAAAGTAATCGTATCTAATGCGATTAATGAAGTGGTTGCAACTTCCCTTAAAGATATGGGTAAAGTCATGTCGGCTGTAATGCCAAAGGTTAAAGGTAGGGCAGACGGAGGAATGATCAACAAAATCGTAAAAGAGATACTAAACGAGCAATAAGATAAAAGAGGCTACCGGTAACGGTAGCCTCTTGATATTTGTATAGGTTAAACTCTTAAGCACGGCTGGACAACGATTCATGGATTCAAACCTAAAACCATCTAAAGCCCAACAAAGTGGAATATTCATTGGTAATATGGTATCATGGATTTATTATATTTGATTTTTCAAGGAGGATAATTATTGGAACTAATTGCTGAAAAAATACTCGAGCTGGATAACGCAGATTCGATTATGAAAATATACGGTAGATTTGACGAAAACGTTAAGGAAATCGAAAAAAAATTCAACGTAAGAATCCTATCAAGAGAAAACAGCTTAAAGCTGATCGGAGAAGAAAAAAACATCGACAAGGCGTTAGATGTCTTGACAAAACTAAACGGCATGATAAATGACAATATGGTAATTGACCAGCAGAGCCTCTCATATCTGATCGACATCGTGGAAAAGGGTGAAAAAGAGGATTTGGAAAGCCTTAAGGAGATAGTTTGCTATACTGCCAGGGGCAAAAAGATCATGCCTAAAACCTTGGGGCAAAAAAAATATATAAAAGCCATAGAAAAAAACGAGATTGTTTTTGGTATAGGTCCTGCAGGTACGGGAAAGACGTATTTAGCCATGGCTATGGCTATAAAGGCCTTTAAAAGGGAAGAAGTAAACAGAATAATACTTACCAGACCTGCAGTGGAGGCAGGAGAAAGCCTTGGTTTTCTGCCAGGAGATTTACAGGAAAAGGTTGATCCTTATTTAAGGCCTCTATACGATGCGCTATACGACATACTGGGTCCTGAAACCTATCTGAAATATAGGGAAAAAGGACTTATTGAAGTGGCACCATTAGCATATATGAGAGGCAGGACTCTGGATGATTCATTTATAATACTAGATGAAGCCCAGAATACAACTCCGGAGCAAATGAAGATGTTCCTGACTAGGCTGGGTTTCGGATCAAAAGCGGTTGTCACGGGAGATATTACCCAAATCGATCTCCCGGGTGGAAGAAGCTCAGGGCTTGTGAAGGTCACTCAAATATTAAATGACATCGAAGGCATTGCTTTTATCAACTTTACTCAGCGTGATGTTGTAAGGCACAGATTAGTGCAAAAGATCATAAATGCTTATGAATCTTATGAAAATAAGAAGTCAATAAAGACAAGTGGTGATAAAAATAAAAAGTAGAATTATCAAACTGAACAAAAAAAATCTAAACACCCTGACATTGGTAGCGCTTTTAGGCTTCATCGCGATATTTTCCATGATGGTTATAACAGCCCTGCCTCCTAATTACAATTACAATCAAGGAGATGTAGCTCAAGAAAATATCGCCGCGCCGCACAGGATAATAGATGAAAAGACCACTGAAAAACGCAGAGACCAAGCAGCTGCAGGAGTAGAGCAGATATATACGAGAATCGACAATGCACAAGACAATGCGTTGGAAAAAACAGATGAACTTTTTAGGGCTCTTGACGGGAAGGATGAATTGACGAATAATGAGATCTCTGATTTGCGATTGAGATCTATAAACATCACAGATACAGCCCTCATTAGCCTCCTCGAAATGGAAGATGAGGTTAAAAGTGCTTTGGAAGCAAGTTTAGTTTCCGAATTAGGGAGGATATACCAAAACGAAATAAGCATGCAAAACCTTGCCCAGGTACAGGAAGAAGCTGCTGAAGCATTCGCTGAAGACAATCCAGGAGAAGAATATGCACAGACAGGAGCTGAGATACTGTCTAAATCCATCCAGCCCAACATGATTCTTGATGTGGAGAGCACTCAACAGGCGGTTGAAGAGGCTAGGCAGTCTGTTCCTACAATAACATATGAGGCCGGAGAGCTGATTGTTGAAAGAGGAGAAGTGCTCACGGCTGAAAAGATAAATCTACTGTTTGACAACAATATGATGAGAGGATCATATTTCGACGATCCTTACTTAATAATCGGTGTTGCCCTTCTTTTGTTGGGGATATTTTCTGTTTACTACGTGTATTTAAGGAATTTCTATAGAGAGTTTATACTGAAAGACAATAAGAGATTTTTAATTATTGTCATCATTTTCACCTTCATGGTTTTGTTGACGATTCCTCTTGTGAGCATTTCTCCATACATAGTGCCTGTTAGTATGATGACGATGACCATTGCCTTGCTGACTGACAAAAGGCTGGCCATAACCAGCACGGTTTTTTTCGTGCTGATAGCGGGTTTTAGTTCCAATTTCAATATGATACAGATTATAATCTACATGGTAAACGGATATATCGGTGCCATGGGGATGATAAAAATCAACAAGCGGGCGGATATAATGCGCACCGGTTTAGCTGTTGGATTGGTCAACCTGCTTCTGATAGGATCTTACAACCTAATTGGCCATAACTTTGGTTTGTCCGGAATAATGGATATGATGTTAGGCTTTTCAAACGGATTGCTATCAGGGATATTCACATTGGGAACGTTGGTCATTTGGGAATGGACCTTTGATATAACTACCCCAATAATGTTGGTTGAGTTGGCAAATCCCAATAATCCATTGCTTAAAAAGCTCATGACTAATGCCCCGGGAACATACCATCACAGCATCGTAGTTGGCAACCTGGCGGAAAGCGCTGCTGAAAGGATAGGGGCTAATTCATTGCTAGTTAGAGTAGGAGCGTATTATCACGATATCGGAAAGAGCTTGTCCCCTGTGTATTTTACAGAAAATCAATTTGGGGAGATAAATCCTCATGACTTTATATCACCCTTAAAAAGTGTGCAGATTATTAAAAACCATGTGATTAAGGGATTTGAGATGGCAAAGGAATACAAGATTCCAGAGGAAGTCAGAAACTTCATAATTACACATCATGGTGAAAGCACTATTGAGTTTTTTTACCATAAGGCAAATGAGCTCAACGAAAACCCGGATATTGAAAAATTCAAATATGAGTCGAGGAAGCCTTCTACCAAGGAGGAAGGAATATTGGCTTTAGCTGATTCCGTGGAGGCTGCTGTAAGAAGCATAAAAGGCATAAACGACAATAAAATTGCCGAAAGGGTAGACAAGATTTTTCAAAAGAAGCTCTCTGATGGCATGCTTGACGAGTGTGATTTAAGCTTAAAGGAAATAAGCCTGATTAAAGAGGTTTTTGTAAAGATACTCAACAGCGTGTATCATGAAAGAATAGAATATCCTGATATGGAATCGGATTCCAAAGGGGTGGAGGAAAGCTGATGGAAATTTATATTGATAACCGATCAAAAGGGGACTTGAGCGACGAAATGATCGGTATGATAGAAGAAACCGTAAATAAAGCCATCGAAGTTGAAGGGTTTAAATTGGATTTTGAAGTGAGCATATCCATAGTAGATGAAGAGGAAATAAAAAACCTAAACAATACTTATAGAAACAAGGACAGCATAACTGACGTCCTGTCATTTCCCATGTATGAAGATGATGATCTGGAGCCTGTGTTGCTGGGAGATATCATAATATGCATGCAAAGAGCGGCGGAACAGGCTGATAGCTATGGCCATGGCTTGGAACGTGAGATGTGCTACCTTGCTGCTCACGGAATGCTTCATCTGCTGGGCTACGATCATATGGGATCTGAAGAAAAGACCGAGATGAGAATCAAAGAAAAAATAATTATGGAAAAACTTAATCTGCAAAGGTGATCATATGAAGGCATTGATTAGAAGCTTCAAGTATGCTTTTGAGGGGATATTCTACTGTTTGAAAACCCAGAGAAACATGCGCATACATTTTATTTTTGCTGCGGGGGCAACCTTGGCAGGGGTATATTTTAAAATTGAGATGACAGAGTGGTTAGCGCTGTTCATAACATTTAGCTTGGTAATAACAAGCGAGATGTTCAACACAGCTATCGAAAAGGCTGTGGATCTGTCAACCATGGAATACGATGAAAGGGCTAAGGTCGCAAAAGATGTCGCTGCAGGGGCAGTGCTCCTAAATGCAGTGGTGGCGGTTTTAGTAGGGGTCTTCGTGTTTTGGGGTAGGCTATGGGAAGAGGTCATAAGATGGATGAACTAACAAAATATCAAAAGCTGATAAGCGTCGCGCATGAGAGCCTGAAGGAAGCATATGCCCCCTATTCAGATTATAAAGTAGGGGCAGCGGTAATCATGGAAGACGGGAAGATCTATGGTGGCTGCAACGTAGAAAATGCATCCTTCGGTGCTTCCAACTGTGCGGAAAGGACTGCCATATTTAAGGGTGTTTCAGAAGGTAACAGGAAGATAGAAGCGATTGCCATAGTAGGATCAAATGGCCAAAAAACATTTCCCTGCGGGATATGCAGACAGGTAATAAGCGAATTCAGCAAGGATGCAAAAATAATATTGACAAATTCAAATAAGGAAATAGAAGTCTTTACGTTAGAAGAATTGCTGCCTCATGGCTTTTCAAAACAAGACTTTTTGGAGGAATGAAAAATGAGCTTTAAATCGGGTTTTATAAGCATAGTGGGAAGGCCAAATGTAGGCAAATCCACTCTTTTGAACAATATCTTAGGAGAGAAAATGGTGATTATCTCATCAAAGCCTCAGACTACCAGAAATGTAATAAGATGCGTTCATACCACAGAGAAATATCAAATGATTTTTTTAGACACGCCTGGAATTCACAAGCCTAAGAACAGGCTGGGAAACATCATGGTGGATGGAGCCGCATCTGCAATGAAGGACGTGGATGTGATATTGTTTTTGATGGATGACATGAAATCACCGGGACCAGGTGACAGATTCATTCTTGACGCGCTAAAGGACGTAAATATTCCCAGAATATTGGTAATAAACAAAATAGACACCGTAAAAAAAGAAGATATTCTAGAGAAGATAGACATCATGAAGGAATACGAATTTTTTGAAGAAATTGTTCCCATCAGCGCATCCACTGGAGAAAATGTGGACAGGCTGGTGGAAATCATGGAGAGATATCTTCCTGAAGGACCGATGTATTTTCCTGAAGACACCATAACAGAACAGCCGGAAAAAGTAATAGTGGCAGAAATGATAAGAGAAAAGGCCCTGATATCTCTAGATGAGGAGATACCTCATGGTATCGCGGTAGAAATCATGTCCATGAAGGAAAGAAAAAAATCTGATATTATGGATATAGAGGCTACTATATACACAGAGAAAAAGTCGCACAAAGGGATAATTATAGGCAAGGGCGGAGCGATGCTTAAAAAGATCGGAACAATGGCCAGACGTGATATAGAAAATCTTCTGGGGATTAGGGTAAATCTTCAGTTATGGGTTAAGGTGAAAAAGGACTGGCGAGACAAAGATTTTGATTTAAAAAGCTTTGGATACGGTCAGGATAAAAACAGGTAAGCTACATGTCTATGGAAAAGGCGGCCGGATTGGTCATTAAGTCGGTAAACTATGGGGAAAACGACAAGATCATAACCTTGTTTACAAAAGAATCAGGGAAAATAACCGCCATAGCAAAGGGAGCTAGGAATCCCAAAAGTGCCTACGTGGGGGTAACTCAGCTTTTTAGCTACTGCAATTTTGTCTATTATACGGGGAGAAGCTTTGCATACTTAAACCAAGCAGAGCTTATTGAATCCTTTCACAAACTAAGAAACGATCTAGATAAGCTTTCAAAGGGTGCATATATGGCAGAGGCTTTGAATCAGGCATACGAAGAGTACGAATCGGATGAAAGCGCATTAAGGTTGATACTAAACTTACTGTATTTCATGAATGAAGGCTTGGTCCAAAGCGATGAGGTTATCCTGCTTGCGTTTCAGATTAAGCTTCTGGGATATTTGGGATTTGCGCCTAATTTAAAAAAATGTCAGATATGTTCCAAATGCGACAGTGGGTGGTGGTTTTCTTGGGATCTGGGAGGATTGGTATGTAAAGACTGCTCAAAAAACAATAGACAGAATAGCAAAATTGCAGATCAAGATGCGGAGTTTCTTCGCTATCTTCAAGACACGCCTATATCCGGACTGAAAAAAACAGGTTTATACCCCAAGGAATTGATGCACCTTGCGGTGATACTGAACAAGACTTTGGAATGCCATACAGGAAAACGCAACAGATCTTTTGAATTTCTATTAAATAACAATTGACAAAGGCAAGTTAAATTTGTTAAGTTATTTATTGAATATCTATATTTGTGCAATGATGAAGAATAGTAGGATGCCGACATATGCAAAGCGAGGAAAGGACGGTGCAAGCTTTCCCATATGGGTTTTTGAATGGAACTTTTGAGCACATTTTTGAAAAAGAAGGGCATTTAGCATGTGCCAATTAGGGTGGAACCGCGGTAAATATCGTCCCTTGCTTATTTTAAGCAGGGGATTTTTATTTTATAAAAATAATTTATATGGAGGATAAAAATGAATAAGGAACTTAACATGAATGAAATCGTAAGTATTTGCAAAATGAGGGGAATAATCTATCCAGGCTCGGAAATCTACGGAGGTCTTGCAAACAGCTGGGATTACGGGCCGATAGGAGTAGAGCTTAAAAACAACATAAAGAAAGTTTGGTGGAAAAAATTTGTGCAGGAGTCCCCATACAACGTAGGCATAGATTCTGCTATTCTAATGAATCCTAAGACATGGGAAGCTTCAGGCCATGTGGGTGGATTTAACGATCCGTTGATGGATTGTAAAAAGTGCAAAACAAGGTATAGGGCAGACAAACTCATCGAAGACTACTCTTTCAACAAAAACGAAGATATCGTCGTAGATGGATGGGACAATCAAAAGATGCTGGATTTCATCAATGAGCATGAAATCAAATGTCCGAACTGCGGATCATTCGACTACACGGATATAAGACAGTTCAACCTTATGTTCAAGACATTCCAGGGAGTGACGGAAGACAGCGCTAATGAAATCTTCTTAAGACCGGAAACAGCTCAAGGCATTTTTGTCAACTTTGCCAATATTCAAAGATCTTCAAGAAAAAAGATACCTTTTGGAATTGCCCAGATAGGCAAGTCTTTTAGAAACGAGATAACACCGGGCAACTTTATATTTAGAACCAGAGAATTCGAGCAAATGGAACTTGAGTTTTTCTGCAAGCCTGGAGAAGATTTGGAATGGTTCGGATACTGGAAGGAATTCTGTAAAAATTGGATCCTTGACCTAGGAATCAAAGAAGAGAATTTGAGACTGCGGGATCACTCGGATGATGAGCTTTCACACTACAGCAACGCTACGACAGACTTTGAATTCAAGTTTCCCTTTGGATGGGGAGAGCTTTGGGGAATAGCCGACAGAACTGATTTTGACCTCAAACAGCATCAAAACCACAGTGGAAAAGATCTCAAATATACTGATCCGGTTACGAATGAAAAATATGTTCCTTACTGCATAGAGCCTTCCTTAGGAGTAGATAGGGTTCTCCTGGCTTTCTTGTGCAATGGATTTGAAACAGAGCAAATAGACGAAAAGGATTCGAGGACGGTACTGAAATTGCATCCTGCATTGGCACCTTTCAAATGCGCCGTTTTGCCTCTTACAAAGAAGCTCAAAGACAAAGCTCTTGAAGTTTACGGCATTTTGGCTAAGAATTTTATGGTAGACTACGATGAAGCGGGAAGCATAGGCAAGCGCTACAGAAGACAAGACGAGATAGGAACCCCATACTGTATCACAATCGATTTTGATACCCTTGAAGATGGTACTGTTACAGTAAGAGATAGAGATACGATGGAGCAGGTCAGGATTAGTGTTGATGAGCTTGTCAAACATATTAACGACAACATTGTATACTAAGTACAAAAAATATGCAAAAAAAGTATTAATGTTATACGGATAATATGTTATACTTTATTCATAATGGAGTGCATTAATAGAACACATATAACCTTGGGAGGTGGCCATCATACAATTATCAAAGAGGCAAATGGAAATTTTGGACATTGTTAAAGAAAATCAGCCAATTACTAGTGAGCACATTGCTGATAGAATTAATTTGACCCGGGCAACCCTGAGACCAGATTTAACAATATTGACGATGATGGGAATCTTGGAAGCCAGGCCCAAGGTTGGGTACTATTACTCAGGCAAGTCTTTAATCAGCGTAATGGGAAGTTTCATAAAGAATATTAGCGTTATGGACGTTAAAAGCATACCTGTTGTGGTATCAGAAGATACAACTGTTTATGATGCGATAGTCACGATGTTTCTGGAAGATACAGGAAACATTTATGTTCAAAACAAAGGTTATCTATCCGGAGTTGTTTCAAGAAAAGACTTCATTAAGATCACCCTTGGAAACCATGACATAAAAACACTGCCTGTAGCTATGATAATGACAAGGATGCCAAATATAGTATACTGTGAGTCTGACGAGTCTATATTTGATGCAGCGGTTAAGATTATAGATCATCAGGTTGACTCACTACCCGTTGTAGAAAAGGTAAATGACAATGATGGTTCTGAAAAATTGAAAGTCATAGGAAAAATATCTAAGACGACTATAACCAGAATGATGGTTAAGATTGGAAATGATTAGAGGGGGACATATTATGCTGGCAAATAAACGAGGAGTTATATATGTGATATCCGATTCTCTTGGAGAAACGGGAGAGTTGGTAGCCAAAGCTGGAAAAATACAGTTTAATACCAGCATCAGTGACATAAAAAGGTTTCCATTTGTTCTGGAAAAGGAACAGATCGACGAAATTCTATACGAAGCAAAAGAGGACAATTCCATAGTAGTATATACTTTGGTAGTTCCTGAAATGAAAGAGTATATGAGAAATAAGTGCGATGAGTACGGAATTCCGGCTATAGATGTAATCGGGCCGGTGATCGATGCCCTTCGGATAATGACAAAAAAAGAACCACTGTATGAAGCAGGCCTAAACAGAAGACTTGATGCCGACTATTTTAAAAAAGTAGAAGCTATAGAATTTGCAGTAAAATATGACGACGGCAAGGATTCTAGAGGCATAAAGAAAGCAGATGTAATATTGCTTGGTATTTCCAGAACTTCAAAGACGCCTCTTAGCATGTATTTAGCTCACAAAAACGTAAAAGTTGCAAATATACCATTGGTTCCGGAAGTGGATCCTCCCAAGGAATTGTTTGAACCTATAAAGGGGAAAATAATAGGCTTGACGAACGATCCGGATAAGCTGAATCACATACGTATAGAAAGATTAAAAGCTCTAGGGCTTGATTATACTGCCAACTACGCCAATATGGAACGAATTTTAAATGAACTTGATTATGCTGAGAAACTTTTTCATAAATTGCGGTGTCCGGTCATCAATGTATCTACTAAAGCAATAGAGGAGACCGCCAGCATAGTATTATCTATCATTCGTGAGGGGGAGCAATTATGAGTAAAAAATATGTTTATCTTTTTGAAGAAGGAAATGCAAAAATGAAAGCTTTATTGGGCGGAAAGGGAGCCAACTTGGCGGAGATGACCAACATTGGACTTCCTGTACCTCCCGGGCTGACGGTTTCAACAGATGCCTGCAGAACATATTATGAAAACGGAAAACGGATCAATGATGAAATTATCCAGCAAATCCATGAGGGCTTAAATGTAATTGAAGAAAAGACCGGAAAAAAATTCGGCGACAGGACAAATCCTTTGTTGGTATCAGTAAGATCCGGTGCTGCGTTTTCCATGCCGGGTATGATGGATACGATTCTTAACCTAGGGCTTAACGATCAAACGGTAATGGCTGTAGGAGAAAAAACTGAAAATTTGAGATTTGCCTATGACAGTTACAGAAGATTTATCCAGATGTTTTCAGATGTTGTTTTGGACATTCCAAAATTCAGGTTCGAAGCGGTGCTTGACAAGTACAAAGACAGGAATGGATACGAAAATGATACTCAACTGACAGTTGTGGACTTGAAAGATATAGTAGACGAATATAAGAGCATAGTAAAAAAAGAAACAGGCAAGGAATTTGCACAAGATCCTAATGAGCAGCTTATTGAGTCTATCAATGCAGTTTTCAGGTCTTGGAACAATGCAAGAGCGATTGCGTATAGGAATCTTTACGATATTCCACACAATCTAGGAACTGCTGTTAACGTTCAATCAATGGTTTTCGGTAATATGGGCGAAGACTCCGGTACTGGAGTAGCCTTCACCAGAAACCCCGCAACCGGAGAGAAAAAACTCTATGGAGAATTTTTGATGAATGCCCAAGGAGAAGACGTGGTGGCTGGCATCAGGACTCCGAAATCCATAGATGAACTTAAGGAAATCATGCCAGAAATTTACGAGCAGTTTGATACCATTACAAAAAATTTAGAAACTCACTACAAGGATATGCAGGACATCGAGTTCACTATCGAGCAAGGGAAACTCTATATACTTCAGACAAGAAACGGGAAACGGACAATAAATGCATCATTAAAAGTAGCGGTAGATATGGCTCTGGAGGGTCTCTTGACCGAAGATGAAGCTGTTCTTAGAATCGATCCAAAACAGCTGGACCAACTTCTCCATCCTACTTTTGATGCGGCGACAATGGAAATGGCCACCCCCATTGCCAAGGGACTTCCGGCTTCGCCTGGAGCAGCTACAGGCAAGGTGTATTTTACTGCCGATGATGCTGTAAAAGCTGCAGCATCAGGTGAAAAGGTCATACTGGTAAGGAAGGAAACTTCTCCAGAAGATATCGAAGGAATGAATATATCCCAAGGTATATTGACATCCAGAGGAGGAATGACCTCTCACGCAGCGGTTGTAGCAAGAGGCATGGGAAAATGCTGTGTTGCTGGATGTGAAACGGTGAAAGTAGATGAAGAACTCAAGATTTTTGCTGTTGGCGATATCAGAATTCAGGAAGGGGAATACATATCCCTAGATGGCAGCACAGGTAAGATATACAAAGGCAGCATTAAGACTGTAGAGCCTACCCTATCCGGTGATTTTGCCAAATTGATGATATGGGCAGATTCTAAAAGAGTGCTAGGTGTCAGAACTAATGCGGATACCCCGAAAGATGCTAAGACGGCTATTTCATTTGGTGCAGAAGGCATAGGTCTTTGTAGGACTGAGCATATGTTCTTCGAAGAAAACAGAATCCCGGTAGTTAGAGAAATGATCCTTTCAGACAATAAAAACCAAAGGCAAAAGGCATTGGATAAATTGTTGCCGATGCAAAAATCTGATTTCAAGGGACTCTTTAGTGTTATGAAAGGCAAGCCGGTAACCATAAGGCTTCTAGATCCTCCTTTACACGAATTCTTGCCAACGGATGAACAGGACATTGTGGAGCTTGCAAATGAAATGCAGATGGCAGTAAATGACATTAAAGAAGTTATCCATAGTTTGCAGGAATTTAACCCGATGCTTGGGCACAGGGGTTGCAGGCTGGCGATTACTTATCCTGAGATTGCCCAGATGCAGGCGCAGGCAATAATTGAAGCGGCTATAGAAGTAATTGAGGAAGAAAATACAACCATTATACCAGAGATCATGATTCCACTGGTAGGCATAAAGGCCGAGCTGGATTACGTTAAAAAGATCGTGGTCGATACAGTTGAGAAGGTTATGGCTGAAAAGGGAAAGAAGATCGATTATCTCGTGGGAACAATGATAGAGGTGCCAAGGGCAGCTGTCATTGCAGATGAGATAGCAAAAGATGCTGATTTCTTCTCATTTGGAACAAATGACCTTACACAGATGACATTTGGTTTTTCCAGAGATGATGCAGGCAAATTCATATCAGAATATAGAGAAAAGGAAGTCCTTACAGAAGATCCTTTCCAAAGCGTGGATGTGGAAGGTGTTGGCAAACTAGTAGATATGGCAGTCAAGCTTGGAAGAGAAACTAAGCCTGAGTTGAAAATGGGTATCTGTGGAGAGCATGGAGGAGATCCGAAATCCATTGAATTCTTCCACAAAATAGGTTTAGACTATATATCCTGTTCTCCATTCAGGGTTCCAATAGCCAGACTTGCGGCAGCACAATCCGCTCTGAGAGCTAGTGGTCAACAAGGAAGCGATTTGTCAAAATAATATGAATATATGAATTTCAGGGACTGATTCAATTTAAAGAATCAGTCCCTTGTTTGTGTGCCTTGTGTTTGGCAATAGAAAAGTACAACTTTTGGCAATCAAAAATACAATAGCCAGTACTAACCTTATTACTTGATTAATGAATTAATCATGCGGTAGCTTTTGCCTGTAAATATGAGCATATGAGAATGGTGCACTAGTCTATCAACGATAGCCGCAGTTAGCTTTTCATCAAACAGGAAACCTTTCCATCTACCAAACTCAATATTGGTCGTTATGATGACGCTTTTAGTCTCATAACATGTAGAAATGATATCAAACAACAATCTGGCTCCTTCTTGGTGAAGGGGGAGATACCCCCATTCATCAAGTATGAGCAAATCAGCCTGATTGATCTTTTTATGCACTCTGGCAACCTTTCTTTCATCATCAGATTCAAGCTGATTGATAAGATCATGCACTCTGTAAAACACAGCTTTCTTTCCAAGGCTTATAGCCTTGACTCTTAAAGCAACTGAAAGATGTGTTTTGCCTGTTCCCACTGCTCCGTAAAGGATTAAATTTTCTTTCTTGTCCAAAAATGATAATGACTCAAGCTCTGCAAGCTGAATGTTATCAGGGAATTTAATCTGGGAATAATCATAGTCTTCCAAAGATTTTACTACCAGGAAACCTGCGTTATTCAGATTTCTGATGCGCCTTTTTTCTTCCCTGTCTTCATGAAGTTCTTTTAGTAGCTCAAAGAGGAACTCTTCATTGGTATTAGCATCTATCTTGGGATATATTTCAATAAGATTATTTGAAAGCTTAAGCTTCTTTTGGTAAATGCTGATCTGTTCCTTCACTGATACTCACCCCGCATTAATGTGTCGTACTGAGAGGTGTTAATCTCATATGGTGGCAGATCGTAGGGAATATCTATGGTACTTTCATAAATATGCATATTCTCTTTTAGCCTTCTGTATGTTATAAGAGTAGCTTCCGGAGATAAAGAGCCATGCTTAATGGTTTCTTTTAGCACCTTGTCTGCATACGCTAGGTCTTCTTCAATAAGTATAATCTTTAGGACGCTGAATGCCTGCTTAAAGGATTCTTTATCCAACGAATGAAGATAATCTTGCCATGATTCTGGCAACAGGCTGTAGATGCCGGAATATTTTAAAGCATTTGGCCTGACCTTGATAATATCAATAAAATCAATGTAATTGATGGATTCCTGCCCTTTCTCAAATAGTCTGGGATGATGTGAGATTTCTTCATAAAGATCTTTTGAAAATATCTTTATGTCATTTGCCATTACTTTAAGGGTAACTGACTGACCCACATATTTAGGGCTTGCAGAATACCTGCATCCGGAAAATTCAATAAGCCCGTACTTGTTAACTTTTCTGGTTTCATATTTGGAGGTATCAAAAATAATTTTGTTTAGCGGAATCATCAGTGCTTTCTCACTCTCGCTCAGTTAGTCAACTAATGTCGCAAAATTTCTTCTTATTTTGCACAGTTGCTAAGTCTACGTCTTAGCATAGTTTCTTCTCGAATCAATGCTCTTTGCTTGAATATATTCAAATCATTTCCAGTA
>Ga0334893_1001301_pt1 | contig 24724 bp, 16 predicted proteins | sample GraSluR3_MG_5_FD_207218 | JGI IMG/M metagenome (GOLD analysis project Ga0334893, IMG submission 207218) | Sludge microbial communities from methane-producing bioreactor in Wageningen University, Netherlands - Granular Sludge_09_05-R3 | ecosystem: Engineered > Bioreactor > Anaerobic >...
GGGGACCTGTACTTTCACTTCTTCAACAGGAGCTTGTTCATCTATTACTTCAGATATTTATATCCGTGCTAACTGGACTATAAATTCCTACACAGTAACCTATGACTCGAATGGAGGATCTTGTACTAATTCAAGTGAACAAGTAAATCACGGAAGTGCCTCGAGCGGACCAGGAACTTGTACTCGAGTTGATTACATTTTAGATACCCCCTCCTTCACAATAACAAGCGGAAGTTGTGCAGGAACTTTTAACAGTGCAACTGGAACTTGTAGCTCTGTTACAGCAGCAATGACAGTTCGAGCTAATTGGACCCCAGATAATTCAACCCCAACTGCACCCACAAGCCCTTGGGTAAATGATAAGACTAGCCCCGCGGTTATTGCAGACACAACACCATATTTTTCTGCAATATTTAATGACCCTGATACCGGCGACTATTCAGAAAAATATCAGATACTTGTGAATACCGCAGCTACTTTCGATGGCACGAGTATGTGGGATAGTGGACTCACATCAATGACACAGACTGCCCAAGGACAAAGAACTGAAGACAATTTGGAATATGCTGGCTCAACCCTAAGTTTAGACGGTTCCACATACTACTGGAAGATTAGGATGGCAGATGCAGCATTACTAACAAGCCCTTACTCTTCTACTGCCCAATTCACTATGAACAGAGCACCCTCAACACCTACCTATCTTGAGACCGAGGTAAAAACGGATCCAACATGTGTAACTGATGTGACCCCAGAATTTACTGCAATATTTAATGACCCGGACGGACATAATGCTGGACAATACCAAATCCAAGTAAACACTCAATCGGATTTTCTAGGAACAAGTATGTGGGACAGTGGACTTACAGGCAGTATAAGCACGCCCGACGGAAGCAGAGTCGACCCCATCTCGTATGCAGGGACTACACTAACTTACAATGGAACTACATATTACTGGAGAATTAGATTTTCAGATGAGCATGGTACTGTAAGCGGATGGTCTGCAACAGCTAACTTTAAAATGAACATCCCTCCAACAGCACCAACACAACCACTAACTGAGAGCCTTGTAAACCCAATAGACATAGGCATATTAGATCCAACATTCAGTGCAATATTTAACGATTCAGATGATTGTGTTACACACTTCTCCTTTACGGAGTATTCCGAAAATTACGAGATAGAAGTCAACACAAATTCTAGCTTTACCGGTAGTGTTATGTGGGATACTGGACAAACCTCAATGGCAACAACAAACAAAGGCTCAAGGTCTCCAGAAATTACCTATGATGGAACAACCCTTTCTCTAAATGGCTTAACCTATTATTGGCGGATTAGATTCTGGGACAGCGTAGGTTCAGTAAGCCCCTGGTCAACAACGTCAAGTTTCACTATGGAGACAAACCAAACACCAACAGCACCAACCGGACTCCTAGTAAACGGGATTACCAACAACCCAAGAGTCAACGATACCGACCCAGAATTCTCTGCAATATACAACGATCCGAATCAATATGACTTCTCCAACTATTACGAGATTGAGGTTAACACAAATGAGACATTCACAGGAACAGTAATGTGGGATTCTAACAAGCAATACATGAGCACAACCACACAAGGAGCCAGATGCCCAAGTATAACCTACAATGGCTCAGCACTAAATATGGAGGGTGTAACATACCACTGGAGAATTAGGTTCTGGGATGCAACAGATGTAGTAAGTCCTTGGGGGACAGGGTACTTTACAACCGCAGGATCATACGCCACATTCCAAAACTTACAATTTAGCGGAATTATCTTTGACACCCCATAGTTTCAAAACTTCCTAAGTTAAAAAATCCTTATAAATAGGGTATAATACCCCCATGAGCTTAAAATACGACTCAGCAAAAAAACTTAGAAAAGATCGGAACAAGTGGAAGGTAAGCACTCCGGAGGAATTTGACGAGAGAGAAAAGGTATTCCTGAGAGAGAAAATGCTACACAAAGAACCCACTATTAAAACTTTCGTTAGAATAACTGCAGGGAGAGCAAAGAATTTCAAACTAGAGATACCTAAAACTACAAGGCCTTTGACTGATAGGATGAAGGTCCAAATCTTTGACATCTTACAAAAAGATATCTACAGAAAGAACGTCTTAGACCTATATGCCGGAACTGGCTCCTTTGGTCTAGAGGCACTCTCAAGAGGAGCAGAGCATGCAACATTCGTGGAAGCTTCCAAAAATGCCATCTACGTATTAAAGAAGAACATTACCAGTACAGGCTTACTATTAGATTCTGAGGTTATTAAATCTAAAGTAGGGGAGTATCTTTACAAAAAGAACAACGAAGAAAACAAAGAGACCTTTGACATAATATTTATGGATCCACCATATAAGTTATATAACACAAAGAAAACTTACAAAATGGAGGAAATAATAAATATGGCATCAAATCTTCTTCCAGGTGTACAGGGCACTAAGGAGAAATTCAAAGGAGCCCTAATACTAAAACACCCTAAGAAATACCCACTCGAGAAACTCTCCCTAGATCACATAAAACTTCTAGACTCCTACAACTTCGGACTAAACACAATATCCTTCTATATAGTAAAGTAATTGCAAAATAGGTATTAAAAATATAAAATAGCACTAATGTATAAACAATTCGGTAAAACAAAAGAGAAACTGTGTAAAATTGTTTTTTCAACACCTCTTTTCTAATGCTATCGTTTTTTCCCCAATATTAAGTTAAGTAAATATTTTTATTATGGATTCTGAACAAAAATTAAAATTAGAAAAAATGAGACACTCTGCCTCACATGTTCTTGCTCAGGCAGTACTAAAACTCTATCCTGACACCAAGCTCGGTATAGGCCCTGCAATTGAAAATGGCTTCTACTATGATTTTGAATTTGCAGAACCAATCGAGGAAGAAGATCTTAAAAAGATTGAAAAGGAGATGAAGAAGATAATAAAACAAAATCTTCCATTCAAACAGATAATGATGAGCAGAAAGGAAGCTGAAGAATATCTTAAAAAGACTGACCAGGTGTATAAATTGGAACTTCTTAAAGAATTAGAAGGCGACAAATTTAGTTTCTATGTAACTGGAGATAATGACTTCGCAGACCTCTGTAGAGGACCTCATGTTGATTCAACCAAAGAGATTGGAGCAGTAAAACTAACCAAAACTGCTGGAGCATACTGGAGAGGAGATGAAAAGAACAAGATGTTAACTAGACTATACGGAACTGCCTTTGAAACTAAGGAAGAACTTCAGAAATATCTAGAGAATCAAAGAGAATTAGAAAAAAGAAATCACAGGAAATTAGGTAAGCAATTAGAGTTATTTGCCATTATTAATGAAATAGGGCAGGGATTACCTGTATGGCTTCCAAGAGGCTACATGATAAGAACAATCTTAGAAGATTACATGCTTGAGCTTGAAAGAGGTGCAGGATATGAACATATCCTAACTCCCCATATCAATAAAAAAGAGCTATTTGAAACCTCAGGACACCTTAGTTTCTACAAAGAATCTATGTACGCCCCCATTGAGATAGAAGACGAGACTTATTATCTAAAACCTATGAACTGTCCAGCAGCTATGATGGTTTACAAACTAACTCCAAAAAGTTATAGAGAATTACCATACAAACTTGGAGAATTTGGAACTGTATATAGATATGAAAAATCAGGGGAGCTACATGGTTTCCAAAGAGTTAGAGGATTTACCCAAAATGATGCCCATCTATTCTGTACTCCAGAACAACTAGAAGAGGTAATAAACGAAACTTTCGACCTCCTTGAAATCTTTTACAAGGACGTAGGTTTTGACAATTACAAGTATAGACTCTCACTCTCTGACAAGGAAGCAAACCCTGACAAATATGCCGGAGATCCTGAGAAGTGGAAACTAGCTGGAGAAACTCTAAGGAAAGTCTTAATGGACAGAAAGGCTGTCTTTGAAGAAGTACCTGGAGATGCTGCTTTTTACGGACCAAAGATTGATGTCCAAGCAGTAAATGTCTTTGGTAAAGAAGACTCTGTATCTACAATACAACTAGACTTCAATCTCCCAGAGAAATTTGAAATCACATATGTTGATTCAGATGGAGAGGAAAAACAACCATTTGTAATTCACAGAGCACTCATTGGCTCTTTTGAGAGATTCTTTGCATTCTTAATAGAGCATCACGGTGGAGATTTCCCTCTATGGTTAGCTCCTGAACAAGTTTACATAATCCCCATCTCAGAAAAGCACACAGAATATGCTAACGAAGTATTCGAACAACTAAAGGAAGCCAAAATAAGAGTAAAGATAGATAACAGAAGCAAGAGTATGCAATCCAGAATCAGAGATGCAGAGAAAATGAAGATTCCTTATATTGTAGTGGTTGGCGACAAAGAAATAGAGACGGAGACTGTATCTATTAGAGCCCGAAATAACAGAGAAGAGGGATTAATGAAAACCCAAGAGTTCATAGACAACCTAAAAGAGGAGATCCGTAACAAAGAATCTTTTTCTAACCAAAATGGTAATAAGAAAAATAAATAATTTTAATAAATCTAATTAATAAATGACATTTAAAAAATCAAGAGGTCCAAGAGTAAATCAAGAAATAAGAGAACCAGAGATACAATTAATAGATCAAGAAGGAGAAAACCAAGGCGTAGTTAAAACAGAGGAGGCAATAAAACTTGCGAAGGAGAATCAACTTGACCTAGTAGAGGTAGGGGCTACAGCAAAACCTCCTGTTTGTAAGATAATGGACTTCTCAAAATACCTATACGAGCAGAAAAAGAAGAGTAGAAAAAGTAAAAGTAAAACTAAGGAGCAGAAGGAGTTTAGATTTTCCCCCGTAATAGACGAGGGAGATATCGACCACAGAGTAAAGAGAGCTAAGGAGTATCTAGATAAAGGTCACCCTGTCAGACTAGTAATGCAAAAAAGAGGCAGACAACCAATGGATTTAGCTAAGGAAGTTTTTGCCGAAATATTGACTAATTTTAGCGATTATAGTAGTATCGAAGCCGAGCCTAAACGTGAAGGCAATAGAATTTCAATAACATTCAAAGCAAATGGCTAGACAGAAAACAAATAAAACAGCAAAAAAGAGGATTAAGTTATCAAAGCCTAGGGGAAATAAGGCTCCTAAATTGATATACAAACAGAGTCACCAAGGGCACTTAAGAACCAAGAAATCTGCAAGAGAAAAGAGAAGACAGAAGGATAATGCTCAAGTTGACAGTTCTATAAAGAAGTCTTTAGTTAGAAAAATAGTTAATATCTAGGATTAATCAAGATGAGAGTAAAAGGTGGAACAACAAGAAAAAGAAGACACAAGAAGGTCTTAAATAAGACAAAGGGATATAGATTAACAAAAGGAAAGCTATACAGAGTATCCCACGAAGCATACCTACATGCAGGACAATATGCTTATGACCACAGACAGAAAAGAGGTGCTCAGATGAGAAGAATCTGGATAACCAAGATTAATGCCGCATGCAAAAGGAATGACATACAATATAAGGATCTTATTAAAAAGCTCAAAGATAACAAAGTAGAATTAAACAGGAAAGTCTTAGCTGACTTAGCTGTTAATAACCCTGAGGTATTTTCTTTTATAGTTAAATCTCTGTAGGGTTTTTGCTTTTTAGAAATGTTAAAGACCCTGCAAAGGGTCTTTTTGTTTAATATTTTATAACGATATAGTATACTTTTAATTATGGAATACAGTCATAAAAATCTCACCACGATAGAAACCTCTTTCAACCAAGATTTAGAGAATTTAACTTATGCAGAGCTTAAGGATAAATACTTAGGCAAAAAGGGATTTGTTACAGAAGCATTAAAAGAGATTGCAAATATTCCTACAAATGAAAAGCCAATATATGGAAAAGAAGTAAATACTCTAAAAACCTCGGTAGAGGAGACTCTATCTGAAAAAATTCAACAGAGTCGGGAATATACTTCAAAACCCCCAATTGACCCTACAGCTCCCTTTGACATCAATGAGGATTCCAAGATATACAGTGAAATGCTTTCTCTTAAAGGAAGTAAACACCCCCTTACCAAAGAAGTTGAAAGACTCTTAAGTATATTCAGTAGCATGGGTTTTGACATTCTAGAAAGCAGGCAGATAGATGATGACTACAACATGTTCCAATCCTTAAATTTCCCTAAGGGACATCCCGCAAGAGATATGTATGACACTTTTAGAACAGAAGACGGTCTAGTTTTACCAGCACATACTTCTACGATGCAAAATAGAGCATTAAAGAAATTTGGGCCACCTCCAATAGCAGTAGTTCTACCTGGGAGATGCTTTAGAAATGAGGCTACAGATGCAGGACACGAACATACATTCCACCAGATAGAAGGTGTATATGTTGATAAAAACGTCTCCTTATCTAACATGATAGCGACAATAAAGACATATTTGGAAAGATACCTAGAGACAGACCTTAAAGTTAAAATACAACCCGCTTACTTCCCATTCACTGAGCCCGATTGTGAATTTGTAATAGGCTGTCCATTCTGTAACATGACTGGATGCTCAACATGTGGACACTCCGGATGGATAGAAATAATGGGTTGTGGAATGATACACCCTAATGTCCTAAGAGAAGCAGGTATTGACCCCGAAGTATATTCCGGTTTCGCTTGGGGCTTTGGAGTAGATAGACTTGCAATGATAAAGCTAGGTATAGACGACATTAGACACCTAAGAGAGAGTAACCTTAACTTCTTAAGACAGTTTTAACATGAGATTAAGTACAAACCTTTTGAAAAAATTTGCAGATATCAATGTAGATGACAACAAGATTGTTGAATTAATACAGGAGCATATTGGAGAGGTAGATTACAGTCACGACCTAAGGGAAGATTACAAGGATATTGTGATTGCTGAGATTGTTGAGAAACAGGATCATCCTGACGCAGACAAATTAGGTGTATACAAACTTGAATATGGAGAGAAAGAACCTATACAAGTTGTTGCAGGAGATAAAAACCTAGAAGTTGGGAATAAAGTTGCATACCTCAAAATAGGTGCCATTGTCCCTTACAGTATAATTACAGAAGAAGAGCCTTTTGTAATAAAGAAAATCAATCTTAGAGGAGTAGCTTCCAATGGGATGATGGGTTCTGCAAGAGAATTAAACCTAGGTAATAACCATACTAGAGTAATGGTATTACCCGAGGATGCTCCCGTAGGTGAACCTTTCGCTGAATATTACAATCTTAACGACACCGTTATTGAGATCGAAAACAAGGCATTAACAAATAGGGGAGACCTCTTTGGAATCCTGGGATTAGCAAGAGAATTAGCCGCAATCCTTGGACAAAAATTTGAAAGCCCAGATTGGTATCTAACCTATGACAAAAAGCTGAAACCAGAGGGCACCTGCCTGAATGTTAAAGTTGTAAACGATGCAGAAGCTATCTGTCCTAGGTATACGGCATTAGCACTAGATAACGTCAAAATAGAGGAATCTCCCGTTTGGCTTAAGTCTACCCTTATTAAATGTGGTATAAAACCCGTCAACAATATTGTAGACATTACCAACTACATCTCTGTCTTAATAGGACAACCTCTACATGCCTTTGACTACGACAAACTAATAAAGAATGATCCGAATGCCAAGGATACTGCAAATATAACTGTTAGGATGGCACAACCAGAAGAGACAATCCTCGGTCTAGATGACAAGCTCTATACACTAGATGAGGAGACAATGGTTATTGCAGACAGCACGCACCCAATTGCAATAGCAGGAGTTATTGGTGGAAAAGAAACAGAGGTTGATGAAAACACAAAGAGGGTAGTACTAGAATCTGCGAATTTTAATAAAACAAGTATTAGAAAAACAAGTATGCGCTTAGGAATATTTACCGAAGCAGCAACAAGATTTAAGAGAAACCTTGATCCTAAACAGTGCTTACCTGGATTATTAAAAGCTACAGAGATTATAAGGGAGGAGAATTGGGCCACAGTAGCCTCCGAGATAATAGACATCTATCATGAAGAAAAGGATGAAACAACAATAACAATCTTCCCAGAGAAGATAAACACGATACTAGGAACAGAGCTTACAATAGAAGATATAGCAACAATCCTTAAAAACCTAGAATACCGAATTGAAGTAAGAAACAAGAGGAGAGAAACATGGGTAAAAGCAACTCCCCCAAGTTGGAGAAAAGACATAGAGATTGCAGAGGACATTTATGAAGATATTGGGAGGATTTTTGGCTTTAACAATATTCCTGTAAAGCTTCCTGCGAAAGAGATTAAACCTCCACATAAAAACTCTATAGTAGAAATTAAGAAAAGTATTAGAGAAGTACTCTCAAATAGTGGAGCAAATGAATCCGTAAATTATAGCTTTGTAGGTATGGACTCATTTAAAAAGTGTGGATTAGATAACAACCTTGCTTACAAAATACAGAATCCTCTATCACCAGAACTCTCATTAATGAGAACAACTTTATTACAATCTCTGCTTCTAAAATCTACAGAGAATCTAGATAGGGGAGAAGAGGCCTTTGTAATGTACGAGATGAATATCGCACATTTAAATAACTACGTAGCAGAGAATAAACTCCCGATTGAGAATTGGCTTCTAAGTTGTCTCATAGCTAACGCTAAAGTTGATACCACTTCCTCTGCTTATTTTATTGCAAAGAGATATTTGGAAAAGATATTTAGATACTTGGGGATTGAGAATATTCAATACGATCTTATTGCAGAGAGTGAAGAGCTAGATCTTCCTTCTCACATCAAGAACATATTAAGCATCTTTGAACCTAACAGATCAAGCATTATTTCTATAGGAGGTGTAAAGCTTGGTATAGTGGGGGAGCTTAACATATCTGTAAAAGAAAATCATAAGCTTCCAGAATATAGTGGGGCTTTTGAGATAAATCTAGAAGACCTTGTAAAGATTAAACCATCTAGTAAGAAATATACAGAGAGGCCTGTATACCCAGCATTTACAAAAGATCTCTGTTTTGAAATGCCTCTAGAGATAAAATACAAAGAATTAGAGAATGAGATTATTCAGATATTAGAGAAATCTGGTCTATGGTACAAGATTGAATGTTTAGATATATATTCAGATGAGAAATTAAAAGAAAGAAAGAGGATTACTTACAGAATAACTGCTAGTGATTTTAATAAGACTCTTAACGATTCAGAGATAAAAGATTTGACTTCAAGAATAAGCAAAAAGATTGAGAATGAAGATGGTGTAAAACTGATTTAGTTTACAGTTACCCTTATTGGACTCCCTATTATTGCAGCTCCTCCCGATTCCGCGGAAACTTCTATTGTATAATCACCTGTAACCAGGTCATCCTTCGTCCAGTTCTGACTCCAACCCCCTGAGCTATTAGTATCTATAAGAGTCTTAGAATAAGACCCCGCAACTTGAGATATTTGGAATGTAACTTTTTCTACGGTCCCACCAGACACATTGGCTACCAAAACAACAGGAAACTGACTCGGAAGAGTAAATGTCTGGCCATTGAGAGGAGATGTCATTGAGACAGAAATCGCAGAGGCTGCATCCACAACCTTAATACTTACATTCTCAGTATCTGTTTTGCCATAATTATCCTCTGCTAATACCGTTATTGTATGGTTTCCAATGGAAGTTCCTTCTGGAACAAAGTAATTCACTACAAAACTACCATCTGTCTTTATAGACGCACCACTGATATTACTACCATCAAACTTAACCTCAAACTTAGAAATACTCTCAAGATACCTAACCTGCCCAGAAATTTCTAAATTCCTACCTCTTACAACAGACTGTCCTGCTGAAGGACTAACCAAATCTATTACAGGAGCATTATTAGGACCTAGTGGAAGAGGACAAACCCCAGATTCGGGCTTCGATGTAATATAAGTAGAATCATCCTTCTTTGTAAGATACTTCTCATATGCTTCTTGGTGTAGAGAGTTCTCTAATTCTTTTGCTATAAAGGTTTTCTTCTCTGTTAACCCATACTTCTCAGCAGCATCTAGATTCGTTGGAATAAGACCATTCTCCTTACAAATTTCAACAACCTCTCTCCTGTCCACTTGTGGAGGTCGACCTGCTATATATAAAGATGCCTCCTTAGTACAATCCCAATTAGCATCATCTGGTCTAGTGGCACCTGTATCCTTACACACAGAGGTCGTCAGGATCCCTGCAGGACGATTGTAAGTAGTAGAAGGATAGTTCTCTATAACTCTCCTAATAAAAGAGCTAGCTAAGGGTAGAGGCACCGTAGAGGACCAACCTCCAGGCATATCTTCATTGTTATTATTCCCAGTCCAAACACCTACAACTATGTTCTGGTTATAAAGAAATGCCAAAAGATCCCTTGGTCCATCTGTTGTTCCAGTCTTACCACAAAGCTTATTGCCAGCGACATTATAATATTGGTTTCCATACTTATCACCGAAACCACCCAAGTCACAAATCATCCAGTTAACTAGGTATGCCTCTTTCTCATCTATAACCCTAGTACCAGGATTTTCTTCCACTTCAAAAAGAACCTCTCCCCTCGAATCTTCTACCTTCAGAATAGGAACAATATCTTTCCTTACTCCACTATTTGCCAAGGTTGCATATGCATTTGTAAAGTCCAGAAGCTTCATCTCCCCGGAACCTAAACCTAAACTCAGTCCATATTCAACCTTACTAGCAAGACCAGGGACTCCAACTTTTTCCATCGTCTGAAGGAAATTATCTATCCCTGCCAACTGAAGAGTGTAAACAGCAGGAACATTTCTAGATTGCACCAACGCCCTTCTGGCAGTAATTAAACCATCATATTTCTTGTCCCAGTTAGTAGGTTTATAATTTCCAAAAGATATCTCAGAGATATCTGGAGTAAGTAACCAAGGACCATACCCACGATTAATAGCACTTAGATAAACAAATGGCTTAACAGCGGAACCCATCTGCCTGTCACTCGTTGCAATATTTACATTACCATCCACCCTCGGGTCCTCTGCATTAAAGTAGTCCACGGAACCCACCAGAGCAAGAATTTCTCCACTCTTTGGATCCAAAACAACCATAGAACCATTATTTACGTTGTATCTCTTAGCACCATCCACACCTTTAGTAATCTCTTCCTCCGCAATTGTTTGTAGAGAAGAGTCCAGAGAGGTTGTTACTTTCAAGCCGCCTCTTTCAACACGATCTACACCAAATTCCTCCTCAAGCAACTGTTTTACATAGAAAACAAAATGTGGAGCATCTATATCTATCTTCTTAGAGGTATACACCATCTCTTCTTCCCTTGCTTCCTCTATCTCCTCCTCAGTAACACCTGTTAACTTTCTGTGCCTATACATCTGGTTTAGAACATATTCCTGCCTTTCTTCAGCCATCTCTGGGTTAGAACCAAAAAGAGGAGAGTACACTCCGGGACTCTGGATTAAACCTGCTAACAAAGCACTCTCTGCAAGAGTTAACTCATTAACGTCCTTGTCAAAATAAGAATTTGCAGCAGCCTGGAAACCATAATTAACCCCTCCAAGAGGAATCTCATTCATATACATCTGCAAAATCTCATCCTTAGTAAAACTCTGCTCAACCTGCATCGTAATGAGAACCTCCTTAATCTTTCTCGAGTAAGTTTGAGCAAAAGCTTCATCTCCTAAAACATCATACAAAATAGTACTTTTAACCAACTGCTGTGTAATAGTACTACCTCCTCTAACAACTCCGCCTGCTCTTAGATTCTGCAAGAATGCCTGTGCAATACCAAAATAATCAATACCCTTGTGCTGATAGAATTCTATATCCTCAGCAGAGATAACAGCCCACTTTGTGTATTCAGGAATCTCATCTAAAGGTACAAACTCTCTATTTTGGTCACCATATACCCTATACAACAACTCTCCCTCCCTATCTAGTATCTGAGTACTCTGGTCAGAAGATCTCTCTACCAATTCATCTGGAGAGGGTAGTGAATCTTGCAAGTTTTTGAGATATATCCCGACACCTATAAGGGCCAAACAACCCAAGAAGAACAAGACACCAGCACCAATATACACTGCTTTTTTAGCCTTCAAATTCAATGCGGTTTTTTTCCCCTTTGATACTATCGCCTTAAAACCTGCCTTAGTCTTACTTTTCTTCTTTTTTGTGTTCTTAGAACTATACTTCTTAAAACTCTTAAACCTATCAAATTTAGTAGGGCTGAAAGCCTTTGAAAAACTCTTCGATTTTCTTGAGTTTCTAGAACTTCTTGCACTTTTTCTCTTTTTAGAGTTAGTTATTCCGACGCTGTATTTCATACTTTAGAATATATCCTATTTAGTCCTCTTATTCAATGTTAATAAGATATCACAGAAGAAATTCGGTTATGATATAATTTTTGAATGGAAACAAAAAATATAAATAAAAATAAAGAAATGAAATTAAGTACTTCTCCTTACAAAGGAACCTCAGATAGTTATCCAGAAGAGATGTTTTACAGAAACTATCTTTTTAACATTTGGGAGAAGGTTGCAAAGAGATTTGGTTACGAGGAATATGATACTCCCTTAGTAGAAGAGGCATCCCTTTACAAAGCAAAATCTGGAGAGGAACTTGCTAATAAACAACTCTATACCTTCGTAGATAAGGGGGGAAGAGAGATAGCTATAAGACCAGAGATGACACCTTCTCTAGCTAGAATCATTGCCGCCAAAAGAAAGGAATTAAGACTTCCATTAAGACTTTTTAACATTGGGCGATTTTATAGATACGAAAGACCTCAGAGAGGCAGAACCAGAGAATTCTTCCAACTCAATATTGATATCCTAGGAGTAGAGGAGAGAGCATCAGAAGTAGAAATCATTCAATTCATAATGGCTGTTATGCAAGAGCTTAAGGCTCCAAAAGAGACTTATGAATTAAGAATTAGTAGCCGCTACCTATTGGATTATCTTTATGAAGAGGTCCTCAAGATTTCCGAAGAGCAGAAAGGTGACATTACAAAAGCAATAGATATATTCCCAAAGATAGAGAGGACGGAGTTCCTAAAGTATCTTGAAGACCTGGATCTAGGGGACGAACAAGTTAAACTCCTCGAGGAGTTCGTTCAATGGGATTTAGATAATCTAGAAGAAATCAAAGAATATTCTAAAGGTGCAGAAGAATTATTAAAGCTCTTTTCATTACTAGAAGAATTAGAGATAACAAATATAAAATTCTGCCCTTACATAGTAAGAGGTCTAGATTATTACACAGGCACCGTCATGGAGATGTTTGATGTTGGTGGGGATAAAAACCCTAGAGCTCTTTTTGGAGGAGGAAGGTATGACAATCTCTTAGAGATCTTTGGAGAGGAGAAACTCCCAGCATTTGGATTAGGTTGGGGAGATATTACTACCTTAGATTACCTAAAAACATACAATCTTTTACCTCCATACACCCCCAACACAAAGTTATTCGTAACCTTAATGGACAAAGGGGATATTGAAGAATCCTTGAAGATAGCCTCTTTCTTGAGAGCGGAAGGAATTAACACAGAAGTTCAACTAGAAGAAATCAAACTTTCTAAACAACTTGACTATGCTAATAAGAAATCTATCCCCTGGGTCCTCATAATTGGGGAAGAAGAGAGAGAGAAGGACAAAGTGCTTCTTAAGAATATGAAAACTTCAGAACAACTACTACTTGCACTTACAGAAGTACCAGAAAAAATAGTCTAAGGCTCTTGTAATTTAATGATACCTGTTTCCTTCGATGGGCTATAGAAATAGTGGCAATGTCTTAGTTATAACAAAATCAGTAGAAATAAAGGACCTTTTTCGTCGGATCGATCAGTGTTATTGCAGGTTTAATATCCGAACGATATCAACTCTACAACCTCAGCCTCGAAAATCTGGAATAAAGGTCATTTTCTTAGATGTTGATATATTTCGAAACGCAAAAGGATTAAACAGGGGACCGTTTCAGAACAAAAGAGAAATTTTTAGTTTTATTCAACAACTCAAGGATCAATACTTGGGGATCCCGATCTTCGCAATTATGGGAAAAGCTCCTGAAAACTCAGAAGTAGACAAAACAAGGAAAGTGTTCCGAAGCATCTATTACAAAAATATACAGGAATTAATTAGCTATGGTATTGAATTTGTTGTAGCAAAACCCTTTAGTCAAATAACAATAGAGGGTATTCTTTTTAGATACATAGTAACTCTCAGGGATCGTCTCTCTTCATACAACTTTAAAAAATTTCATGGGATATACCTTAACGAAAGATCTAATTATGTAATCTTCAATGACTGCAAAATTTTTCTGTCAGATACAGAAAGCGCTCTTTTATCATTGCTTATGAAAGAGGAAAGATACCTAAGATGCGAAGATATTAAGAGAGGGCTTGAGAATAAGACAGATAAGACATACAAAGCAGAGAGTGTAAGAATTTATGTTCAGAGAATTCGAGAGAAATTTATTACCTGCACAGGGGTAAATGTAATAGGAAATAAATATGGGAGAGGCTACTACATCACTGTCTAAAATTGCTTCCTTCTCTATAACATATCTTCTTAGGGAAAGGCTCCTGACTAAATCTTCTTCCTCCATTCAGAGATTTTATTTAGCGCCTCTATTGGAGTAAGATTATCTATATCTAAATCCTGTATCTCTCTTTCAACCTCCGATTCTTTTGCTGTAAATAGGGGATACTGAAAACCGTTCTCCTTTCTCTTGCTCTGTTTCCCTCCCACCTTATCTATTGTTGCTTCTCTAACATCACTACTCCTTGTAAACATATTCTTCTGTTCAAAGCTCTCTAGAATCTCGTTCGCTCTTTTTATTACTTTATTAGGAAGTCCTGCCATTTTAGCGACATAAATCCCATAACTCCTATCCGTGCCTCCCTCCACTATTTTCCTGAGGAATATTACGGTCCCTTCCTCGATATCTTCCTCAACAAGAACATTATAATTCTTAACCCTCTCAGGGAATTTCTCTGAGAGTTTAAGTAATTCATGATAGTGTGTAGCAAAAAGACTCCTCGCTTTTAATTCCTTTACCAGATGTTCTGATAAGGCCCAAGCGATGCTCACACCATCGTAAGTGCTTGTTCCTCTTCCAATCTCATCTAGAACTATTAAACTATATTTTGTTGCATTGTTAATAATATTTGCAGCCTCATCCATTTCTACCATAAAGGTACTCCTACCTCTACTAAGATCATCTGAGGCTCCTACTCTAGTAAAGATTCTATCTACTAGAGATATCTCTGCACTTTTAGCAGGAACAAAGCTCCCTATCTGGGCAAGAAGAACAATCGTCGCCACTTGCCTAATGTATGTAGATTTACCAGACATATTAGGACCCGTAAGAATTGCCATATTAGAATCCTTTAAGTCCAAGTATGTGTCGTTGGATATAAACTCCTCTCCTGAAATACTCTCAACCAATGGATGCCTTCCATTAACGATATTTATTACACCATCTTTTTCTCCCATTTCATATATTTCTGGTTTAACGTAGTTAGATTCAAGCGCAACCTTGGCAAAACCAGAAAGGACATCTATTCTTGCAACTGTCGCGGAGAGTTCTTGGAGCTGTTTAATGAAGGGTATAAAGGTGTCTCTAAATTTAACGAAGATTTCATATTCCAATTCGAAAATTTTATCCTGTGCATTTAGGATTATATTCTCCTTCTCTTTTAATTCCTCCGTAATATATCTTTCAGAATTTACAAGGGTCTGTTTCCTTATATATCTCTCTGGGACTTTCTCTTGGTGTGTTTTTGTCACTTCTATGTAGTAACCAAATACTTTGTTAGAACTGACTTTCAAAGAGGGAATCCCTGTTTTCTCCTTTTCTTCCTTTTCAAAATCCCTTATCCAAGATTTACTGTCCCCAGTAAGACTTCTCAATTCATCTACGCCCCTGTCAAAACCCTCTTTTATTATTCCTCCCTCCATAATCGTTGTTGGAGGATCATCCGTTATAGTCTCATTTATCTTGGCAATGAGTTCCTCTATGACTTTTGTATCTATTTCCTTGTGGATCGTTTTCAAATCCTTCTTAAGAATATTTAAAACCTCTAAGGCATTTTCTAGAGAGTCTTGCAGTGCTTTCATGTCCCTTGCATTGACCCTTCCCAGTCCTATCTTCCCAACTATCCTCTCTATATCATTAATCTCCCCCAATTTCTCTCTGATCTCTTCCAGCTTCTTTCTATCATCCGTAAACTTCTCTACCAAATTTAATCTCTCATCTATTTCCTTTTTTTCTATCAGTGGGTTTAATATCCAAGAGTAGAGTAGGCGCCTTCCCATAGGAGTCTCTGTCCTATCTATAACAGAGAAAAGGGAGTTTTCTATCTGCCCTGTGTAAGAATTGGCAACTAATTCAAGATTGTTAATTGTGAAGGAATCTAAAACCATCCTCTTGTTTAACTTAACTCTTTTTGGCTTCATAATGTGGGAGGGATCCATAAGTTGTGTTTCTTCTATGTACTTGATTATCATGGCAACTGAGACTAGATCCTCACTTCCCTCTTTAATATCTAGAGAGTTTACATTCTTAATTTCATAAAACTTTTTAATTAGCTCTGCCGAATATTCTCTATTCCTAAGAGACTTATCTACAAACTGAACAGGCAAATCTCCTATGTCTGAGTTTTCTGCCCCCTCTAGTAGTAAGATCTCAGCTGGAGAATAGGAAGCAATTACATGCTTTATCAAATTCTTCCTGGAAGGATCACTGATTAGGAGGAACTTACCGGTAGACAAATCACAAAGGGAAATACTTACCTCCTTCTTATCTTGATATATTGCTGCTAAGTATGAATCTTTTACACTACTAGCCTGGTCTCCATCTAGAGTTCCAGGAGTCACTATTCTAGTAACGCCCCTCTTCACAATACCTTTGGCCAACTTGGGATCCTCTAACTGGTCAACTACAACAACACAGTAGCCTCCCTTGATTAATTTTGGTAGGTATTGATCTATTGCTTTATGGGGAAAGCCAGCGAGTAGGGTAGCATTTTTTGTTTTATCTCGCTTGGTTAGAGTTATATTTAGAACTTTGGATGTTACCTTGGCATCTTCACCAAATGTCTCAAAGAAGTCGCCCATTCTAAATAGGACTATTTTATCTGGGTATTGTTTTTTAAAACCCAGGAATTGTTTCATCATCGGAGTTTCGCTCATTTTGAAAGTATAACATGAAGAAAGGTGTATATACTACAGGTTAGGAGAGAGAATTAAAAATCTTATTTCTTAAGAATCAGGTCACTTTCCTCTTGGAAAACAACTTTCCTTGCTTCAGCTATATCGTCAGGGGTAACGGAGATTCCGTAAACTCCAGTCTGAACACAGTATTTTATAAGGGGTTTGCTGTTTTCAACAATTACAATAACCTTGTCTGTCTGATCCTTTACTACATCAATTACATTATCTAAAACTTTGAAGACGCTATTTCTTGTAAGGTCATACTTCGCACTCTTTTGGTCGAAATTAAAGCCTTGCATCTGCCTTGCTATTCTAGGCATGTTAAGAATAAGACCATCTATCTTTGATTTTACGATCTCATCTACAAGGATTATCTCAGAAGGATTATCTAAAATGGCATAGACATTGAACGTGGATGTCCTTCTCAGCTTTTCTCCAGAGAGCTGCTTTTTAAATTCACGCATCATTTCTCCATTCATAGGAGAGTGAAGTGCTACCGAGACGTTTCTCTTCTTATGGACATTCCTAACTTTCCGAATAATCTTTAATACTCTCTTAAGCACATCCAGATTATTAAGGTAATGTGTTGCACCATATGTGTCGTCTGGGAGAGAACTCTCTTCGAAACTCTTACCTTTTATTAAGCTTCTGAATCTCTCTACTTTGCTGGAACCTATTGAGACTACAACCTCATCACCTCTAGCCAGCTCTACATACTCCAAAACCTTTTCGGTGATCTTGTTTGAAAAGTCTACAAACTTCTTATCTTCAACATAGGCCATTATGTGCCTACCATCTTCCAAAAGGATCTTGTCTAGGTCAACATAAACTATCCCATGGGAATTCCCAACGTTGTCAAAAAGCTTCTTTGGCTCTACATCCCCCATGCTAAATACCTTTGTCGCAGAAGGGGGTAGGGTAGTGTCTTTGGGTGGGACTTGTCTTTCTTCTTCGTTTGCTTCTTCAATCTCTTCTTCCAGAACCTCCTCAACTGTAACATTCCCTTCACTGTAAGCCTGAACAACTGGATGAACCTCTTCTTTCGCTTCATTCTTGACCAGATATACAGTTCCTGCATTCCCATCTATCTTGACCCAATCCCCAGATTTTATCTTGTCAGAAGCATCTGTAGCTCCAACCACAGCTGGGATTCCCACCTCTCTGCACAATATTGACGTATCACTTGTAAGTCCACCCGTATCCATAATAATCCCTCCTGAGGAGACAATCATGGATTCCATCTCTGATGAATATTTCTTTATTAAGAGGATATCCTCTGTAGTAAATTTTCTGTCTACTGGACCATCTACAACAGTAACCTTACCTGTCTTAGTACCAAAGCTAGCACCTATACCCGAAGCTAAAAGGTCTTCCTGCTTAGTTGAAGTTGGAACCTCCTCTGCTTCTTTCTTCGCAGAAAGGATTAACTTCTCTAATTTCTTTGCTGCCTCATTACCGTTCCTATTAACCATCTTCTGAGCATCTGAGACTGCTTGAGAAACTATCATGGACTCACCTCTGTATTTCTCAATAAAACCGACAACCAAGTCATGAATGTTTCTTCTAGTTAAATCAGAGCTCAATGCGACAACTCTTTCCCCTCGAGACTCTTCATAAAGAGGTTTGTTTTGTAAAACCCAAAACTTTCCACCAGAAAGAACCCATTCTAAATTCTGTATTTCTCTAGATTTGTTTTCGACAATTAGAGCTATCTTAGAAATCTCCTTCATATCTTTATCTGAAAGTTTTTGCCTATGACTCCAACCACTAGATATCTTTATCTTCTCTATGTTACCCCTTCCTCTTGCTGGCTTAAGTGTTCTAACCTTCATCCACTCCTGTGGTGAGATATGTTTCTCAACAACACTCAAGTCCTTCTTGTTTAGAAGATATGTGTCTGGAGTGATTTCTCCAAGAGAGATTACATCTCCCAAACCAAATACAGCTTCGATACTAAGCTTAGAGTTATCCTGCGTTATTGGATCTACTGTGAATACAACACCCGAGACCTCAGATTGCACCATCTTTTGAACGACAACAGCTAACTTAACCTCTGCTAAATCAACACCCATCTTAGAAGCATAAGCCACAACATCATCACAGAACATGGAAGCGAAAACCTTCTTTATTGCATCTTGTAGGTCATCAAATTTACGAACATTTAACTCTGTAGAGAACACACCACTGAAGGATACTTGCTTGTTCTCAGGAAAAACAACTGAGGATCTTACTGAAACCCAAGCATCTGTAAAACCAGACATCCTAGTATAAGCACTAAGAATTTCCTCTTGCACTTCCTTTGGGAATTCATTCTTAAGGAATAGGGAAGCAACTTCTTCTCTCTCGGGATTTCTACCTTTTGCTAGTAATTTTTTTCTACCTTCTTCTAAAGAATTAAAAGCAAAATCTACAAAAACATCACTAGATACAACAAAAAATTCTGGAACAGGGACATCCATATCCTTAAGTTTGAACAAACTTAGACCCTTTCTTCCAAGTCTGTTTTCATTCAATTCTTTAGCTGAATAATCTTCAAAAAAGAAAACTTTGCTCTTTTTCGACGTAGGATTCTGCATCTTAAATTGGGCAGTAAAAAATTAAGATCCGTATATTAAACAATACCTTTAGCTTCTAATTTTTGCAAGTCTATATAGAATTCATAGAGGATTTTAGCAATAACCATAAGTGGTACAGCGACAAAACCTCCAATTAATCCAAAGAATGTTAGAAATACAATTACACCAAGCATAACAAAGATTGGTTTTAGACCAACAGCATTACCCATAACCTTTGGCACTATGAGAGAATTCTCAACAAGCTGGTATATAACGAATGCACCTCCAACTATTAAAGCACTTACTGGGTTAACTGTTATCAAAGTAACTAAAGCCATAAGGGTTCCGGAGATTGTAGATCCAAGGTTTGGAATAACATTAATAAAACCGGTAAAGATAGCGAGAGGGAGAGCAAAGGGGACCTCTAGAATAGATAGAAGCACCCAGGTAAAAAGCATCACGCTTGTACTCACAACTCCTTGACCCAACACCCAACTTCCTAGTTTTCCTTCAACATCTGACACAAGTTGTTTTACTCTATCTCTTTTCTCTGTTGAAACTATCCTTATAAAAGCAATATCTGCTAAGGTATCGTGCTCTGAAACAAGATATATCGAAAAGATTACTGAAGTAATAAGGAAAGCTCCAAATCCAAAGAAATCAGAGAGAAAAGTCGCAACATTTTTAACATTATCTGCTGTTGGGAAACCTTTTATAAATTCAGTTATATAGGTACTTATACTATCAACATCAACAGAGTAGCCCCCAATAGAGAAATCCTCAAGAGAAACCAAAGCTCTCTCTACCCATTCAGGGAGAGTCTTAGCAAGTTCCGTCATCTGATTAACAAGTGGGACAGATATTAAAACAATTACACCTAAAATCCCAACAAAGAGAAATACATAGGGGAGTGTAATAGCAAGACCTTTCGAGAAACCCTTCTTCTTTAACCAGTTTACTATTGGCCTCATACTTGCCATTAAAACAAAACCAAAGAATACGAAAACAATCACAGAGATAAGCTCTGCAGAGAAGAATATAAATCCAAGGATAGCCAAGATAAAGAACATTGTTCTAGTAGATAAATCTATTGTCAGATTTTCTTTGTTCTTCTGCTTGTAATTAGTCCCAGATATATTTTCCCCCTTTGACGTATCTATCCTCTCTCTACTGGGGCTCGTATCTGAAGTTTTTCTATTATCTTTGAATGAGAATATTCTTGGCATGTTATGGTTGCTTAATTTATTTATGATTATAACAATTTTATATTCACTTGAGAACTTTAACAACTAGCCTTGAAGCAATAAAAGAGGTTAGGGGGACTACCAAAATCAACCCTATACTTGCAACTAGTGTTCGAACAATCTCTTCAACTATAAAGCCCTCATTGATTAATATCCTAAAATCAGGGCTATTGGCGGAAAGTAGCATTACAAGAGCAAAGCTTGAACCGGCATAAGCTATAAATAGGGTATTAACCATAGATGCTATATGATCTTTTCCTACATTCATAGCCTTTCTAAAGAGCTCCTTTGGCGGAAGAGTTTTATCGGTCTCGTAGATTTCTAACATTGAAGACACTTGCCCAACTGTCACATCATCCAGAACACCCAGAGCACCGATCACAATACTCAAGAGAAACACCCAGGAGAGTCTCACGACACCCTGTGTCGTATCAAATAACATAGTGGCTTCCTCTTCACCAAGGCCATTAATATCTAAAGCGGTAGTGACAACATAACCGATTGCGATAATAATTAAAATACCCAAGAGAGTCGAACTAAATGCTATAAGGGACTTTTTGTTTAAACCATAGGTGACAAAAGTTGCAGCACACAAAAGGATGAAAATCGTAATTATTGAGATTAAAAAGAAGTTTGAACCGACATTAATCCTAGGTATGGCAAAGAAGTAAATTGTACAAAAGCTTATAAACAAGCCTATGGTAGCTCTTAAGCCACGGACTCCTGTTATTAATATAATTAGGAATACAAAAACGCCTGAGAGGATTAAAAGAGCTCTCTCTCTAGAATAGCTTTCCACTGCCCAAACTTCTTCACCCTCAAAACCTTCTGTCTTGGAAAGGTATACAAGACTCCCTTCGTCAAAGAGAGCTTCTTCATTAGTGATCCATGTGGGCATAGTCTCTACAAAATCCCCTTGTTCTTCTCCCTCCAGAAGTTCAACCTCGTAACTAAAACAATCAATTTCACTTCCTCCTCCCATCATCCCACAGTCAACTTTTTCCTGTTTAATTATCCTTCCCTTAAATATTTCCCTCTCTGGCTCAGATTGTTCAGCCACCATAGAATCTTCCTCCGTAGAAACCTCAACCATCTCTGACTGTTCTAAGTTTTCTAACTGCTCTAATTGTTCTTCCTGGCCTTCTTCTATATAGAACTCTTCAGTGACAGCATCATTGGCAAATACAAAAGAGGGGACAAGAAAGTAGACTGCTAATAAAGTCGTAAGCAACAAATATTTTTGTAGAGAAATTTTGAAAATTTTCACAGTACATATTAACAGAAAATTAAAAGGGGAGCATCTGCTCCCCTTTTAAATTCTTTTACGAATAGCTTAGCTTACTCTTCCTTTCCTTTGTATTTAAGAAAAGCAAAACCAGAGCTAAAGAAGAATGCTACCATTGCAATTAATCCAAATAGCATCATTAGATTATTACCTAGTAATTTCTGCATAGCCTCCTCTAATTCTCCAGAAGCAACTGGTATTTCATCTGTTACTGCATTTCCATTAACATCACTGTCCATAGAGTATGTAACCTTAACTTTCTCGTCAATTTCTACTTCATTACCAGCTTCATCAACTATACTTACACCAAATACATTTGGTCCTTCTTCTAGAAGAATTTCGGTGATCTTGAAGTCTCCCTGCTCATCACATGTTGCAACATATTTGTCTGTTCCTCTTGTTACAACAACCTCTGCATTAGGTTCTACATTTCCAATGAGTGTAAAACTCTCTGTTCCAACCTCTTCAGGGTAATCTATCTCTGTTAATACAGGATCTGTTCTATCCACTTCAACCATCCTCATGTCAGATTGCAAAGAGATATATCTCTTTGGAAAACCTTTAACACCAGCTACAGACACTGCGTATGTACCTTCATCTTCGATAGGATATTCGTATTCAAAAGCTCCTTCTGAATCCACCTTTACTCTTGCAACTTCCTCGTTATCTACATAAACAAAGACCTCGTCAAAGCTGTCAGCGGTACCTTTTATAAGGACGTTCTCATCATTAGTTATAACCTCTGTCCCAGATAGGGAAGGGGTATCCAATGTTTCATCCAATTCTGGAGTCCTACTGAACCTAACGAAAGAGTATATTCCATAACCAATAAGTGCAATTCCTAAGAATATGAAGATAGTTCCTACAATCCTAGAAATTCTCTCTTGGCTATCTGGTTTCTTTATCTCCACCTTTGATAGCATAGAGTCCTTAGGTTGTGTCTTCTCAACAACCTTTCTAGAAACCTTAGATGTCTTGGCAGATTTAGATTTTTTCTTTGCCACTTTATCCTATATTAAAATTTATATGCATCTAATCTTAGAATAATATAATTGGTAGAATAATGCAACCATCTCAGAAAAATAGTAGAATAGAGCAGAAATATGAAAAACCTTAAGAAAATAACAATAACACTTTTACTAATACTATTAGTGCTTTCACCTGCCTTTTTCTTCATCTTATACCCCAACTACAACAACCTGGTTTTGGCTTTCAATTCATTTGACTTCTACAACATATCAAAGGAAGCAAGTGTGAAAATTCTTACACAGATATCTCCCAACAGAGAGAAATACCATGAACAAGTCCTCGGGGCCACCTCCATAGAAGAATCCCTAAAAGGAGCAGAAATAAATCTAGACAGAAAAGTCCTTGAAGAATTAAATACAACCATCCAGATAGAAACAATAAACATAGAGGGGCAGATAGTACAGGGGGAATCTTCACTTAGAATGAACGATGGTTTCTGGCACTTCCCAACCACATCATTTCCAGGAGAGAAGGGGAACAGCGTAATAATTGGTCACCGTTTCCTACACCTACCACCTAGAAAAGACACCCTCTTTAACCTGGAAGACATTAAAATAGGAGAGAGCATAGTAATATCACAAAATACTGACCCCAACAGACCAGAAGAGGAAGAACATCTAAACTACATAGTCACAGAGACCAAAATTGTAGAACCTAATGATGTGTCCGTCATACAACAGACAGATGACTACCGTATAACTCTAATAACTTGTACACCCCTATGGACATCAGAAAAACGCTTTGTAGTAATAGCAAAACTGGACAAATTATATAAAAGAGTGTAGACTTTGACCGCAATTTTAATATATAAAAAGAAAATTTCATGAGCGATACATACAAGAGGGAAGATATTTCCAAAGATACTATTCAGTTTAAAATTACCATTCCAAAAGAGGAGTTCGACAAGGAATATAAGGCTATTTTGAAAAAAGAGCTAGAAGATACAAATGTAAAAGGATTTAGGAAAGGAAAAGTTCCTGGAGATCTCGTAGAACCACATGTTGGGCACACACTAAAGCTTCAAGCTATAGAAAAACTTATCCCACAATATCTAGAAAAAGTTCTTGTTAAGGAAGAGGTTTTACCAATTGCACCACCAGAATATAAAGAATTTCCTAACTTCGAGAAAGATGCTGACTTAGAATTCACAATGAATATTACAGTAATGCCAGAATTTAAGATGGGAAATCTTAAAAAGCTAGAAATCAAGGGCGAAGATGTCTCTGTATCTAAAAAAGAGGTGGACGAGGCATTAGAAAGATTACAAGAGAACCAGAAAACAAAAGCTGAAGAGATAAATGAGGACTGGGCAAAGGAAATAATTAAATTGCTAAGATTAGAAGGTGTGGAGGATCTTAAAGGATTAAGGAAGCACATAAAAGATGCAATACTTTCCCAAAAGGAACACATGATGCATCACAAATTGGAGGACGAGGCATTG
>Ga0334893_1001320_pt1 | contig 24361 bp, 15 predicted proteins | sample GraSluR3_MG_5_FD_207218 | JGI IMG/M metagenome (GOLD analysis project Ga0334893, IMG submission 207218) | Sludge microbial communities from methane-producing bioreactor in Wageningen University, Netherlands - Granular Sludge_09_05-R3 | ecosystem: Engineered > Bioreactor > Anaerobic >...
GAGGGCGCTTACGGCGGTCCGCTATGAGCTGCGCGATCTCTTTCTCGCCGGGGCCGTGGTCGCCTGCCTTGCCGGCCTTGGTGTGACGATACCGGAACGCGCGTGGGCCTACTGGAGGGAAATGCTGGCTGGTGGTGTCGGCTTTGGCCTTTCGGTTTCGGCCGCCGGGCTGATTCTACTACCGCGCACGCGCGTGTTGGTGGTCGTCGTGTGGTCGGGGCTTGGCGTCCTGGCGTTCCTGCTCGTCCTCGCCCACGCGTCGGTCTCGGACTCGACGCCCTGGGTAGCGCCTCATCCCTGGATCGGGTACCTGGCGGTCTGGGGGGTGATAGCTGCCTGGTCGATTCTCGCACGAATGGGCCTCTCGGCCGACGCAACCGGGGCGCAGCGCGACCGATCACGCATCCGTCGTCGAATGAGGAGTTGCGCCCACTTCGCGAGCGTGCTGCTATCGTTTCTGCTGTTGCTGCCGCCATTGGTTCTGGGGCTGTACCTGTTCTGGTTCGAGCTGACGAGAGAAGCTCCGCCGAAGGGACGGAACGCTTTCTTCGACCTGCTTGCGGCGGGGAAGGAACTTCCCGGCGACGGTCTGTCGTTTACCCCTGAGATGACTGTCGAAGAGGCACGGGAGTTCTGCGATCGCTGGACGCCGATCGTCCAGAAGGCGCGCGCCGCCCTGGCGCAGGACTGGCGCGTGCCATCGGAATGCCTCACGGAGCCGGACATTCGAAAGGTTCTTGAGTTCCTGGAGCCGATTCAGCGAGTAGCTTACGCGATTCTCGTCGAAGCGGAACTCGCCGAGGCTGAGGGTCGTACGGCGGACGCGGTGCGTCTCTATGCGGAACTACTGCGCCTGGGGCAGGCTGGAGCACGTAGTGGCGGCTCGCACCTCATCAGGTACTTTGTGCTTGGGGCGAATGTGGAGGTAACGGCACTTTACGCGCTCCACGGTCTGCGAGGCACGCTGACGCGCGATGAATGCCGAGAAGCGATCGAGGCCTTGCAGCGCAGTATCGCCGAGCTTGAGTCTCTTGAAGACACCTACATGGTGGATTTTACGTGGGCTAGCGCGCCCTTCTATTGGCGGGAGCGGCTGATGCCTCTGTTCGTCACCATGACACATTATGAGAATCACGACTTGGGCGATCCAAGGGGTGCGTTCAAGGAACATGCGACGTTGCTGGCGCTGGCAGTAACGGAACTGGCGTTGGAGCAGTATCGCCTGGAGCATGGACGGTATCCGCAAAGACTGTCGGATCTACGCTGTTGCCTCGGCGTGGTTCCGGCAGACCCGTATCGCCAAGATGATTTTGTCTACTATGTGCGCGAGGATAAGGCCGTACTCTACAGCGTGGGCCCCGACGGGCGCGACGACGGGGGGGGCGAGGGCGATCTGTTCCTGCAGGAGGATCCGCGCCCACTCGTGGCAATTCCGGAGGCGTGAAAGAATGGGCGCACCTCTTCTTCTTGAAGCCAGGGCTCTTGGGGCCGGATTGGTGTCGCCGAAGCGCCGGCCGGGCCTTGCGGTGGCGGAACGCTGGACGATGCGTTAGACTCCGTTTCGGCAACGGCAGTTCTTCCCGCGCGAATCCTGGAACCTGGAGTCGGCCGATGACGGCGACGCGCACCAACCCGGCAAAACGCTGCATTTCGTGTCGCATGGTGGCGCTGGGCGTCGTGGCCGGCCTGGCGGGATTGCCGGCGGTCGGTTTGGGGTCGGAAGCCCGGCCGGGCACGATGCGCAGCGCGGAGGAATCCGGGCCGGACGCGGATCGGCGGATCGAGATCTTTGCTCCCCCGCCGACGGCGACGAAGAGCGATCGCTATCGTGTCGAGGCGGCCGGCCGGCCCGTGTTCGTTCAAAGCTACAAGGACGTGCATTACGCGCATTTCGCGTTCGGCGGCCACGCCCGCGTGTGCGTCGCGATCGACGAGCCGGTCCGCGAGGTCCGCTTCAGCCCGCAGAGCCTCGAGATCGACCACCACGTGCGGGGCAACTCTCTGGAGTTCGTGCTGTCGCGCCCGTCCAAGCTGGTGATCCGTCTCAACGGGCGGCAAAGGCTGTTTCTCTTTGCCGATTCGCTGGAAAAGTCGCCGTTTGACCCGGGGCAGCCCGGCGTGGTGGACGTGCGCGATTTCGATGCCGACAACACGGGCACGTCGCTGGTCACGGAGCCGATTCGCCGGGCGGTCGCCGCAACGCCACGGGGAGGCGTGCTCTATTTTCCGCGCGGTGTTTACCGGACAGCGACCGTCCGGCTGAGAAGCGAGATGACGCTCTACCTGGCGCCCGGCGCCCTGCTGCTCGGATCGGCCGACGCGGCGGATTATCCCGACCGCGACGTCGACGTCCACAGAACCTTGGGGCCGCCCAACGTTCGACTGCTTCTCGTGGAGGGAGTGGAGAACGTCCGCGTCGCCGGCTACGGCACGATCGACGGCCAGGGGCGGCGGCTTCGCGGCGCGGGCTCGAGCGGCCAGGTGATCGTGGTCAAGAACAGCCGGAACGTGCTGGTCGAGAATCTCATCCTTCGCGATCCGGCCTCGTACAACACCCGCATCCTCTTCTCGGAGCACGTCACGTTCCGCAACACCAAGGTCATCAACGACCAGGAGGTGCCGAACACCGACGGAATCGATCCGGAGGGCTCGCGGCACGTGCTCATCGAGGAGAACTTCGCCTACTGCGGCGACGACAACGTGGCCGTGAAGATCTATCACTATGACGTCGTGCAGGACGTGCACGACGTGGTGGTGCGCGGCAACGTGTTCCTCACGCGCAAGTCGGCTCTGAAGATCGGCACGGAAACCAAGCAGAGGAGCATCCGCGACGTCACGTTCGCCGACAACGACGTGATCGAATGCGATCGGGCGATGGCGATTTACGTCGCCGACGGGGCCGACGTGAGCCGGGTGCGTTTCCTCGACAACCGCATCGAGTCGCACTACCCGGACCGCCGGCAGCGCGTGATCGAGTTCGAGATTACCCGGCGCCTGGGCGCGGGGCAGATCTCGGACGTCGTGATACAAGACACCCGGGTAAACGAGCCTTTCCCGCGCGCGTCGACCATGCGAGGGTTGGATGATGCGCACCCGATCCGCGGCGTGCGGATCGTGAACTATCGCGTCGGAGGAAAGGTTGCCCGCAATCTGGAAGAGGCCCATCTGGAGCTTCTCGAGCACGTTGAAGACGTGGAGCTTCGCGTCGAATAGACGAAGAGAACGTCACGGTCGTTCGATTTGCGGCAGCCAGCCTTCGATCGTGAATTCGGGCGAACCGAGTTCGCCGGGTTTCAAGCAGGCGAGTTGCTCGCGCGGGGTCGGACGGAGGCCGAGGTCGGGCAACGTGGCGCCGCGTTGGTGCAGATCGGTGCCGTAGAGCGTTTCCAAGCGGATGCCGTGCGCGTCGCACCAGGCGCCGGAATTGATCACGGGCAGCGAGCGGATTTGCTCCGCCGTGCGGGCGGGCGTGCCCAGGTGCCGGTCAATCCAGTCCAAGGCTTCCTTGGAGACGAAGTAGGGCCGATGGCCGCCACCCGGCTCGAACCATGCACGTATCTTCCCCGGGGCCCCTTGTTGCGCGTAGACCCGGCCGGCGGCGGCAACGGCCTCGCGGGTTCCCGTCCAGGCGCTGCCGTCCAGGTCGCGGTCGATGATGCCGTCGGCATCGCCGTTCATGAGCAGGACCGCACAAGGATGCCGCGTCCCCCGCTTGACAACGCCCGGCCGGTGTGCGAGACAAGGGCTTGCGAGTCAACGCGCGGAAAGCCCCCTCGACCGACTCCAGCCAGGGAGACCGGATATGACCGTCACCACGGCCGCCGACGTGTTCGTTGCCGAATTGCAGGCCCGTGGCGTGCGGTTCGTGGCCACGCTCAACGGGCACGGGCTCGATCCGTTCTATCTGGCCTGCCGCCGCGCGGGGATGCGCATGATCGACGTGCGCAACGAGCAGGCGGCCGCCTACATGGCCGAGGTGACCGGGCGGCTCACCCGGTCGGTCGGCGTGTGTGCGGTGAGCGGGGCGGTGGCTCATGCGAACGCCCTGACCGGGGTGCTCAACGCCTGGTTCGACGGGGCGCCGATGCTGCTGGTGACGGGCATCACGCCGCTGGGGCGGCTGGGGTACGGCGACTTCCAGGATTTCAATCCCGTCCCCGTGGCCGCTCCGATCTGCAAGTACGCGCGCCTGGTCGACGCGCCCCAGCGGATCGGGCAGATCGTGCACGAGGCGTTCACCGCGGCGACTGCGGGGCGGCCCGGGCCGGTGCATCTCGCGCTGCCGATCGACGTGGCCTCGGCCGAGGTGACGCCGGCCGGCCTGATCCGCTCGCCGGTGCGGTCGGGAGAGGTCCGGCACGCGGGGGCGGGCGATCGGGCGGCGGTGGAGGAAGCGGCCCGGCGGATCCGCGCCGCCGAGCGGCCCGTGCTCGTGGCGGGAAGCGGCGTGTACTACTCCCGAGGCGAGGAGGCCCTGGCCCGCTTTGCCGGCGCGCAGCAGATGCCCACGGTGACGCCCATCTGGGATCGCGGCAGCGTGCCCGAGCCGATCGAGCCGTTTCTGGGCGTGATCGGCGCGGCCTCGGGCAACGCCCGGCTCGTGCCCGACGCCGATCTGGTGATCCTGGCCGGGGCCGAGTTCGACTATCGCGTGGGGCAGCTCGCGCCGCCCATCGTCCGGCGCGACGCCCAGGTGATCCGCATTCATGCCGACGAGGCTCGGCTCCGCAACGGGGCGGAGGTGGGACTGGCCATCCACGGCGCGCCGGCCGCGGTGCTCGACCGGTTGACCGACGCCTGCCGCCGGTTCGATTGCCGGCCCACCAAGGAGTGGCTCTCCGAAGCCCGCAAACGGCGCGACGCCTTTCGCCGACGATGCCTTGCCGCGGCCGACAAGTTCGCCCCGGGCATGAACGGCCGCGACGTCGTGCTGGCGGTCGGCGAGGCGCTCGCCGGCGAAACGGTGCTGCTGGTCGACGGGGGCAACATCGGCCAGTGGTTCCACCAATTGCTGCTCGACCGCCTGCCGGGCCACTGGGTGACGTGCGGGGCGAGCGGCGTGGTGGGCTGGGGGCTCCCCGGCGCGTTGGCCGCCCGGGCGGTTGATCCCGACCGGCCCGTGATCCTGCTTTCGGGCGACGGCTCGTTCACCTTCACCGTGGCGGAGCTCGAATGCGCGTCGCGCCAAGGTCTGCCGTTCGTGGCCGTGGTGGCCGACGACCAGCGTTGGGGCATTTCGGCCAGCGGGCACGTCAAGCGCTACGGCGAGCCCCTGTACAGCACGTTGGGGCCGACCCGGCTCGACCGCGTGGCCGAAGGGTTCGGCTGCCGCGGAGTGCGGGTGGAAGCCCGGGAAGAGCTCGTGCCCGCGATCCGCGCCGCCCTGGCCGCCGAGGTGCCGACCGTCCTCCACGTGCCTATGGTGCCCGGCGGGCCGGACGATTGAAACGCCGCTGGCGGCCCTGCGCCGGAAATGCGCCGAACGATCGCGCGCCCTCAACCGGCGCCGGGAGCAGTTCAAGCGGGTCGTCGAGGTCGAGCGCCGTCGCGCCCCCGCGCCGAAAAAGGACAATCGGGCATCGAGGTGACGCGACCGGAGTCAAGGCGGCCCACGGGAAGAAGGCAAGACCCTGAAGCGGCCCGTGGCCGCAACCAAGCAGAAGATACGCCATGAGGGAACGCTGGGAGTGAGGGAACGCTGGGAGTGAGGGAATGGTGGAGTGAGGGAATGGTGGAGTGAGGGAATGGTGGAGTGGCGGCCCCCCATCCGAGCCGAATTCCATTATTCCATTATTCCATTATTCCATCCCTCCAACACTCCATCCCTCCATCGGCCCACCACCTCACAACATGCGCGCACGGCGCGAAGAAGTTGCAGCGCAAGACCCTGAAGCAGGAGCGCACCGGATGCTCGCTCGGCAACGCAACGAACGACGCTCGATCGTGGCGAATCGACTGATCTTGCTGCTGGCCGCGGTCGCGGTCGGCGGCGCACGGGCCGACGAGCCCTATCTGCGCTACGTCCACCCGACGATCCGAAAGCCGTTTCCCGATCTTACCCGATGAGGAACCGACCCATGCGACTCGTTCATGCCGCCGCGTGCCTGGCCCTGCTGGCGGGGTGTCTCTGCGATGCCGAGGGCCGAGGCGCCGAACTCACGGCGGGCGTCGCCCGCGTTGACTTGACCCCTCCGGCAACGATGAAGGCCGCTTTGGGCGGCTACGGCGACCGGATGAGCCGCCCGGCCGAGGGAGTGCACGACCGCGTGTTCGCCAAGGCGCTGGTCGTGGCCGGCGCGTCGAAGCGATTCGCGCTGGTCACCGCCGACGTTTTGGCCTTTCCGCCCCCAATCAAGCCGGCCGTGGTCGAGCGGCTCTCGGGCGAGGGATGGGGCTCGGGCCAGATCATGCTGCTGCCGAGCCACTCGCACACCAGCATCGACATGTCGGCGATCCATCCCGAGAACAAGCTCGGCATCCCCCAGATCGGCGTCTACCAGGCCGAACTCTACGAGTGGGTGGTCGAGCGACTGGCGGGAGTGATTCGCGAGGCGGGCCGGCGGCCGGTGCCCGTCGCCGTGGGCACGTCGCGCAAGCGGCTTGCCGGCTGGAACCGCAACCGCCGCGGCAGCGAGGGCCCGGTCGACGACGACCTGACGGTCACGCGAATCGACACGCGCGAAGACCGGCCCCTGGCGATCCTGTTCCAGTTCACGGCCCATCCCACCCTGATGCTGCCGGAGCACATGCTGTTCTCGGGCGGATGGCCGGGGCACGCGCAGCGAACCGTCGAGGCCCTCGCCGGCGACGGCGTCGCGGCCATGTTCTACAACGGGGCCCAGGGCGACCAGGCGCCGGTCGCGCGACCCGACTCGGGCCCCAGTCGCTGGGAGGTCGCCGAGCGGTACGGGCGCGAGCTGGGCATCGAGGTCTGGAAGCTCTGGGACGCGACGTCGCCCGATCCGACCGTCGCCTTCGCGTTCCACGACCAGCCGATCGACCTGCCCGACCGAACCTGGCACGCCGACTTCCTGGCGACCGGCGGCAAGGAATATGCCCTGAGCGAGATGCTGCTGAGGACGATGTTGCCGCGGCTGTTTCCCGATGCGACGTCGAGCGTTTCGCTCCGGCTCGGCGATCTGGTCATCGTGGGCGTGCCCGGCGAGCTGACGGCCGAGTTGGGGCTTCGCCTCAAGGCCGAAGCCGCCCGAGCCGCCGGCGTCGAGCACGCGGTCATCGGCGGGCTGGCCGACGCGTGGCTCAGCTACATCCTCAGCGAAGCCGAGTACCGCAAGGGCGGCTACGAGGCGAGCGTCAGCTTCTACGGCCCGACGCTCGGCGAGACGATCGTCGCGGGGGCCTTGGAAGGGGTGAAACGGCTCGCGTCGCCTTGAAGAAAACGGCCTGCTGCCACCGATCGCGCCAGCGGTCCGTTTTGCGCGGGCCTCGGCCGGTCGAGCTATATCTCGAACAGCGTCGGCTGGCTCGACGGCTCGGCCGGTCGTTTCGTCGGCCGATGCTGGTGCCGCGCCAAGAGTTGCTGCTCGATGTCGCGCACGAAGGGCGAAATCGCCCGCGGGCGGATCGCCCCCCGCCAGCGGCGCTTTCGCGCGTGGGTGAGCAGCAGCCGGCTCTGGGCTCGCGTCACGCCCACGAACAGCAGGCGGCGCTCTTCGGCCAAGTCGGCCTCGGTGGCCGAGCCCCAATGCAACGGGATCAGCCCGTCTTCGCAGCCGACGATGAAGACGACGGGAAACTCGAGCCCCTTCGAGGCGTGCAGCGTCAACAGGGCCACGCGATCGGCGCGCGGGTCCCAGAAGTCGACGTCGACGCCCAGCGCCACCTCCGAGAGAAACCGGGCCAGGTCGTGCTCGTGGCGGCGGGCGAGCAGACGCAGCGCGGGCAACGATTCCTCCACAAGGCCGCGGCGAGCGCTTCGGTCGCCGGTTCCGTCGCGGTCGACCGTCCCGCGCCCCGCAAGGGGCTCTTCCTGTTCGTCGATCCGCGCCAGCGCCCGTTCGAGGCGGTCGGGCACGCCCCGATCGCCGGGCTGCGCCTCGATGGCGCGCAGCAGCGCCGGCACGCCGGGCCGGTCGGCCAACGCGTCGTGCGACCGCTTCTGAAACGGCATTCCCGAACGGCCGAACGCCTCGACCAGCGCGTCCGACTGGGCCTCGGTGCGGTAAAGAACGGCGAAGTCGGAAAACGACCGCGCCTCGCCGTCGCCGTTTTCGACGCGGCCGCTGTCCATCGAGAAGAACGTCGACCCGCCGATCATCCGCTCGACGGCGTGCACGACGAATTCCGCCTCGGCCCGCTCGGTGCTGCATTCGTGGATCTCGATCTGATCGAGGCCCTCGACGTGGGCCGTCAGGCGCCGGTCGGCAACGAGGCTCGACGGGGCGACCAGTTGCCCGGCCGCGTCGACGATCGTCCGCGTCGACCGGTAGTTGCGCACCAGCGCGACCGTTTTGGCCGAGGGATAATCGTCGGCGAACCGTGCGAAGTGCCCCACGTCGCCACCGCGAAAGCCGTAAATCGCCTGGTCGGGATCGCCGATCACGCAGAGGTTCGCCCCGGGCGGCGCCAGCCGCCGGATGAGGCCGTATTGGAGCGGGTCGACGTCTTGATACTCGTCGACCGCGATCCAGCGGTAACGCGACCGGTACGCTTCGATCAGATCGGGGCATTCGTCGAGCAGCCGGACGGGCAGAATCACCAGGTCGTCGAAATCGACCAGCCCGCGCCGGCGAAGTTCCTCTTCGTAGACGCGCTCGGCCGCGAGCGTTTCGGCGTCGGTGGGCGGCTCGCCGGTCGCGCTCGCCTCGCCCTGCCGCTTTCGGCGAGCGATCGTCGCCAGAAGCTGCGCGGCCCTTCGACGCGACGTCGGCAGGGCGCCCGCGAGCCCTTCGACGCATTCGGCGCGCGACGCCACGCGCACCGGCTGGGGCAGACCGAGCCGCGCCCCATGCTCCCGCAGCATCGAGAGCCCCAGGGCGTGAAACGTCATGACCGCGATGCGCTCGGCACGGTCGGGCACGAGCGTTTCGAGCCGCTCGGTCATCTCGGCGGCTGCACGGCGCGTGAAGGTGATGGCCAGGCATTGCTCGGGCGCAGCGCCGCGATCGGCGATCAGGTGGGCGATCCGGTGGGTGAGCGTGCGGGTCTTGCCCGTGCCCGGGCCGGCGACGATGAGCAGGGGCCCCTCGGCGATCTCGGCGGCCGCGCGCTGCTCGGGATCGAGCCGGCCGAGAATGCCCGAATCCGCCGCGGCAGGCGCCGCCGGTGCTTGGGGTTCCGACGGCGTCGTATCGGGCGAATCGACCCGAAGACGCCGATCGCGATCGCCTGCCCGCTCGCGCTTGGGAACCGAAGCCTGAACCGGCGGCGGTTCGTCCTGGGGCATCTCGAACAGGAGCCCCAGGGCGCCTCCGCGGCGGATCTCGTCGTCGGAGAACAGGCGGATCGTGCCGTACTCGCCGTCGTACCCGGCGCGGCGAATCACGCGGCCTTCGCGCATGCGGCCCAGCGCCTCGGCCAGCAGGCTCGACCCGGCCCGGCGAAGGTCTTCGAGGGATGCGTGCTCGAGGATGAAAAGCTCGGGGCCGAGGCGGGCCACGAGGTCCTCGTAGCGCTGCCGGACGGTCTTCGTGCCCGAGCCCACGCCGAGAATCTCGGCGAGCACCTCCTCCAGCGGCACGAGGCTGCGGAACGGGGCCTTCTTGGGCGGCGAGGCGTCGGCCTGCTCGGCGCGATCGGCCAACTCTTCCACCCGATGCATTACGCCCAAAGTGATGGGCTTGCCGCACGCGGGGCACAGCCCGTCGTGCTTTCGGGTTTCGCCGGGGGCAAGGCACACGCCGCACTTGCGGTGCCCGTCGAGGTGGTACTTCCCTTCCTCGGGAAAGAACTCGACCGTGCCGCCGTAGCGCTCGCCCGTCTCGAGCGCTTGGCGCATGGCGAAGTAGTCCAGCTCGGTGTGGAACACGCAGCACTCGCGCCCGATCTTCGGGGGCGAATGGGCGTCGGAGTTCGACACGAGCGTGTAGCGGTCGAGGCCCGAAAGGCGCCAGTTCATGGGCGGATCGGACGAGAGCCCCGTCTCGACCGAGAAGATCGCCGACGCCAGGTCGCCGTAGCAGTCGTCGACCGCGTCGAAGCCCGACTTCGACCCGAGCACGGCGAACCAGGGCGTCCAGATGTGGGCGGGCACCAGGTAGCATCCGTCGCCACACTCGAGCGTGATTTCGAGCAGGTCGCGCGAGTCGAGCCCCAGGATCGGGCGCCCGTCGGAGGCGACGTTGCCGATGCGATCGAGGGCCCGCCTGAGCCGCTCGGCCTTTTCGAGGTCGGGAGCGTAGATCAGATGGTGCACCTTGCGGGTGCGGTCGTCCTTCTTGTAGATCGTCGAGATCTCCACCTCGAGCATGAAGCGGACCGCGGGGCCGGGCGCGGCTTGAGGCCAGGCGTCGATCTCGCGCTCGAGGTCGGGACGCAGCCGGAAAAGCCCCGGCTCGGCGGGCACGAGCTTCTCGCCGATCTCCTCGAACCACCGGGGATGGGTGAAGTCGCCCGTGGCCACCACGGCCATGCCCTTCTTTTTACCCCAATAGGCGAGGTGCTCGAGATCGCCGTCGCGGCTGGTTGCGCGGGAATACTTCGAGTGGACGTGCAGGTCGGCGTAGAACGTCACGGTCGGGCCTCCGTGCGCGGCCGTCTGGGCCGCATGATGCGGGCAGGGTGCCCGCGCGTCGGTGCGTCGCGCATTCGGGGACGTCGTTTGCCGTGCGACGAGCGCGATCGGTGGACCGCGATTCCCACGTGCCGGTCGCTTGGGAAACGGACCCGGCTTCGGCTCAACCGCCCCGGCCAACGACACCCGCGAGTGTACTCCCGGCGCGACGGGCCCGCAAGCGGCTCGGCGTGTCTCGGCGATCCGGGCCTCGACGTGGACCGCGCAAGGCTCCCGGCGCGTTTCCCCGTCGGGTGAATTCAAGGCGACCGTCGACCGGATGGGCGCGGAGCGCTCGATGCGCGGCGCGCCCGTTTGCGCCCGCCTCAAAGGGTCCAACCGGGCCGATACGGCCGGCGCAGGAAGTCTTCGGCCCGTGGGGCGTTGGTGACCTTGAGCCGGGCGGCGTCCCACTCGAGCTTCGTCCCGCTGCGGTAGGCGACGTTGGCCAGGAGAACGGCCTCGCTGATCGGGCCGGAGTAGCCGAAGTGGCAGCTCGTCGCGCCGCCGTTTTTGCAGGCGGCGATCCACTCGGCGTGATGACCGACCGAGGAGGGAATCCTCGGCTCGGGCGGCTGGTAGCCGGCGAATTTCGCTTCGGGCCAGAGCATCCGCTCGGAGTAGCTGGCCAGAAGCATGCCCTCACTGCCGACGAAGACGCTCCACGCCCATTTGGGGAACGGGTTCTCGCGGAAGATCGGCGGGGCCTGGCTGCCGTGCGTCCAGGTGAGCGTGACCGGCGGCATCGTCTTGCGCGCCGGAAACTGGTAGCGGGCGTGCAGGCGGTTCGGGGTGCTTTCGGGATGCGGCGGCGGCCCCTCGGCCTCGATCGAAACCGGGTCGCCCAGGTCCAGGGCCCAGAAGGCCAAGTCAAAGTAGTGGCAGCCCATGTTGCCCAATTCCCCGCCCCCAAAATCCCACCACAAGTGCCCGTTGGCATAGACGGGATGATACGGCCGGTAGGGCGCCGGGCCGAGCCAAAGGTCCCAGTGCATCCACTCGGGGACCGGCGGCGTGTCGCTGGGCCGGTCGCCCATGCCGCCGCGGCCCGAGCGGAGCCAGAGGTGGCACTCTCGCACGTCGCCGATGGCGCCGGCGCGAATCAACTCGACGATGCGGCGATAGTTGTCGGTGGCGTGCATTTGCGTGCCGAGCTGCGTGACCACCCGCTGCTCGGCCGCCACCTGCCTGGCCACGCGCGCCTCGAACACCGAGTGGGCCCCGGGCTTTTCGCAGTAGACGTGTTTGCCCCTGCGCATGGCCATGACGGTCGCCGGGGCGTGGCTGTGGTTCGTGGTGCTCACCACGGCGGCGTCGATCCGGCCGTCGAGCTCGTCGAACAGCTTGCGGTAATCGTGGTACTTCTTCGCCTGGGGAAACCGGGCGAACGAGTCGGCGGCCTTTTGCTCGTTGACGTCGCACAGGGCGACGATATTCTCGCCGGCCACGGAGCCGAGGTTCGATTTTCCCCGGCCGCCCGCGCCGATGATGGCGAGGTTGAGCTTCTCGTTGGCATGGTAACCGAAAGCGCTTCGGGAATCTCCCAGGAGCACCAGGCCCAGCCCGCCCGCGGCCGACTGCTTCAGGAACGCCCGTCGATTGGTCGGCATGCCCATCGTCTTCTCCCTTGTTGCCACGTCCTCGAAGCGGCTCACCCGGCCGCCGCCGCTCGCCCGAAGCGCGGGGTCGGCGGCGACGGACGGAACGGTTCCCAGTGTACCTGCCCGCGCGGGCGGGTCAATACGCGGGCGGAACGAGCCGCCTTTCCGTTACGGCTCCGGTATCGGCTCGAGCAGGACCGCGGGCATCGGCCCCTCGGCGGGACGGCGCACGACGTGGCCGATCGTCTCGCCCGACGACTCGAACACCCCCAGCGCCGCCCGGGGGTAGGCGGCATGGTCGGCTTCGCTGCAATCCAGGCGCAGGTTCTCGACCCGCGCGTCGACCGTGTGCGCCAGCGTCACGTAGGCCGGCTGGCGCACGAACCGCGTGTCGCGCTCGTCGCTGGTGGTGCGCCGGCCGCCGATGTGTTTGCGCCTCGACGCGTAGTCCCACGGCTCCTTGACCCGGAAGGTGACGTCGCGCAGAAGCACGTTCTCGACGGGGCTCTCGGGCATCCCCTGGATCACGATGCCGGCCCCGCTCTCGATCTGGAGGCCGATGAACGACAGGTCGCGGATCGTTCCCACGGGCGAGTCGGGGTGACGCCGCTCGATGTCGGCGAAGACCGGGTACACGGTGCGGGCCACCTCGGCCCGGCTCAACGGGATCGTCTCGATGCTGACGTTCGAGAACGACATCCGCTCCATGGTGGCGCCGTCCTTGAGAAACAGGCCGATGCCCACCGTCGAGTTGCGGATCGTGCAATTCGAGACCTGGATGTTGCGGAAGTCGCCGGGCGACTCGGTTCCCAGCTTGATGGCCGTGGCGATCGTCTCGAGCGTGCAGTTGGTGATCACGACGTTTTCGGTCGCCCCGTCCGCGTTCGACTTCATCACGATGCAGTCGTCGCCGGCGACGATGTGGCAGTTGGCGATCCGCACGTTGCGGCACGAGACCGGGTCGATGCCGTCGGAGTTCGTTCGGTAGTAGTTGTTCAGGATCGTGACCGAGTCGATCAGCACGTTTTCGCACCGTCGCAGGTGGATTGTCCAGGTGTCGCTTTCGAGAAACACGACGTCGCGGAGGGTCACGTTGCGGCAGTCTTCCATGCGGAGGATGCCGGCGCGGAACTCGGGTTTCGGTTCGGGCTCGCCGGTCCGCCGGCGCCCGTAATCGGCCTGGCCGATGCCGCGGATCGTGCCCGGCCCGTACAGCGCGACGTGCTCGGCGTCGGCCACCATCAGCAGCACCCGTTGATCGGGGTAGTCGCCGGCCTGGTCGCTGCCCTGGAGCACGGCGCCGGGGCCGAGCTCGAGGGCCACGCGGCTGCGGAGGGCGAGCGTGCCGCTGAGGTACGTGCCGGTGGGGAAGACGACCGTCCCGCCGCCCGCCTCGGCGGCGGCATCGATGGCCCGCTGCAAAGCCTGGGTGTCGAGGGTCTCGCCGTCGCCGGCGGCGCCGAAGTCGCGGACATCGAAGCGTTCCGCCCCCGCGCCGGCGGCCAGGGCCAACAGGATGAACAGAGCCGGGATCTTGGTACGGGCGGTGCGCATGGTGGGTCTCCGTTTCGAGGACAGCGGGAGTAGGGCCGCTTTGCCAGGTTCACGCAAGAATACCCCGATTCGTCGCAGGCCGGTAGGGCGTGTGCAACGCGCACAACGACCTCGTTGGAGTTCAGCCTTCAGGCGGCCTGGGGGGCATCCGGTCCGCCACGAGCACGCGGAAGCGTGAACTCCAACGCATCCTCCGGCGTCGTTGCGGCCGGGCTTTTCGGGTGGTAGAACAATGGGCGTCCGATGGAAGGATGGCTTGCTCGACGATCCGAACAACCGCGCAGGGGGATCTTGCCGTGTGGACACGTCGCGAGTTTTTGCGGGCCGGTGCCGCCGCAGCGGCTGCCGGCTTCGGACTGCGCTCTCTGGTCGGCCTGGCGCAGGCCCCGGCCGGCGAGCGGCCCCTCCAGGCCGAAGGGGTCGAGGTGCTCTCGCCCCGGGGCCGGGTGCCGCTGTCGTTCATCATCGACGACTCGACCTGCCTGGTGAACATGGGCCACTTCTGCATGCCCCAGTTCGCCGAGGCCCATCCCGACCGCCAGGAATACAAGAAGCCCTGGAAGACGTGGCCCCGCGAGATCCCCGACGCCTTCGTTCGCGAGTTCGGCGAGTGGTGCGCCGAGCACGGGGTGAAGGGCAAGTACAGCGTCGTCCCCTATCCGGCCTGCGTGGGCTGGCTCGACCGCGAGCTGCCGGGCTGGTCGCGCCGCGAGCTGCTGGCCAGCTTGAAGCTGGTTCGCGAGCTGATGCTGCCCAATTGGGACATCCATCCCGAGATGATCTCTCACACCCGGGTGATCGACCTGAGCACGGGCCGGCCCTTCGAGGAGATCAGCCCGGCCACCATGGAGAACTCGTATCCCCAGACCAAGAAAAGCGTCGACGAGCTGGCCGCCTACCTCGCTTATGCGCTGGCAATCCTCAAGAACTGCGACCTGCCCTGCGAGGGCATCACCACGCCGGGTGGGTTCGGCAACCTCGTCAAGTCGGAACTCTCGCTCGCCGTGCACCAGGCGGTTCGCGACGTCTACGGGGCCGAGCTGCCCCATTACTTCAAGTACGTCGCGGGCGGCAACGAGAGCGCCGAGCCCCGGCTCGAACACGTCGCGGGGCTCGACGGCGACGATCCCCGGGTCGTCGTCAATGTGCCCGCCGGAACGGGCGACTGGTTCGGCGGCTGGGACGGCGACCGCGAACCCGAGGGCGACCGCTACGCCAACGCCGACGCGACGGGCGGGCGCATGGTCGACCTCATCGAGCGGGGCGAGCCGGCGCTGATGCTCTGCCACTGGCCGGGCATGTACACCCACGGCACCAGGCGGGGCTTCGAGGCCTTCCAGCGAGTCGTGTCGGCGATCCACGGGCGCTTTGCCGATCGGACGATCTGGATGAAGCTCAGCGAGATCGCGCGCTACTGGGCCGCCAAGAACCTGACCCGAATTGAGCGCGGCGGCAACGCCCTGAAGCTGACCGCGCCGTTCGCCTGCCCCGGGTTCACCTTGCGCGTGCCTTGGGTCGACGGTTCCGTCCCCACGGTCGTTCGCGGCGAATCGCCCCTTGCGATGTCCGAAGTCGCCGACCGTCGCCGCCTCGAGCCCGGCACGTGGTGGCGCGACAAGCAGAGTGCGATCGTCTGTTTCGATCTGCCGAAGGGGCAGGTGTCCGTCAATAATCCACATGGGAGAGGATGATGAAGCGACGTTTTGGCAGCGTGTTGGTCTTGACCGTGATCATGGCGGCGTGCGGATGCGGGCGCGACGGCGCTGGCTCACGATCGGGCCCGATGAATGCGGAGGTCGAACCCGCCGATGCCGTGCCCGAGCCCGACGCGAGCCGCGACGAATCGGGGGCAGCGGCCTCGGAAGCCGCAAACGCCGAGCAGGCCCTGACCGCGTTGGAGCAGATGGGGGCCGCCGTGAAGCGCGACGATCGGGGCAGGGCCGTGGCCGTCGAACTCGCCGGCGCCACCGAGGCCGCGCTGCTCCACCTGAAGGAGTTGACCGCACTGAAGAGCCTGAAGCTCGAGGGCGACCAGATCGCCGACGCCGGGTTCGAAAACCTCGCCGGGCTCTCGAATCTCAAGGTGTTGAAGCTCGACATGACGGCCGTGGGCGACGCCGGGCTCGAAAAGATCGCAACGCTCGCCGGCCTTCAGGAACTCTATCTGACGGGCACGAAGATCACCGATGCCGGGCTCGAACACCTCGCCCGATTGACCAACCTCCGGCGCCTGCGCATCAGCCGCACGCCGATCACCGGCCAGGGGCTCGAACGGCTCGAACCGCTTCCGGCGCTCGAAAACCTCGACGTCAGCGACACGGCGGTCGACGACGCGGGTCTCGCCCATCTGGCCGGTCTGCCCAAGCTCTCGCGCCTGAATCTCTACACGACCGGCGTGACCGACGCGGGGCTCGACCACCTGGCCGGCATGACCCAGTTGACCTGGCTCAATCTCGACAACACCCAGGTCGGCGACGCCGGCCTGCCGAAACTCAAGCCCTTGGCCGACCTCGAGTTCCTGCACCTGGGCCGAACGCGAATCACCGACGCCGGGATCGATCACCTTACCGGCTTCGCGAAACTCGCCACGCTTCACGTGACGCGAACCGAGGTGACGGAACAGGGGGCCGAGAAGCTGCGCAAGGCCCTGCCCGGCTGCGAGGTGCTCTCGGGCGACCCCGACGGCTAACCCGGCCCTTCAGCCGGTCTTTCGGACCACGCCGGGGTACACGTCGAGGTCGAGTTCCTCGAAGCAGCCTGCCCGGAATCGCTCGACGGCGATCGCGCCCATCACGGCGTTGTCGGTGCACAGGGCCAAGGGAGCCACGTGCAGCGCGACGCCGCGGTGGTGGGCCTCGTGTTCGAGCCGCCCGCGAAGCCGGGCGTTGGCCGCCACCCCGCCGCCGACGCACAGGGTGTTCATTCCGGTTTGTTCCACAGCCAGAAACGCCTTGTCGACCAGGCAATCGACCACCGCCTCCTGAAAGCTGGCGGCCAGGTCGGCGATCTGTTGCGGCGTGAGATCGGCGGGAGGCAGGTCGCGCCGCCCCGGCCCGGCGATCGTGTAGCGGACGGCCGTCTTCAGCCCGCTGAAGCTGAAGTCGAGTCGCTGCCGGTCGTGCACCAGCGCCCGGGGAAACGGATAGGCCTTGGGGTTTCCCCCTTGGGACGCGCGCTGGATGGCGGGTCCGCCCGGGTAAGGCAGGCCGAGCAGGCTGGCGACCTTGTCGAAGGCTTCGCCCGCCGCGTCGTCGATCGTGGCGCCCAGCAGCGTGAAATCGAGCGGGCCCTCGCAGCGGTAGAGGCTCGTATGCCCGCCGCTGATGATCAGCCCGACGCAGGGGAACACGTCTGCGCCGGCGGCCATGCGGCAGGCATAGATGTGGGCCTGCAGGTGGTTGACGGCGATCAGGGGAATGTCCAAGGCCACGCAGAAGGTCTTCGCCGCCACGAGCCCCACCAGCAGCGAGCCCGCCAGCCCGGGCGTGTTGGCCACGGCCACGGCATCCAGGTCGCCCGGGCGCAGCCCGGCCCGGCGAAGGGTCTCGTCGATCACCGGCACGATGCGCTCGACGTGGGCCCGGGAGGCGATCTCGGGCACGACGCCGCCGAAACGGCGATGCAGCGCGTCTTGCGAGGCGACCACCGACGCGAGCACCTCCCGACGCTCGGTGATCACGGCGGCGGCCGTCTCGTCGCAGGTCGTCTCGAGGGTGAGGATGTTCATGCGGGCGCCGTGCGCCGGGATCCGGACGAATGGGGCAATCGGGTCAGAACTACTCGGCGCGGGCCAGCGACTGGTTGAGATAGTCGAGCGCCATCTGAAGCTGGACGTCGACGAACTGCTCCGAATCGGGCTGCTCCGAGGCATCGCCGTTCGACCGGCCCGGTTCCCGCGATTCGTCCGCCGTCGGGTCGGGCAGGTCCGACGCGGGTTCGGCCGCTTCGCTCGCCTCGGCCGGAGCGTCGCCGGCCCGGCTCTTCTCGGCGCCCTGCGGAAGCATGGGGCGCCGCACGTCGCGCCGGTTGCGGTAACGCATCAGGGCCAGCATCTCGCGGTCGTTGAGCTTCCGCTCGAATTGCTTATCGGGCACGACTCCCCAGTCGTCGGTCTCCTCCGCGCCGGGAAAGCGGTGAATGCTCTTGCCGTTGGGGCGGTAGTAGTTCGCCGTGGTCAGCTTCAGCGCGCTTCGGCCGTGCTCCAGGGGAATCACGTTCTGCACGCTCCCTTTCCCCCAGGTTCGCTCGCCCACGACAACGGCCCGCTTGTGGTCCTGCAGGCAGGCCGACACGATCTCGGCCGCGCTGGCGCTGTAGCGGTTGACCAGCACCGCCATGGGGAACCCGTCGAACGTGTTCGCCTTGTGCGCTTCCCACGATCGCTCGGTGGAGTCGCCCTCCTTGCCCTTGGTGCTCACGATGCGGCCGTCGGCCACGAACAGGTCGCTCACCTCGATCGCCGATCGCAGCAGCCCTCCCGGATTGAAGCGCAAGTCGAGGATCAGGCCGCGAAGATCGCCCTTCTTCAACTCGGTCAATGCCTCACGCAGCTCCTCGGCCGTCTTGTGGCTGAAGGCCGACACTTGGATGTAGCCGATCTTCTTGTCCGGATCGAGCAGGTAGTCCCAACGGCCGTCGTCGCTGCGATGGGCGCCCAGCACCGTCCTGACCTGGATGACCTCGCGGGTGATGACCACCTTCTCGCGCTCGGTGCTTCCGCGGTGCAGGATGGTCAGGGTGACCTCGGTTCCCTGCTCCCCCTTGAGGCGGCGGGCCGCCTGGTGGACGTCGAGCCCCTCGGTGCTTTCGCCGTCGATTTCGACGATCCGGTCGCCCGCCAGGATTCCCGCCCGCTGGGCCGGAGTCTCGGGCAGGGGACTGACGACCTCGAGGAACCCCTTCTCGGTCGAAATCTGGATGCCGATCCCCCCGAACTGGCTGTCGACCGCGTCCTTGAACTCGCCGAGATCCTTGGGAGGGATGTAGTTGGAATAGGGGTCCAGCTCGCGCAGCACCCCCCGGATGGCCGCCTCGATCAGCTCGCGACGGGTCACGTCCTTGACGTAGTTGCGCTCGACCTGATCGAGCGTGTCGACGAACAGCCGGTGCAGCTCGTAATCGTCGTCGCCGGGCCCCTCCGGCGGATCGGTCGCCGCGAAGGCCGGGCAAAGCAGAGCGATGGCGAGAATCGCCACCAGACGCGGGGTCGCCGGAAGATGCCGGGGCATCGAGTCGCCTCCTCAAAACCTGCCGCTTGCACGCGGTAGCCGTAGCGCCGCAAGTCGTCCCATGCAAGCAACTTACAAAAGTATAGTGGCCGCGAGAAACCGGGGCAAGCGACAAGGCGCCACGGGCGGACCGGGCCGCCGAGCGTCCGCCCGTCGACGGCCGCCGAAAGCCTCGCCCCTGCGTTCGCCCCCACTTGACACCACCCCACAAATCGGTCACAGAGACGGACGAACCCGTCCACCCGTCCCAATCCACTCGCTGACTCGCAACGCCGGGACCTCCCGCTGTCGTTCGAACCGACACGCGCGGCGCGCCGACGAGCGGCGCTTCGCGCAATCGCTGGACAATCGGCCATGATGCAAGGAGAAGAGGCATGCACGTTGCCGCGCTGTTGCTGGCGTCGACGTTCACTGCCGCGACCGACGCAAGCGGTCCGGCCTTTTGGGTCGAAGGCGAAACCTATTACGCCCAGGCAGGATCGGTCCGGCCCGACCGGCCTCCCTTCGCCTCGGGTGGGGAGTGCCTCGGAGCGAACTGGGGAGGCCGGGCCGATCACTGGGTCGTCTATCGCTTCCTTCTCGACCGAACACTCGACGAGGCCACCTTGTATCTGCGCTATGCCCGGCGCGACGAAAGCCCCTCGCATTTCGACGTGTTTTGCGGCGGCCGGCGCGTGGCCGAACGATGGACGCTCGAAAGCACCGGCGGTTGGGGCCACCTGCGCGACGACGAGTGGCGATACGGCGCGGTCTCGCTCGGGAGGCTCGACGAGGGCTGGCACGAACTGAAGCTCGTGTCGCTGGCCGACCGGAACAACACGAACATCGACGGGTTTTTCGTCGCCGGCCCCGGGTTCCAGCCGCCGGCGGCGCGCGCCGGCATCGAAGCCTTTCCCAAGGCGATGGTCCGTGGAGGCCCGAACGCCCCAGGCCCCGAGTGGGTCGACGCCGGGCTGACGCTCGACGAGTTCTCCGGCAGGCTCGACGACTGGTACTACCCCCGCGAAGAGCCCGCCGAGCGGGCCGCCCTCCCGATGCCGCGGCTCATCGAGTTGGCCGCCGACGGTGCCCGGCTCGCGGCGGAGGAGGCCTCGCCGACCGCGACGGTTCCCGTCGGCGGGGCCTTCGGCGGATGGCGGCTCGCCGCGACGCTCGACCAGCCCGAGCCCCTGGCCGTGCTCGAACGCGAATTCGACCGCTGGGGGCTGATCGTCTACCTGGGCAAGCAGGGGGTCGTGGCCGAGGTCCGCAAGGCCGTGGGACGGTTGGACGCCGTCGAGCGCCCCCACGTTCGCTTTCCCAACGACTACTTCCGGCAGCTCCTCGACGCCCAGGAAGACGTGCTGGCCGCCAAGGTGCTCGGCTCGGGCAACGATCCCGGTTACGAAGACGTGGCGGGTTGCCTGGCGCCGCTTCACGCTTACACTTTTCTCGGCTCGCCCGAGTCGACGAAAAAGTACATCGTTCAGCCCGACGGCTCAATCGGCCTGCTTCCGAACCGGTGGGGCGCCGACAAGCCCCTCGAAACGACGCTCTTCGATCCGAAACGGGTCGTGGGGATTGCCGGCGACGAGGTCGATCCGCGCCGCGTCAAACGGGGCCGCCTGGGGGGATACCTCCCGGCGGTGAACTATGGATTCCGGCATCCCAAGGCCGACTCGAGCTGGGAGCTTTGCGCCTTGATGGAACCCGGCGAGTCGTGCGCCGTTTTCGTGCGCGTGCGACGGCACGACGGCCCGGCCGAGTTCTACCGCCTCGAGCCGCTCGCGCGCCTCGACGACGGCAAGCCCTTCTTCGCCGCCCTGTTGCGGCTTCAACGGACCTGGCAGGCGTTCTTCGACGGGGCCATGCAGGTGCGCATCGCCGATCGCCGCGCGTGCGACGCCTATCGGGCCGCCATTGCCCTGGCGTTGTGCGGCTACGCGGGGCTGCATCCCAAGTACGGCATGGGCGGATACTGGGGCGCCGACGACCGCCACGACGGCTTTCCGCCCACGACGCTGAGCATGGGAACGTGCCTGCTCGATTGGGGCCTGGCCGAGCCCTGCAAACAGCGGCTGGGCTACTACCTGGCCCGCTTCGTCCACGACGACGGGACCCTCAACTACTACGGGCCGGCCGTGGCCGAATACGGCGAGCTGCTCGACCTGGCCGCCGCCTGCGTGCGCCGCACGGGCGATTCGGCCTGGTTCGACGAGCACCGCGCGGCCCTCGACCGCGTCGCGGGCCATCTGCTCGGGCTGCGGCGCGAAAGCACGACGTCGCAATCGCCCGAGGCGGTCAGCTACGGCCTGCTGTTCGGCGGGGCCGAGGCCGACACGCGCAAAGACGTGGCCTATTACTTCTCGGGCAGTGTCTGGGCCTGGCGCGGGCTCCGCGAGCTGGGTATCCTCTATGCCGAAACGGGGCGCGACCGCGGCGACGACGATCTGCTCGCCCGCGGCCGGGCGCTCACCGACGAGGCCGAGGCGCTTCGGCGCGACGTGCTCCGCGCCGCCGAACGCTCGGTGATTCGCGGCACGAAGCCGCCCTTCCTGCCTCCCATTGCGGGCCTGGAAGAGCCCTTCCGCACGATGACCCAGGACCGGCTGGCCTCGTACACGAACTACCGCTACTGGCTCGAGACCCTTTCGGCCCGCTGCCTGCCGCCCGAACAAGAGCGCATGATGCTCGACTACCGCACCGCCCACGGCGGCGAGCTGATGGGCATGACCCGATTCACCGACCACCTCGACGACTGGCCCTTCTGGCACCAGGCGTACAGCCTGCTGTGGCACGACCGGGTGTCGCTCTACCTGCTCGCCTACTACGCCCACCTGGCCCACCATCAAATGCCGGGCACGTTCACCGGCTACGAGCAGGTGCCGATCCGCGGCTACGGCTACCGGCGCGAGTATGCCGACTACTGCGTGCCGGCCCAGCTCACGATCCCCATCATGACCCGCTGGATGCTCGCCTTCGAGGATCGCGACACCGACGTGCTGCGGCTGTTGCCGGCCGTTCCCCGGGCGTGGCTCGAACGCGAGCTCTCGTTCACCGGCGCCCCGACGCGCTGGGGACCGGTCTCGCTTCGGGTCGAGCCCTCCGAAGACCTCCGCGCGATGACGATCCGCATCGCGATGGACGCGCGCGAAAGGCCCACCCTGCTGCTCCGCCTGCGTCACCCTCAAGCGATGCGGATCGTCGACTGCCGCGTGGAAGGGGGCCGCTGCGCAGAGATCGACGCGAAACGCGAACTGCTGCGCCTGAAGCCCGAGGCCTCCGACCTCGTCGTGTCGGCTCGTTTCGAACGCCAAGAATCGGAACGCTAGAAAGCCGCCTCCCGAGTCGAACGAATTCCAAACCGTCCCAACTTCCCCCACGGGAACATTGGAGTCCACATGGGGGCTTGCGCCGAGAGACCCCACTTGGCATTGGGGAACGTGCCACCGGGACGCGACACGCCGCCCGAGCGCGTGGAGTGCCTTGGGCCGGAGCGTGTCGTCGTTCGGGAGCGCCTCGGCGGGCTGCTGCGCCATGACGAGCGGAAGGCCCAGTGAAGCGCTCGCGGCAGCCGATGCCGATCGCGAGGGATTGATGGTGAGTCGAGCCCGTGGTATTCTTGGTCCGCGAGAAGGGCATTCATCTCCATTGCGTCCAGCATGCTCGGCCCCATTCGCCTGCAACGGGCAACGCCCTGAGTGGCGGCGATCCGGAATCCGGTGGAGGCACAACATGAAACTGACGGTCTTGATTCATGGACTCTTGGCGATCACCTCGGCAGCCGCATTTGCCGGCTATTCGGTTGACGTTCGTCTCGACAAGAGCGACGGCTTCTACAAGGTGGGGGAAGAGACGGTCTGCACCGCCACACTGATGAACGACGGCAAGCCGGCCGTCGGTGAAAAGCTGCGCTGCACCGTGAAACGTGAACGCGACATCTTGCGCCAGGATGAGTTCCTCTGCGACGGCAAGGCGGTGACCATCCGAGCGTCGATGGATCGTCCCGGCTGGCTCTTCTTTGGTTTTGAAATCATCGGCCCCGACGGCAATCCGCTTCAAGGCGAGGGGATTTTCAAACACAGGAGGAAACCTACGATCGTGGGCGAGATTGGCGCCATGTACGATGCCGACAAGATCACAGCGCTCGATTCCCGTCCCGCGGACTTCGACGCGTACTGGGCTTCCTGCCGCTTCAAGCTCGATCAGGTGCCGCTGGACGCGAAGTTGACCGAGGTCGATGTCCCCCAGGCTTTGCAGGGCAAGGTCAACTGCTACAGCATCGAGGTCAGGTGCCAGGGCCGCACTCCGGTGACTGGCTATTTGGCCGTGCCCGTGAACGCGAGGCCCCAGAGTCTGCCTGCCTGCGTCGATTACCTGAGCATGGTGTGGCAAGATGCGAGCCGAAAGGTTCCCGTGGAAATGGCGTCCAAGGGGGTTCTCGCCTTGTACGTCAGTTGGCACGGCTTGCCGACCGGCAAGACCGCTGACGAGTACAAGACCATCGCCCAGACCTGGTATGAAGAGGGAGGGAAAGCCGGCGATACGGACCGCGATACCTGGTTCGCTCACGACATGTATCTTCGGGTGATGCGCGCGCTGGACTTCATCAAGAGCCGTCCAGAGTGGAACCGCAAGGAACTAGTGGTGCGCGGCGGCAGTCTGGGCGGGATCCAGTCGATCGCCGCTGCTGCCTTGGACCCCGACGTCACGCTGGCGATCGTGAGCGTACCCAGTGGTTGCGAATACAACGGCTACAAGCAGGGGCGCGACGCGGCGGCGCTCTACCGTGGCAAGGAGGGTGTCGCCCGCATTCAAGCCGATCCTCGCCGTGCGCTGACGTTGGCTTACCACGATGGGGTGAACTTCGCGCCGCGCATCAAGTGCGACATTTACGTCTGCACGGGCTTTGCCGATGAGCTGTGCACTCCCAGCAGCGTCTTTGCCTTCTACAATGCGCTGCCCGCCACGACCAAGAAGTTCATGAGCACAACTCCCAGCACCGGGCACTACGGAACCACGAAGAACACGGCCGGCGAAAAGCGTCTCTTGGACATCTTCCGCTCGGTCACCGTGTACGATTGAACAATTCTCTCCGCAGACCGGCCCTCCCCCCGCTCCCGACCCCCCCGTTCAATACGCTCTTCGAACGCGCTCTCTTCTTGATGATCGCCGGAAGTGGTTGCTGACAAGGGACTTGCTGATTTCGAGTCCCTTTCGGTCGGCCTGAAAACGAAAGCAACCCGTAGCGCAACTGCGAGAGGCGG
>Ga0334893_1001336_pt1 | contig 24175 bp, 28 predicted proteins | sample GraSluR3_MG_5_FD_207218 | JGI IMG/M metagenome (GOLD analysis project Ga0334893, IMG submission 207218) | Sludge microbial communities from methane-producing bioreactor in Wageningen University, Netherlands - Granular Sludge_09_05-R3 | ecosystem: Engineered > Bioreactor > Anaerobic >...
TGTTGGGTTTTCTTCAGTGAGAAGTGAATAAGAAATATCTTAAGTTTGGGAAAACTATTTCTTAATCATCTATATATAAAAGGGGACGAATTTAATACAATTTACTGACTATCTGAGCTTTGTGCTACTCAGTGTTCTAGCTTTAACTTTTCATTTTTATATAATAATGGCATGAAATTCTTGTTAATATGTTTGAAATACTTACAAATAGATTTTTTATAATTTTTCTCAAAATCTGCCAATGTTCTTTCATAATTTATAAGGTACTTATATATTTCACTATTTTGATTACTACAATTATCTAAAGAGGAGTGATCGTAATTGCAAAACACTTCAATGTCTAACTTATAAAGGTCTTTAGTGAAATTTTGAATAGTATGAAATTCATGAACTACTTTGTTATATCTATCAAATAAGCTTCCGTAAGCAATAATAAGCCAACAAGACATCACAACAGCTATAGTAAAAAGAATACTAATAAAAATGTCTATATCAATCAACTCCTTGCTTGATTATAGAATATAGCAAAATGCAAACATTAAGAACACATAAAAGAAGTAGTTTTTCAATAAAAAAGCAACCTACCCTTTATGTGTAGGTTGCTTTTTTTCAATTTTTTCTATTAGCTTCATCTTTGTGTTCACATCAAACTTTGAATAAATATTTTTACTATGAAACTTAACAGTGTTTTCAGTAATACTTAGGTCATCTGCAATAGCTTTATACGTATATCCTTTTACAACCAGGTTTATAACTTCTAGTTCCCTATCTGTGAGACTATACTGACTTCTTAAATTATTCAAATCAATGCTTCTAGTATTTTCATAAACTCTATCTTCTACTATTTCTATCTCTTCAAGCTTTCTAAAACTATCTAATAAAAACGGTAAAATTGCGATTAATACAAACACTGATGATAAAGCAATTATGGAAATATTTAATCGCCCAGCCTGACTAGTTAGGAAGTTACCAATAATTCCTCCAAAAAGTATTCCAAACACATTTATTGATAAGCCGTATCCCCATATTCTTGCTGGTTCTTCGTGCCTGATTATAAAACTACTTAGTGCTACCCATAAAAACATATCAAAAATTCCCAAAGCTGCCATTAAAAAAGTGTTAACAAATAAATAACTACTAATATTGATACTCAGGTAGTTGAAAGCCAGGAATGATATTCCCTTCATTGCAAGAGCAAAATATAGAAAGTGTGTAAGATCTATTTTATTAACAAAAAATCTAACTACTAGAAGAGCTGTAATATATGGAACTGCCCAATAAAAAGCAACAATCAATGGGAATTCTGCATAAGCAGGAATTATAACTTGATACATGAAACCAGAGCTAATAGTAATTACAAATATAAATACACATAAAATAATAAAGGGATTTCTTATCTCTTTTCTTAAATAGTTAGTCTTTCTATCAGTAGCTTCATAACTGGTATCAAGTTTCATAGTTAACAGTAAGCTTCCAAGTAAAAAAGCTATTGATAAGAATAATGATAAATAAGGAGAGATTCTTACAGCCATAAAATCAAAAATCAACATAAATAAGTTTGACAGTATCAACACATCTACAACAATCTTAACTCTCTCTGAATCTTTTGAATAACTCTTGAGAAATAGCGCCCAGCTAGATACAAACATTCCTGCAAAAAAAGATATAGCTATCAATGATATATTCCATAATATTGAAAAACTTAAGTAGAAGACTGTACTTCCTAATATGCAAACTATTGATGAAAGTAGCATAGTTATTTTTGCAGACATTTTACTTTTTAAAACATAACCACTAAAAATAAGTGCAATTAAATGTGCAGAGAGAGATAACTCATATAGATGATTAAACTCAATGCCCTTTGTACTAATAATACTATAAAGAATTTGTCCTTCAAAAGGAACAGCTAAAAGCCATCCAAAGAACATAGAAAATCCAACAATAGTTAAATATTGTTGCTTCCTTTTGAAACTTTCAATTATTTCAGTTCTATTATTTCTCTGTATCAAGGTTATCCATCCCTCTTATCAATTCAGTTTCAATTATATCACACTTATAATGCATAGAAAAAGGTGGTTTAACCCACCTTTTAACTAGTTCTTATTCAGCACTATGTTTTCTTCTTTTAGTTCATTAAAGGCTACATCTAGCTCTTCTTTTGTATTCATAACTATTGGACCACCCCAAGATATACTTTCTCTTAGTGGCAATCCAGAAAAATACATAAATCTAAAGTCATCTGATAATGCCTCAATTATAAGCTTATCACCTTTTGTAAAAACTATAGCTGACTTTTCATTTATCTCACTTTTAGAAACCTTTCCTTGTCCCTTAAACACATAAATAAAAGTATTTTCTTGTGAGTCAGTTTCTACCTCAAAGACATTTCCTTTTATAAGCGATACGTCATATATATTTGGTTTTACGAAGTCGCCATTAAAAGCTCCCTCTTGTCCATTAAAACTACCAGCTATTATCCTAATTGTTTGGCCTTTTCTTTCTACTTCTGGTACATCTTTAGATAAAATGTCATTATACTTTGGATGAGTCATTTTATATTTCTTGGGTAGGTTTAGCCATATTTGTAACCCATACATCATTTCACTATCTTGAGGTAGTTCTTGATGTAATATTCCAGATCCAGCTGTCATCCACTGGCAATCCCCATCTCTTATAACACCAGAGTTCCCAAGACTATCTTCATGAACTATCTCACCTTTTATCAAGTAAGTAATAGTTTCAATACCACGATGAGGATGCCATGGAAAACCTTTTATATAATCTTCTGAGTTAGTTGAGTCAAATGCATCAAGCATTAAAAAGGGATCAAAGTCTACTACCTCATCTCGAGCAAATACCCGTACTAGCTTTACACCAGCACCATCAATCGCGGCTCTGCCTTTTACTACTTTACTGACTAATCTTTCTTGCATAATATTATTCCCTTCAGTTTTATAGTGTTATTACTTCAAAGCCTTTTTCAATAAATTGAGTCATTGATGGATGTCCGTTCATGTCTCCTACAATCTTAACTCCGGAGTTTTGATTATATTCTAAGACACCTAATTTTGCTGAGCAAGCTTTACAAACTCCAAATATTAAATCTTTGTCTACCATTTGTTTAAATAAAGGATTCTTGCTACTTTGCAACTCTTCAATCAATTTCACTGCTTCTCCTTCAATAATTAAGGTTACCTCATACCCTTTTTCATCTAAATCTAATGCATTTAACATTGTATGCATAAAGCACATTAGGTTTCCATTAAAAGCAAATATTGAAAACTTTCTCATAAAATATTCCTCCATTTTTCTTTAATTATACCATTTCATATCAAGAAAACTACATCTTATGCTAAATCTAATTAAACCCTTTGGATATTCTCTTTCTTAAAATAATGAAAACACTACATGATATCACTAGAATAAATATATTATTAATCATTATCTGACCAAGACTGGCTTGATACAATAACAAGTCTTTAATATTCTTATATGCCCAATAAAACGGCGACCAAAACAGTAGAAACTGCAACTTATCAGATAAAAACATTGCTCCTGCAACAGAGAGTATTAGAGGCATAAAAACACCTTTCATGCTTGCAATAGCTGCAATGGGTTCGTTATTATAAACACCGATTGCAAATCCGATAACAACACTAGTCAACCCTAAAGCAAGCATTGTCACAATCAAATGTAAATAGTTAATTTGTGTATAATGCAAGATTATTACTGCACCTATGGACCCTATAATTGGAACAATAAACCCTAAAAGACTTTTACCTATTACAAACTCTAATCTAGAAACTGTGGTTACATTTATTGAATTTAAAGTGTTACTCATTTTCTCTTCTACTAAGTTAAGCATAATTAGCATGCCACCAAAAACAGAAGTAAACAGCAACAGTATACTTGTTGCTTCAAGTTTTATAGGGGACTCCCTCCATCCAATGTCGGATATTTCAACACTAATAGGAATTGATGTCTCCTTATTTAAATGATTAACTATTATATACTGCAATGCTTCAGTCATACTGGCATTTTCATTACCTTGTGCAATAATTTTATAACTATCTCCACTAGGAACTAGTCCAAATACATCATCCATTTTCAGTACTCGTTCATTTATCTTTTCTAGACTGTCAACGTACTCAATATTAGCAAAATCATTCAAATATTCATTAATGCTATTATTCTGTTTAGTCATTACAATATTCAGGTTAGTATCTGAGACACCTGGTATTACAAGGCTTAAAATGAATGCAATCATGATAGGAGCGATGATCAAGTATAGTATTAACCAGTCTCTTATACCACTTTTAATGTCTCTAGAAAAAATAGTCAAAATTTTTCTCACTTTAATCCCCCCATCTAAATTGTTAGATTTTTTTCAAAGCGCTTAGTAGCAAAGTAAAATAATACTGAGCCTATTGCTAGAAACAATAAAATGTTTTGCAATATATATCCCTTGTCTCCATGATTTAGTAACAACTCTCTGAAAGAAAACAACATAGGATAAACAGGAAGAACTCTTATCCACAAAGGATTAAAGGAAGGAATAAAATAAGTAATAGAACCTAACATCATAATTAATATAACAGCATATAAAGCTTCCATCGCCTTTATCATGGAATTATAAAAGCTAGTTATTAACACTCCGAGTGCAGACCCAAATATGTTGAAACTTATAATCATAAGCATCAATAAAAAGTAGTTCACTCTAAACTGAACTATCGAAAACACCACAATGATGGATGTAAATAATCCAAGGACCAATATTACCATAGCTTTACTTGCTAGATAACTCCATATTTTTACTGGTGCCACGGCATATGCTTTTACTAACCCTTCTTCCTTGTCTAGAAATATATAAGCCGCTATAATAAACAACCCCATTAATGCTACATTTATAGTTAGATACACAGGTAGTATATTCTCTCTATCACTTAGCTTTTCTGGATGCTCTTGAAGTTTTTCTATTTCGATATGTTCTGTAACAGCAATTTCTTGAGTTATAAAATAGCCCTCTATTTCAGCTTTAATAAAGTTTCTGAGTTTTTCACTTTCATGTCCTTGGAGAATAATCTCCATATTTAAAGTATTGTTTAAAGTCGTCATCGAAACTCCAATAGAGTTACGATCGTTTGACATAGCTTCTTCAAGCTCTTCTCTAGAATTAACAATAATCATATTCTCAGGTTGCTCTTGTAATACATTAATTTCAGCCAAAGAACTATCAATCACAGCATAATAGTTATAATTTGATTCAAACTCATTTGGAACTGCAATTAGCATTACCGCAATAAAAACTATTGCCATAATTATTTCAATATAAAAATAAAGCCCATTAATAGACAACTTTAAATCTTTTCCAAATGTCACAAATAACTTACTCATTATTGTAGTCCCCTACCAGTTACTTTAATAAAAATTTCTTCTAAAGTAGCTTCTTTTGTATGCATAGTTTCAACTTTATAGTTGTTAATGATTTCGTACAGTTTTATCTTATCTTCATCTATGATTAGTGACAAATTCTCACTAATCATCTCATTATTTTTGACATACTCAACATTTACAAGGTTCTCTCCATATTGAAGCTTTAAATTCCTTGGAGAGTCAATTAGTTTTATTTCTCCATCAATGATAAAAGCAACTCTATCACAAAGTTCATCAGCAACCTGCATATTGTGAGTGGTTAAAAATACTGTCGCACCTTCGTCATTCTTAGATCTAATGATATTCTTAATAGTACTTGCAATTGATGGATCTAATCCGGTAGTCGGTTCATCTAAAAACCATATCTTAGGGTTATTTATCATGCTCCTAACAAACGTTAGCCTATGCTTCATTCCTTTTGAGAATGTATTTGCTTTATTGTTAGCAACATGGTCAAGCCCTACCAATTTTAATAGTTCCATAGGATCCATAGTTTTAACGTCAAATAGTTTGCTATAAAACTCAAGGTTTTCTAAAGCAGTCAATTTCCCATACACATTAGACTGCTCAAATGAAACGCCCATGATGTTAAACATCGAACTGTCCCTTTTCTTAAGATCATACTCTCCTACCGATGCTTTTCCTTTTTGTAGTGGCAAGATACCAGTTAGTATTCCTTGAGTTGTTGACTTGCCTGCTCCTGAAGGTCCTAAAAACCCAAACACTTCTCCATCAGCAATGTCAAAAGATATATCCTTAACTGCATAGCTTTTTTCTTTTGTATAAGAGTGAAACAACCCTTCTACCTTAATCAAAATAACCACCTCATTCCTTAACTATTCCTGATTTTAACATTTCGATAAAGCTTATTATTAAATCATCTAGCTCTACCTGATCATTCATTTCTAGACAATACTCTACAAAATCTTTATTAAGTGCATATATTATATTTGCTGTAAGATTAATGTTAATACTTTCCTTAATTTCACCTCTTTTGATTCCCAACTTAATTAAATCTTTATATCCACCAATGGCAGAAGATCTATTTCTTGCAAGTATTTCTTTGTAAATAAAATGCTCTCTATCTTGAGTCAATCTATTAGTTATTTTTTGCAAGCTCTCATTAGTCTTTGCAAATTTCACTGCTACTTTATTCATGTCGGCTAAAACTTCAAAAAAACTATACTCTTGAGGCTTGATCATTGTATTCGTTACATACTCGAGCTTCTTTTCTCTAATAAGATCTATTAGATAGTTATACAAGTCTTGTTTATTCTCAAAATATTGGTAAAAACTACCTTTAGCTATGTCTGATTCCTTTATGATTTTGTTTATACTTGCTTTATCATAATGATTGTTGGCAAACTCTTTTATAGCATTTTCTATTATACGTTCTCTTTTAAATTGATCAATGTTAAAAAATGTGCTTTTTGGCATTTCTATCTCCCTTTAAACAGTTACTATTTAGACTTCTTATGACCTGTTAGTCATATTATATTACTACACGTAACTTTACACAAGCAAAGTAAATAAAAAACTCAGTTATGATATATACAGAAATATTGCATCTCCTATATCATAAACTGAGTTATATTTTTAGATTTTTCATTATATTATTATAAGTATTAGTAAAAATGTCTTTTCCATAAATATAGTATACTACCGAAACAGAAACAGCTGTTACTATTATAGCAGGCATTACAACACTAAAACTATTTGCAAATTCCAACGCTAGTACAATTCCTGAAATCGGGGCGTTGAAATATCCCCCAATAATACCTCCTACACCTAGTATTCCAAATAGTGGAGACCCTTCTGCATAGCCAGTTATCTGGCTTACTATACTGCCAAAGTACATTCCTAAAGAAGCACCTACTGTAACACCTGGATAAAAGTTCCCTCCTAAAAATCCTGAGCCAAGGGTAATACCGGTACTTAGTAGTTTTATTACGCCTATTAATAGCAAGATTTTAGCACTGTAACTCCCAATTAGTAAATTATATGTAGTATTTGCATGTATCTCAAAGTTTAATGGAAACATAAAGGAAATTATACCAATAATCAAAGCTCCGATAAAATACCTAATGCCACTGCTTTTAAATCTATTAAAAAAATTAGATGATAACTCTATACATTCTATATAAAGGAAAGCAACCACCCCAATAAACAACCCAAACAATAAATAAATAGGAAAGTTTGATAGACCAAGTTCAAAATTATAAACAATGTCAAGCCTTGGAACTCCTGTTGAGCCAAGCAGACTACTTAAAACACTTGCAGTAAAACTTGAGATTAAAATTGGAGAAAAGAACTCAAAAAATTGCTTCTTATATAAAACTTCTAGTACAAAAACTGCTCCAAAAAAAGGCATTCTGAAAACTCCTGCGATTGCTGCAGCAGCACTACAACCTATAAAAAGCCTTAGTTTATCTTCTTCCACATTGAAAAAATGTCCAATATTAGAGCCAATAGATGCTCCAAGGTGTACAACTGGTCCAAATCTTCCTGCAGACAACCCCAAAATTAAAGTAGTCAAAGCGCCAATTATATGCACTAATACAGAAACTGGCTTCATTAGTAGGGTTTTTATTTCCTCTAATTCTACAAGCACTTGTACAATTCCAAGACCTGTATCATTTCTTTTCAAATACATTTTAAAAAGAATATACGTTATTAATGCAGCAATTAATGGCATTAATATATAAAATAATCGACTAAACTTTAATAGTGCAATAGTGCTTGATACAGATTTAGTAATTAGCCAGTTAAAGATATATGCAGCCCCTCCTGCAATAAAACCTATCAGAATGGAGACTGTTATTTCTTTAAACATATTTCTTATTCTCATAAGTAATTCCTCATTATTCATCGTGAAATCTATTTTTTAATAAACAAACTTCTGTATTATTGCATAAAGTTTGAATTATCATAAATGAAAGTGTACTTATTGCTGATGTTGCTAAAATTAGTATTATTGAGAAAGAGTCAAAATTGAAAACTTCTGAACCAACTAAACCAGCTATTAGAAGTGAAAACTCACCTCTGGGCATAGTGACTAACCCAATAAAAAAGCCTTTAGCATTACCACATTTTTCTACCTTTCCTATCAAAAAAGATGATAAGAGTTTTCCAAACACTGCTGCTGCAATAATGGTTACTAAAACAACGGGACTAATGTTTATACCTTCTAATGTGAAATTCATTCCGAAATAAAAGAAAAATAAGCCCCCAAAAACATCTCTAAACTTAAGTATTGTATTTTCAACTTTCTCTTTGCTTTTACTTTCACTAAGAAGCATCCCTAAGAAGAACGCACCTAAAGCTTCAGACACACCTAATTGCATACCTAAGGCAGTGACTCCTAATACTAGAGCCAACAGTACAAGCAAGAAAACCTCTTTGGATTTAGAATCTAAAAGTAAGTCTATTAAATCAGGTTTCTTCTTTGCAACTAGAACAATTACAACACAAAAAGCAACTGCAACTAATAAATCAAAAGTAACTGTCAAAATTCCTACATCAGCTGCATTACTTGATAATGATGACATAATCACTAAGAAAATAACCATTACCAAATCCTCAAAGACCATTATCCCTAATATAGTTTGCCCTTCAGGATCATTAACTGCATTCAGTTGAATTAATGTTTTTGTGATTATTCCAGAACTACTCATATAAATAATTCCTGCCATAATAACAGAATAGTATAGGTTGAATCCTAAAACTCTTCCTATAGCAAGTCCGATTGCAAAATTCACTAGAAAATCTAAGCTTCCTGACACAAGAATTGATTTTCTCCTTTTAATAAGGGTATTAAGAGAAAATTCATAACCTAAGTACAGTAAAAGAAAGACGACGCCTATTTCACCTAAGACCCCAATAACATCTGTATTAGTTACGAGACCTAGGAAAAATGGTCCTGCTACTATTCCCGCCAATATATAAAAAGGTGGAAAGAAGCTATTCATCCACCTTGATAATTTTGCAAACAATGCAATTGCAATAAATGCTACTGCCACTTGTGTATATATATCCATTTCTTACACCCTCTCATATTCTAAAAGGAGCAATCATCTCTCTCGAAAAAACTTGGAATTTTATAACATATCAACCTTTTCAGCCCAATAAAAGCAAAGCACGATACAGCAGCAATAGTTCCTAACCTGCCACCTATACCAACGAAAAGGTTAGTGCTCAATATATATAGGACTCCAGATATAATACTCACTACGACCATTTGCGTCATATTGTTTACGTACTTCTTGCTCACCATACCAGCATATCCAGCTGTTGTTGCTACTATTGCTAACTCTACAGTTCCTGGAACACCTAAGTACTCAAGCCCCGTAAAAATTAAACCCGATCCTAATGTAACTATTGTGGATCCGACTACAGGTCCTTTTCCTAAATCATGTGATATATAATATGCTACTATACCACCAATAATTGCTACTAAAATGATTATTATAGTATTCATTTCGCTACCCTATTATACTATAAATAAGTCGAGATATTATTGTCGAAACGGCTGCTGTTGTTCCGCCTTTACCGCCAACTCCTGCATAAATAGTAGGTGTTAATATTATAATAGAGCCTACTAGAACTCCTGCAATCAGTGTTGCTAAAATACTTGGAACAACTACCATGCTTGACATTCCAACAAAAGATGCAGTATATGATACCCCTGCTAAATCTTTTGGTAATGTAAGAATTGCTATTAGACCAACAATTCCATTAGCAATAATAGAGCCTAATCCTAAATTGTGATTTATAAACCACGTCAAATACACACTCACAACTGAGCATGCCATTATCGCTACTTTCTTATTCATCCTTATTGCCTTTTATTATTTCTGAAAAATGTTCATACAAGCCTATAGCAGCTGCTCCTGAAATAGCAGTAGCTAAAGCAACCTCATGGAATTCTGTATTCCCCATAAATAGCATGACTTTGTAAGTAATACTAGTTCCAGCTAGAATTAAAAATCCAGTTAATGTTCTTATCATTTTAACCCTCCGTAATTTGCACCTTTTTATACTATACTTTTCTATGTACCTATCTATCTTTAGTAGTATAGTCTATTTTTCTTCTAGAGACAACATTTCTCTCTCGGTTTATTATTCTAACATATACAACTATTTAATAATAGTGTTATTTTAATATATACTAAAGCATATTTGTAAATGGATATAATAAAATACGCAAAATAAAAATAACCAGTCTTTTGGCAATAGGAATACCTTCATAGTCCATATCTTTAACGTCAACACTATCTAACTTATGTTTATTAGCGTAAAAACGTATATCTTCATTTAATTCTCTACTCTCAATTATTAACATACTTTCAGTGCTTAAAAAAGTGCTTCTCGGATCAAAGTTATATGTTCCTATTACTGTTATCAAATCTCCTACTAGCAAAGACTTACCATGCAAAGCTCCTTCACCATTATATTTATGAATAGGGCTAATATTATCAACAATCTTACCTTTATTATTCAGATAGCCTGCTATAGCAAATAAATTTGGGCTTATTTCCCTAGAATTTGTTATGACCTCAACTTCAAGGTCATTAATCACGTCAAACTCTTTAAGCATTCGATTTGTTAAAATAATGTAAGGAGTCTTTATCAGTACTGGCTCATTTTCTTTTTTTAATAGTTCATTTATTTCATGTAGCACCCATGGTTCTTTATTAAACCTTTGAAGTGGATTGTGAATCAACTTTATACTATCTACTTCATGAAATTTTGAATGACAAGTTGACTCAAATATTACTGGATACTTCTTTTCAATTAAAGCAATGCTTTCTACTGTGCTTTCTAGATATTTATCTACAACTTTATCTTGAATGTAATTCGAATTGTATAAAAGCTCTTTGCTCCCTTTAAAGTTCCATAAAGAAGAGAAATATAGAGAGATATCATCTATTACAGATTCAGAACTATTTCTCTTCACTAATATATCTCTATCGTATGTAAAATCGGATGAAAACCCAGGAATAAAGTACCTATCGCCAATATTCCTGCCTCCAACAATTACATATTGATTATCGACTATTAAATATTTATCATGTAGTCGATTCTGTATTACCCAGGGCTTTGTAATTGAAAAAGGTTCATAAAAAGAAACTCTTATATTTGGATGCTTAACTAGTAGATGTAACGCCCCTTTTTTATCACCACGAAACCCATGCATTATACCATCAAATATTGCACTAATCTCTACGCCACGATCTGCTGCTTTGAGTATTTCTAAAACTATGATTCTAGATGAGTGGTCATTACTAAGACTAAAACATGCAATATCTATTGATGTTGCCGCTTGTCTTATAAGACTAATGCGATGCCTTAAAGCATTAATTGGCTCTTCTAACAACAGCACTTCATCGTTACTACTCTCAATCATGCTTATATTAAAAGGGGTTTCGAAATCTCTATCATTGTTGAAATTGAAAATGATTATACCAAAGGTAAAAAAATACATAAGATAGATAGCTGCAATCCATTTAACTGCTTTAAAAACGAATCCTCTATTAATGCTTTTCAATCTTAACACCCCACTTTTATCATTATTTCTTATTACTACAAAGTTTTTTATGTTTCTGAAGTATTTTTGCAATTTAATATTAACATATAACATATTTATGATATAATAACTTAGCGTTATACCTTAAATATAAGGAGTATATATATGAATAAACCATTAGTAATGGCCAGAAGTTTAAAACAACAAGCACTATCTACTTTAACTCTTGAAGAAAGAAAAGGCTTTCTGATAGTTACAGAAGATATAAAATACATCATTATGATTGCAATTAGCACTTTCATATTAGCATCATCTTTAATTTTTAACAATCCATATGAAATCTTGTTTGGTTTAAGAGATATTATCTTTTCACCAAGTGTTTTAGTATCAGATTACTTTGTTATAGGTAACATTGGAGCTGCTTTATTTAATTCAGGCGTACTTATGCTGTCTGCCATTTATATTAGTTATAAAAATAATGTGAACATGAATGGTCCAATAATGGCTGCTGTTTTTACAATAGGTGGATTTTCTTTTTTTGGCAAAAACCTGCTTAATGTATGGCCAGTCGTCTTAGGGGTCTTTATCTACTCATTAGCTAGGAAAGAAAACTTTAATAAGTATCTACTTATTGCATTTTTTGGTACAGCTTTAGGCCCTATGGTTAGCCAAGTTTCTTTTGGTATAGGACTAAATGCACCATACTCAATTGCTCTAGGAGTATTTCTAGGAGTTTTTGCTGGTTTTCTGTTACCACCACTTGCTAATCATTTTGTTAGCTTTCATCAAGGTTTTAATCTATATAACATAGGCTTTACATGTGGAATTGCAGGAATGTTTTTTATGGCTATCCTAAGAGCCTTTAATTTAGAAAGCAATACATCAGTAATTGTTGCAGAAGGATTTAATAGTGTTTTTACAATCTATCTTTTTGTACTTTTTACTGTTATGCTATTAGTAGGCATATTTTTTAGTGTAGACTCTTTTAAAGAGTTAGGAAGGCTAATCAAACAGCCAGGAAGATTAGTATCAGATTTTGTATCAGCAGAAGGTTTCAGTGTTTCTTTAGTGAACATGTCGCTATTAGGATTCTTAACTACTATTTATGTTTTACTTGTTGGTGGTGAACTTAACGGTCCAATAATAGGTGGGATTTTTACAGTAGTGGGATTTGGGGCTTTTGGAAAGCATATCAAGAATATTTTACCTGTTTTAGCTGGTGTGTTCTTAGCTTCATTGCTTCAAATTTGGACACCAACCTCAACTGGTGCATTATTAGCTGCGCTTTTTGGTACAACACTAGCGCCTATTGCTGGTTTCTATGGCTGGAAATATGGAGTAATTGCTGGTTTTATCCACATGGCAGTAGTCATGAATGTTGGGTATCTACATGGTGGTATGAATTTGTACAATAATGGTTTTTCTGGAGGTTTCGTAGCAGCAGTATTAGTTCCTATTTTCGACTCGCTGAAAAGCATGAAAAAGTAAGGAGACTGATTTATGACTAATGAGAAAAGCAAAGCTGTAAAAATACTAGTTGAACTTATTGGGTTTTTTATTTTAAATGACATCGAGCAAATCGACATGAATCTATCTTTTAAGGATAAAGGTTTCACAGTCTCTCTTAAAGGAAGTTGTGATTGTGTACCTGACGAATTGAAAAAACTGAATGAAACAATTAATGCCCCAAGGCAAAATGAGTTAGAAGAGTATTATTGGGGATTACTAGGTAGCAGTAATACTAAACAAGAGCTATACTTATTAGGATCATTAGTTGATAGTGGCGAAGTAGAATTCATAGATGGTATCCTCAAAGTTACTGTAGAAAGAACACATTAAACATGTGCAGAAGGCACATGTTTTTTTTTATTTTTCTAATCCTATAATTGTTTAATAAAGTACATAATGGTATATTTGTCTTAGTGCTACTTTCATTTACATCACTCCTATGATCACACGCTATAAGTTAATCTTAGGTTAGATATATGAAATGACTTAATACACTAATTTTATTTAAGAGGAGAATAATTTTGAACTTAATTGACGCTCGCAAACTATTTCCAATTACTGATTCTTTTATAAATCTAAACAATGCAGCTGAGTCTCCGCTAAATAGCCTTGTGAAAACAAGACTGCTTGAATATTTAGAATTTAGCGAAAACTATCCACACAAAAAGCCTAACGCTCGGACTAAAACTCGAGAATATCTATCAATGCTATTCGGTGGATCCAAAGAAGATTATTCACTGGCTACTAGTACAGGTCACGGACTTGGGATTGTAGCTTCTGGTTTTAAATGGAGTGAGGGTGATAATGTCATATTACCGGAAAAAGAACATTGGAATAACTCTTATCCCTGGATTCTGCAGGAAAAGAAAGGTGTCGAAGTAAGATTTTCTAAACTAAAGAATAATAGAATAGATTATGAGAACTTAGCCTCACTTGTAGATGAAAATACCAGAATCATATCTTTAGCAGCAGTTAGGTTTAATTCAGGCTATAGGGTTGATCTGAAGAAAATGAGAAGCATTGCTGATATTAATAACTCCTTACTTGTGGTTGACGGCATACAAGCTACAGGAGCGATTCCAATCAATGTTATAGATGATGGCATAGATGTTCTTGCTGCTGCTGGTTTTAAATGGTTACTTGGGCTTCCTGGAACAGGATTTCTATATGTAAATGAAAGAGCCAGGAAAAGAATTAACCCGGTGATGCCTGGTATGTTTGCTAGTGAGTTAGAGTATGATAGCTTGAACTTTTTCAACAATTCAAAAAAATATGAAACAGGAACAATTGCTTATCCACTCTTCTATGCTTGGGAAGCAGGCTTAAACCTTCTATTGGAGATTGGGATAGACAGTATTCACAAGAAAATAATAACTTTAACTGATATACTTATCGAAGATTTACATAAGAAAGGGTATGAAATAACCACTCCTATATCATCGAAAAGTGAAAGATCCGGTATCGTTATTTTTAAAGGTGATTCAAAAGAAAAAACATATGAGCTGTTCCAGAAAATTTTAAGTAAAAATATAGTAGTAACATTTAGAGAAAACGCTATTAGAGTTAGTCCATCTTTTTACAATACAGAAGAGGAAATCTTGACACTATGTAGCATTCTATAAAACAAAGCATTTAATAAACTCCTTAGTCTTAGTGATTTAAGGAGTTTATTTATCTATGCCCCAAATCGCAAGCCATTACTCTAAGCTTGTTAACTTGTTCTTCTTGTCCTAAAACAATTAGTATATCATCTGCCTCAACAACTTCTGTTGAGCTTGGATTAAAAGACATCTTCTTAGAACCAGCTCGCTGTATCGCAAGTACAATGAGTCCTGTTTTCTCAGGAATTTTTAGCTCCTTAAGAGACTTATTTATCATTTTTGACTTTTCACATATGACTACATCTTCTAAATCTAGAACTACCTCACCAGCCTGAGTAACTACGTCTAGGAATGAAATAATGCTTGGCCTCAAAACTATTGAAGCCATTCGCTTGCCTTCAATTTCATATGGAGATATTGTATTGTTTGCACCAGCTTTTAGTAACTTTTCTGGGGAATTTTTATCAACTGCTCTAGAAATAATATATAAATCCTTGTTCATTTGACGTGCAGTTAACACCGTGTATACATTTTCAGCATCATTATTCATGCTACAGATAAGGCCATTTGCTTCTCTTATTTTTGCCTTCTCGAGTGTTTCTTCATTAGTGGCATCTCCTAAAATTGCTAATATCCCTCTATCAACTAATGCTTCAATTTTATCTTCATTCTTGTCTATCACAACAAAATCTGCTTGTGTCTTCAAAAACTCTTTAATAGAACTTTGTCCGGTCTCTCCTGCTCCACACAAAACATAATGATTTTTTAATTTTTCTATCCTATTTTCCATTTTTCTCTTCCTCCAAACTGTCTTAAACTTACCCTCCATAAAAAGAGCAGTTATACTCGTGAAGGTATATCCTAATATACCAAGGCTTGTAAATATTAAAAATACCGTGAATATTTTAGCTTCATTTGTCAATGGCATAATTTCTCTAAACCCTACAGTTGATATTGTGATAACCGTCATGTAAAATGCATCAATCAAAGCAACTCTTAATAAGTTCTGATACCCTAATGTACCTATAGTTATTAATAGTATTACTGTGGCTACTATAGTAATAAACTTATTTCTTTCAGCCATATTATACCTTCCTTATTGCTCATTAGCATAACACTTTTATTTGTCTTTGGTACCTTATTATCATTGGAAATAATGGGCCAGCCTCCCCATCAACATCTGTTTCCACATTATCAAAACATTCCACATAAAGTTGATCTGTTTGAAAGTAATGTATACATGAATCATCTCTATGATCCCCTCTTAATATCTTAAGAAAAAGATTGAGTTTACTAATAATATTACAATTCTTAATTACGAGAACGTCAAACTTTTTGTCATTAACTCGTGCATCTGGAGCTAAGTTTTTAAAACCTCCAGCACCTTTAGTGTTGAGTACTAAGAACAACATTGCTTCTTCTTCATATACTTTTTGATTAACTATATACTTAACCTTAAAAAATTCAAATGCGGGATTTTGACCTAGTACGTTTATGTAATAGCCCATTTTTCCTAAGTTATTCTTTATAGCTTGGTTAGTCTTATGGGCAATGCTACTTAGTTTCCCTATACTAACTACATTAACAAAACTTTTTCCATTTATACAACCTACATCTACTTCACTAACGTTATTGCGCTTTATTGTATTAATAGCAGCATGCAAATTCTCATCAATGTTTAGATAGGACGCAAAATCATTAATTGTACCAACAGGCAAAATCCCTAATGGGATATCTATCGAATGGTATATCATTCCACCTACCACAGCACTTATTGTACCATCGCCACCTGCTGCAACAATTAAATCAATGTTAAATGCAGAATATCTTTCAAGTACTTTTGGCAAATCGTCATCCTTTGAAAGTCGATGTATTTGCAACAAAAATCCTTCATTTTGCATTTCTTCGATAAACAGATCCAGCATTTCTTTAAACGATCCTTTTCCAGAAACAGGGTTGTATATCAACAATAGTTGTTTCACGCAATACCTCCTTACCACTGTATTAAAGCTCAAAAAGCACCCTGTAATCAACATAACTCGCCTTTCCAAAGAAGTACTATAACATAAGGACAAAAAGCTCTATACGCTCATTTTAATCCGAATGCATTTGCAACTACTTAGCACTAATTATAAAGCTATATTTTTTTCACAAACTCAGATTTTAGTTTCATTTGACCAAACCCATCAATTTTACAATCAATATCATGATCGCCATCAACAAGTTGAATATTCTTCACAGTAGTTCCTATCTTAAGTATTGAAGAAGATCCCTTAACTTTTAAATCTTTAATAATTGATACAGTATCGCCATCTTCAAGTGTATTTCCATAAGCATCCCTTATTACTTCTTCAGCAGCTTCGTTTTCTAAGGTAGCGTCAACTTCTTCTATTGCTGAAGACCATTCATAGTGGCATTCTGGACACACGTAAACATTCGCTAATTCATATGTGTACTCTGACTGACATTTTGGACATTTTGGTAACTCAAACATAATGTGCTCCTTTAAATTTTATATAACTATATTAGCATACTTTTTAGCGTATTACATCTTACATAAGCATGAAGTAGCTTCAAAATTGAAGTTGCTTCATATGCACAGTCCCTATTTAGACAAAAACTATTATTAATAAGTTATCTGTAATCCTACACCAACTTCTTTTACATTAACTACTTCTGATAGTGCCATTTTTGCTTTTAGGTCTGTGCAATGACATGGATGTACTTCATTGATTTCTTGACTTGCAAAGTAGTTAATAGTCCGGTTTAACATAACTTCTTCTGCATCTTGTAAATGGAAGCCTCCTACTACATCTAAAATATTGTCATTATTGCAGACCTTCTTTGCATACTCTATTATGTTACAGATGCCTGAGTGAGAGCACCCTGTCACTATAACGATTCCCTCTTCTAGCTTCACACAAATTGCACTATCATCTATATTATAGTCTTCAACGTAACCATCTTCGGTTAATACTTCACCAATACTATTTTTCTCAAAATTGTTCTCTCTTGGGATTTCACCTAGGAATACTACCTTATCTGTAAGCCATAGAGGGTTCTGAGAAAGATGAAAATCAAAATATCTTGCTAACTTCGCCTTATCAACATTTATTCCAAACTCTTCGCTACCTGTGAATGTTTTACTTGCAAAAATCATTGGGTGTCCAATTAGCTTTGCTCTATTAGGCATTCTACCTTCAAGTTGTTCTTCAGTATACATTTTAACTAATGGTTCTAATCCCCATGTATGATCTAGATGTGCATGACTTAGAACTAAGTAATCAAGATTAGTTAAATCTATGTTCATCTTATAAGCATTCCTAATAAATACATCGCTATATCCTGTGTCAAATAAGATTTTCTTCCCATCTATTTCAATGAAATAAGATAGTGCTGGTTCCCCTAAGTAGTATCTATCAATTATCGTATTGTTATCTACAAGTACAGTTAGTTTCAAATCTAATCCCTCCTAATTAATAAGTTAAAAACATTATAACAAATATAAAGAGCATCATTGAACGCAAAAACAACATTTTTAATAAATTCTTTAATGTTGTTATGTGTTTCATAAAGTGATAGAATCAATGTATAACATATAAAGGAGGCTTTATTGTGAAATGGAATGAAGTGAAACTCTTAAACAATAAGCATGATGTTAAAGTATTTACATTAACGACATGTATATGGTGCAAGAGAGTCAAGCAGTTACTAGAAAAAGAACAATGTACATATAAATTCATAGATGTTGACCTTTTAGAAGGTGATGATAGAGATATAGCTGTAAATGAGATTAAAAAGTATATTAATAAACTATCTTTTCCCCTAATTATTATTGATGAAGATCCCATTCAAGGATATCATGAGAAGAAAATAAGGAAAGCCGTAAATGAGTAAACATGATCTTAAAGAAAAAATTAGTAAACAAATTAATGGAAAAGGGTATTATCTTAACCCAGATGATACTTTCACTTTAGATTTGATTGAAAGTTTATTAATTAATGATAAGCGATATGGTTATATGTTTTGTCCTTGCAGGTTAGCTACTGGTAACCGAGAAGAAGATCTTGACTTAATCTGCCCTTGCGACTATAGAGACCAAGATGTGGTTGAATTTGGCACTTGTTATTGCGGATTATATGTTGATAATGACGTTGTTAAGGGTGAAAAAGAAGTTATACCTATTCCTGAAAGAAGAGTAGATTCGCATTCTAGCCAAGAAATACCAACCAGCCTAGGTGAATTACCATACCCTGTATTTCGATGTAAAGTCTGTGGTTATTTGGCAGCACGAGAAAATCCACCTCATAAATGTCCTATATGTGGCGTAAGCCAAGATAGATTTGAAAGATTTCTGTAAAATCAGCCCAGTCATTGTTTGGGCTGATTTTTCCCATAAAGTATAAGAAAATCCATTGTAACAGAATCAATATTTTCCAACTCTTTGTTAGTTAACTTATTCCCCCACATTAATGGTGTCATAAAGGTAATGCTTCTTAGTAGATCTTCATTAACCTTAAATTTATATTTAAGGTTAATGACTTTTGTACGTTCAAAGTTATCTGTAAACTTTTTCACCACATCAAGATTGCTATAACCTTCTTTATCTACAACTTCCCTTAATTCCTTTAAATAATCTGAACCAGGTACTACTTTAATTATTCTACCTGAATCAGCTAAGATTCTTATAAACTCCTCATAATTAGCAGGCGAAAGGACATTTATTATTAAATCAATTTTACTATCTAGAATCGGTATTCTTGCAATATCTGCTACTATCCATACATCATGGTGCTCTCCTCTACTAGCCATAGCAATACTTGTTTTTGAAATATCCATTCCAATGATTTCAACGTTATTTAAGCAGCTCGAAAGATGCCTTACTAGTGACCCTTCTCCGCAACCTGCATCTAATACTGTTACGCTAGATTTATTTAGACTTTTTACTATTTTCAAGATCTCCTCAAACAATTTATCAAATAGACCATCAGCAATTGCTTTCTTTCTCTCTTCAAAGAGCTGTTTTGAGTAATTCGATCGATATTCTTTTCTTAGTAGAAAGATGTATCCCTTTTTAGAGATATCGAAAGTATGATTGTTAGTACATCTAATACTATAATCATCTACTTCTATGCTCTCACTGCATATTGGACAAGCCAAAATATTAGCTTCTCTAATTTTATCTTTTATGAAATCTATTTTCTTCATCATATCTCCCTATATAAAAAATCCATTTGAATCGTGTTTATGATCCTTTCATAATTTAACAGTACATTACTCTGTTCACTATAGCAAGATGCTTATCAAAAAAAAGAAATCCTCCACAGTAGACAGTCTAAATTTTCAAAATTTAGACTGTCTACTATGGAGGTATTGTATTAACTTTATTATTATCTATAGCTATGAATACCTGGTAAAAGTGTATTAACACCTATGAATGTAAATATTACACAAATAAAACCAATCACACAAAACCAAGCGGCTGCTTTTCCCTTCCAACCTCTATGGAATCTTAGATGAAGATACACTGAGTAGATTAACCAAGTTATTAGTGACCAAGTCTCCTTAGGGTCCCATGCCCAGTAGCGTGACCAAGCTGACTTTGCCCATATTGCACCTGTAACAATAACAAGTGTAAGCATAACATAACCAAAAGCAATTACCCTATAACTCATATAATCACATGCTTCTAAGTCAGGAAGGTATGAGCTTCTAAACCCATCCTTCTTTGTACCCAATAAGTACATTGCAGATAGCCCTGCTGCAACTGCAAAAGCCCCATAACTTATAACGGCTGTACCAACATGAACATATAGCCAGTTGCTTTGAAGTGCTGGCATTAAGGGACGTATATCTTTTGGAAGCACAGATGCATATCCCATAACAAGAAAAGCTAATGGCATAACAAATGCTCCTACTCCAGTATACTTATATATATAGTGTAAAACCAAATAACACAGTACTATACCCCAAGTAAAACTCGTTGCGAACTCAAATTGATTACTAAATGGTAATCTACCAGATTCAATAACTCTAAATACTATCGCTAAAGTGTGTATACCAAACCCTACTGTTGTTATAATTGTTGCAAATTTTCCAATTATTTCTTTTTTGAAAGCAAACAAAACAATAAACGATAATGCAGCTAATGTATATGCTATAAAAGCTATCGTGAAAGAAATCTCTTCTAAAAAAATAATATTTTCCATTTATTTATCCTCTCTTTTTATTGAGTCTTCAATCATTCTTTTTATCTGATAATTAAAACCCCAGCTATTTTGTCTTGTAATTGTGTATATCTCTTGTTCTTTAATAACAATAAATTTAGGATATAGATAGAAAGACACCAACAACCCTAACAACATGATAAAACTTCCGATTACTACAAAAACATATCCAAAGTCTCTTCTAAAAGTTATACCTGTATATAGCCTCGATTCTTCAAACTCTATTAAATAATCTCCATACTCTATTGTTTGACCTGGCTCCGTTATATATGAACCTACATGATCATTAAAATGGTACAAAACAACTGCATAATGAGGATTATCTTCTTTTTCTGACATACTTAATGGTTCACCTGCACTTGTTACAACCATGTCGGGGTAGTAACCATACAACAAAATTGTTAAATGCTCTGATTGAAAGAAATGGCTTTCATTGTTTCTAAGGTACTTCATATCAAGAATTTCTCCATCTTTATTCTTGATAACAAGTCTACTTGCCCAACCATAGCTAGTTTGATAAAAATCAATACCATTAACTTTCATGGGTTTATTAACCCACATAGTTTCTTGTCTTTCATCACCGCTTGGTTTAACAACAGTGACTTCACTATAGTACTGCTCTATTGATTTATTATCTCTAAACTCCATATAAAAGTCATCTAACCTCACGGCAAAACCATGATCATTAAATGCTCTTACATCTCCTGGTAGCAAATTAAAAAAACCACTAAATGCAAATAAACCTCCAAAAAAACTCCCCACTAGAATTATTACAATTCCTAAATGTGTGATAGATGAGCCTAGATATCCGATTCTATTCTTTGACATCATATATCCATTGCCATCTCTAAAAACTTTATATCTCTTCCTTTTTAGCTTATCAACTAAGCTTTTTATCTCTACTTCATCGTTATATAAATTTTCACTGTCTTTTCTAACACTAGGATAATAATCCTTATCAAACCTTCTTACTTGTCCTGGCAAGATTTTAAAAGTACAACCCGCTAAATTAATTACAAACAAAGTTAACAAACTTACATATATCCATGAATGATATATGTCATCAAACTGCAAAACAGTTATTACTCTACCAAATGTACTATAGTTTTCTAAATAAAACTCACTTGCTAAACCTTGAGGAAGTACTGTGCCGATTATTGAATAAACGGCTATTATAACCAGTAAAAAAATTGCCAGCTTCAAACTAGTTATTAAGCTCCATAGTTTTTTCATAATTTCCTCCTAAATCAAAAAGGGGCGGTAAACCGCCCCCCTAAGGTGTTTAAGATAATGGTGGTGGCAATGCAGGTATTAATCTGTAATTTGCTTCACTATCAGTATCTCTAATATCATTCTCTGTTAACCATATCCTAGTATTATCATGACATGACGCGCAGCTTTCATTTTGGAAAGTGCTTTTCTGAATATTATGAGTCGGTGAATACTTCCAATTTGCTTTATCATGATAATTTGGCAGCATATCATCACCAACAACCTCTAACATTGTCTCTTGTGTTGGCACATGTCTTAATACAACATAGGTATAAGGTCTCTCTTCTGTTATCTCTGGGTTATATCCAATTTTGAACATAATTCTGCTTTCAGACGAACTCTGCAAGTGAGTGCCTTCTGCGTTAAAATCCAAATGACATTCAAAACAGTTATTATTTGCTTGTGCATGACACACTTGGCATGACAATGAATCACCGTGGATTGTATGATTCACATCTGTTGCTTCCTCATGATGTTTATCTGAATGACAATCTAAACATGATGGTAATTCTTCATCCCACATATTATATGTTGGTTCACTAGCTCCATGGAAATTACTAACTGGATGACAATCCATACATGTCATACCCATATCATAGTGAACATCTGAACCAAACCCTATGTTACCCATATACTCTCCTGCATTTCTTGCATTATGGCAACCGTAACATGTTTGATCCATTGGTGGTGTATCAAAAAACATATGCTCATCGATCAGACCTGGAGTATAATTTTTAGGTCTACTTACATGACAATCTCCACATGTAGCATGACACTTAAAACAATCCTCTTCAAACACCTCGTAATGTTCTGGAGAATCAGACAAGGAACTTAAGTTTGTAAATTCCTGTAATCCATGCTCCATACCATGAAGGTTGTAATGAATTGATTCTTTATACAAGCTTGTGACATTACCATGGCAATCTCCACACGTTCTTTCAAAATCAGTCGATGGGTAAGCTAACATACCTGAGTGTGCTTCTTCCTTAACCGATGCATTTTCTCCACCATGACAAGTTATACAACCTAGTACCCCATGAGCCGTTGTAAGGAATTCTTCAGAAACTAGAAACATTTGCACAGTCTCCAACTGTGGTCCTGGCGCTCCTCAACCTCCTGTATCTTCAGCTGGTGGGTTATCTTCATTGTATGTAGAAGCAGCAATAACTGCTTCGCTTGTATGACAATCTATACAGTATGAACTGTCAATTGATTCGAAGTCCCATGGGATCTCCTCATCACCTTGCGAAACATCTGGCAATAGAGGGCCATCAGGTTGCACTACATTATAATGTATAGCTAAAGCTACACCAGCTAGTACAACTGCTACTACTAAACCTATAATAAATTTTTTGTTATTCATATTAGGTCCTCCTTCCTCCAGAAAATTATTTATACTACTCTGTTACTACCGGTAGTTCTGCTCCGTTCCAACCAATCATACCTCTACTTAAACTCATAGCATTAAATCCAGCTACTCTTAAACCAGCCTTAGCAATACCTGCAGTTTGTCCTGAATAACATACTACGTAAATAGGTCTATTAGCAGATAATGAACCGATGTTGTCTCCTACTTCTGCATAAGGAATATTAATCGCACCTTCAAT